>Ga0180438_10002098_pt1 | contig 33585 bp, 29 predicted proteins | sample SS_ome_12_FD_132455 | JGI IMG/M metagenome (GOLD analysis project Ga0180438, IMG submission 132455) | Hypersaline lake sediment archaeal communities from the Salton Sea, California, USA - SS_3_D_2 metaG | ecosystem: Environmental > Aquatic > Non-marine Saline and Alkaline > Hypersaline >... | reverse complement strand
GGCTTTTGTAAAAACGTCGGGCGACGGCATTGTGGATTTCGGTTCCCACCTCGATCTCCTCCATCCCCTCCTCCCTGGCCGCCGCTATCACCCTCTGAACCAATCGCCCGCCGATCCCCCGGCCTCTCGCCCCTTCGCTAACAACAAGCTCGTTGATCAGCGCCGTACCGCCCGGGTGCAGAAGCGTCTTGTACAGCACCAGGGATATCAGCCCCACGACCCGCTGGTCTTCGACAGCTAGGTAGTTTCTATAGATTTCAGGAAAGCGAAGCATCGTCTGATAGCCTTTTTTCACGGATTCCAGGTCGACCGCACCGTGCAGTTGGGTCACTTTCTTCAGCTGATCCAAAAGCAAAGCAATCGCCTCCAGATCTTCCAGCCGCGCTTCCCGGACTTCAATCATCTTCTTCCCGTCAGCGTGCCGGAGGCCGAGCCCCGGTCGGAGCTCCCAGATTGGGAATCACAAAGGTGAAGGTGGTTCCCTCCTCCGCGGTTGAAGCGAACAATACTTGTCCGCCAAGATATTCCTCGGTCAGCAGCTTCATGCTGTACGTACCCAGACCGCGGTTCCCCCCTTTGGTCGAATAATACCTCTTGAAAATGTTGTATTGAACCGATTCTTCGATCGTACCGTCGTTGTGGACGAAAAACTTGACGGCAGAACTGCTGCCGCCAATGCCGATGGCAACCGTCGATCCTCCTTCTGCAGCCTCCAGAGCGTTCTTCACGGCGTTCACCAGTACGCGGCGCAGAATCGCTTCATCGCTGATGAAGGACAGGGACTCGGAGAATGGAGCGATCTCGATATTTTTCCCCTCTGCGAGTTCATCATGGACAAAGAGCCTTACGACACGGTCGGCCAGCTCTCCGGAGCTTATCAGATTCTTCTGCACCTCCAGGGTGCCGTTTTCCGCCGACACGAGCATCTTCTGGCTTTGGATCTCCTCGATCAGAGAATCGGTAATCGATTCCAGATCTTCTACAAAATGGAGGGGAGCTTCGGCAGTCGAACTTCGCTTGATCAGGTCGATATATACCTTCAAGCTGGAAGCCGTGTTCAATATATCGTGAAAGAAGATCCTCTCCAGAGCACCTTTTCGCTTCTGTTCGCCGATATCGCTCAGAGTGAACAGAACGAACTGCTCTCCCGCTATCAGGAAGGGAGTCGTGATGATCCTGAAATTGTAGGTCAGCTCTCTGTCTTGATCCCGGGCGACAATCGTGCACTCCCGGCTCGTCGAAGCGTTGCTGTTTTGGGTTTCGAGAATCGCCTGGACGGCACCGCAAACCCTGCAGCTGACCGAAGTGCCGCAGCCGTTTTCCATTTCCGCCGAATGGATACAGCTGAACAGCTCTCCCGGTCTGTGACCGCAAAGCGGCAGTGATGATTCGGCTCTCAAGAAGCGCACCAGAGCAGTGTTGGCGTAGACGACCTGACGTTCTTTGTTCAAAACGGCCACGAACTCCGGTACCGCCGAAAGCACGTTTGAGAGGGTATGCACTTCGGACAGTTTTTGATGCTGCCTTCGGATTTCTGCCGGGCGTGCTCTCTCAGGGGGAGCGAAGTAGGTTTTTGTGCTCATGGGTCTTCCGTCAATTCGTCCGTATTATAGAGGAAGAGCAGGAAGTGAGCAAAGCGCAAATTTCGCCGGACCATTTGCCCTATTGCCCCGGTCTACGATTCTGTTCCGCCCGCCTGAGGACTTCGGCAATTCTTCTCTCCCGGGTCTGGGGCCTCTTCGCCTCGAGCACCCACCGCACGTACATTCACACGCTGTTTTTCGCCAACCAGAGCCGCCAACGTTCGGCGGGCTCGACGTGAAGGGTGGGATTTGGCCGGGGCATGAGCATCAAGCGATTGACCTCCTCTGATTCGATTATATATACTGAAGGACAACAGGAAAGGGGAATATATTGTCACGACGCTCCGGATACAGCGCACAGAAAAGACGCCGAGAACTGGCGAAACAGAAGAAGAAGAAGGCCAAGGAAGAACGAAAGCTCCATAGGGGCGAGCAAGATGAGGAGTCTCTGGTAGCAGAGTACTTGGGACTGGAAGTTGAATCCGAAGAAGAAGAAACGGATGAAGAATCCGAAGACGAGGAGCAGGAGGAAGAGACTCCCGGCTGATTTCGTTCCCAACGCTGGCTGACCACCGCTATCTCACACGCCGTTGAATCATTATCCACGACAGGACTGTAGCCCTATCAAGGTGCTGGTTTTGTAGCCTCCTCGAGACTCCGCAGATACTCCATAGCTTCCTCCCTGCGGGATCCACACATCTCGATAGATGGTTTGAGATTGAGGCACACCGCAGGTCGTTCCGGTTTCCCATATAGCAGACAGAGATTCTCAGCACAGAGCTGCACGCAGCGTATTCCCGCTGGTTTTCCGTGGGGCATTCCGGGGATCGGGGAGGAGATGGACGGAGCTATGCAACAGGCACCGCAGCCGACCCTGCACTTCATTTTGCGCCGTGCTGCTCTAAAAACGCCTTGGCGGCCTTCCTGGTTTTCGGGCTGCTGCAGTTAAGTTGGGCTTCCACGAATCGAAGCACTTCGGGCTGGTTTTCTACCCGATCGTACATTTGATCCAGAGCCAGGATGATATCGGCCTTGATCAGATCCTTTCTCCCCGGTTTGTGGTGGGTGGTGTCTATGGCCAGCAACTCGCCCACGATTCGCTGGACCAGTTCCGGTCGGTGGGAAGCGATGGTGGGGCAATTTCTAGCCACATAGCACGGCGGGATCACACTTTCATCATCCAGTCTGCTGAAGAGCTTGTCGAAGATGCGGTCGAACTTCGATCCCCCGTCCGCAGGGATCAGGTGGGGCAGGACGTTGATCGCCGAACAGCGGTGGTAGGTATTGGAGCTGTCCAGAAGCTCACCCAGATAATCCCAGTAGGGATACACATCCTGGGGAGCAGTCTCGGCCACCTTGACGATCACCCGGTTGCAGTTGTACCTGTACGTTTCCACCGGGAAGGTCAGACCGTCTATCACCATTTTGATAGCCTCGCTGCTGCCCCTAACCATCTTCACAAGGTTGTCGATATCCGATTGCTCTTCGTGCAGAGCCCGGGTTAGAGTCCCCAAAGGATCACTCATCGATTCCTCCTGCTTTCCCTCGTCCCTGCCCGGCTCCCCTGGAAGTAGAAGCGCATGCCCGTCTTTATTCCAAACCCGCTACCGAGCCAGCTGCAGGGCAACGGCTCCTCCCTGGGCTCCCAGAGGAAAAGCGCTGGCCAATAAGACCATCACTCCTGCCAAAAGGAGGATCTTCCTTCTCATGTATGCCGCCCCTTCTTTGGATAATACCCGAGAAGCGCCGCATCCGCCAGGATATGGGTTTCCATCAAGGGCAGTAACTTTCTCTTGTTGATTGCGCGATCCGTCCGGATCATCGTATCCAGTGCAAAGAGGCGGAACTGGTAGCGGTGCCTGCCCCAGGGCGGGCAGGGACCCATATACCCGAAACGAAACATTCCGTTTCTCCCCTGGTTCAGGCCGTTTGCCAGAAGCCTGCCGGGGGGAACCGCCTGATCCAATTCCCTGAAACCAGCGGGAATGTTGTATACAACCCAGTGGGTGATGGTGCCGACAGGTGTATCCAGATCCACCATGATCAGGGCGTAGCTCTCGGTCCCTTCGGGTGCGCTGCGGAAGGAAAGGGGCGGAGAGATGTTTTTTCCCCGGCAGGTGTAGAGATCCGGAATGTCTCCTTCATTTCCAAAAGCACTACTGGTTAGTTCAAGTTTTTCCATTGTGCTCAATCCCATTTTTCATTTTCCCACGAATACTCCATATAGCGAGCGGTTCGCTTCGCGACCTCCTCACCGTGCAACCTGGCGACCACGTACAAACTCATGTCGATCCCGGCTGAGATGCCCGCGGAAACGATAACCGAACCATTGTCGATGAACCGTTTCTCCGGCAGAACTTCGGTATCGGGTGCGGTTTCCTTCAGAAGCGGAATGACCTCATGATGGGTCGTGGCTTTCAAGCCGTCGAGCAGCCCTGTTTGGGCAAGCACCAGCGAACCGGTACAGACCGTTAGGAGCAATTCCGCCCCTGCGGCTGCGGTTTTGATCCAGGACAGCGCCCGGCCATCGTGCATCACTTTTCGGGTCCCCGATCCGCCGGGAATCAGCAGGATATCCGGCGCCGGGCTGCTACGAAAACCGTACTCCGGCTGCACTTTGAGCCCGTTCTTCGCCCGGATTGCCCGTTTTCTGTCGGCGACTGTATACACGTTGAACAGTTCGTAGTTGTTCAGTTCGTTCGTCACTGAGAAAACCTCGAAGGGGTCGCAGAAATCGAGCACCTCCGCGTCATCAAAGATCAGAATTGCCGTATCTCTCATCCGCCGCTCTCCAATCTCATACTCTGTGCCTTTCCCTTCAGGTACTATAACGAATATCGAGGCTTGAAAAACCAAGATGCTTCGAAATTATACACCACTCGTTCTTCTGGGCTTCGCCGCTGATGTAGGGCAGGAAGCCGAAATCCATATAGATCTTTATCGCTACCCATGCGGGGGGAGAAGAAATCCTCTGAAGTAGAGCTCTTCGACGAACGGGCCCAGCAGGGCACCGAAGATCAACGCCAGTATCCACAAGCTCAGACGGACGCCAATCGAGGCCCCAGATGCAGGGCAATCTGATCCCAAACGGGTAATTGCGCAATTCGTCGGCTGTTCCGATCCGTCGTCATTTTTCCTCGTCCTCCAGATACTTCTTGAAGGCCCTGTACCTCTGCGGATGGTATCCGAGAGATTCGTAGAAACCGAGGGCATCGCTGCGGGCCGCATCGGTGACCAGCATGATGTAGCTGCAGCTGTGTCGAAGCGCCTCTTGCTCGATCGCCCGCATCAACTCTGAACCGACGCCGCGGCGGCGGTGAGCCTTATCCACGATCATATCCTCCACCATCATGAAGGGTTGACAGCGGCCGTACAGCTCCTGGCAGAGGATGCCCATCACCGATCCGACCAGACGCTCACCTTCTCTCACGCCGAGAAGGATGTAGGAGGTTTTTTTCTGAAGCCTCCGGAAGGATTTTCTCATTTCCTCCAGGGAAGATTCCTCTCCGCGGAACTGCCGGTACAGTTGAGCCAGGCCCGGGAGATCCTGTTCGGTCAGTGCAACGATCTTCATAGCTTCATCCCCTTGGCAAGTCCGTAGTTGAATACATATCCCGAACGATCCCACACAGATGCCAACCCAGTTTTATGTGCTCCTCAGCCTCGATGTGAACACCATCGTGTCTGCTTGCAGAGATCACCTGAGACGGATCCAGGAAATGACACCTCTTCAGGGCGGACACCTTCTCAAATGCCGGTATCAAGTCGAAAGATTTCTCGATCTGCTCGTGGTAGTAGGCGTGGTGCTCCCGTCCTACATTCACCGGAAGCGGTGCCAAAACGAGCAGAGGCAACGAAGCTCGGGCTTCCCGGATTTTGTCAACGACCTCCTCCAGTTCCTCCGCCATCACATCAACCGGTATGTGGGGATCGACAAACAGATCGTTGATGCCGAGATAGATGATCAGCAGATCCAAGTGCTTGTGGGCCTTGAGGAGAGTGATCAGGTGTTCCGAGCCGTTCAGAGGATCCCCCTCCATCCCGAATGCACAGAGGGTTCTGCCGTTCAGTCCATCTTCGATGACCGTGAAACCCTCTCCCAAACACCGGCGCATAACACCCGGCCAGCGGATATCCTCGGGGAAGCGGGATCCGTTCGTCGGGCTGAATCCCCACGTATTGGAATCCCCGTAGCATAGGATCTTCACCTGTCGCTCCGGCAAGCGCGTCTGATATCTCGTTCCGGATTCCTGCGCATTGCTTTTCATTCCCGCAAGATTTGGACCCTTTCCGCTGCAGCCTCCCGCTCCATCCAGTCAGTTGGGGTGCGCAGGATTTTGGCCTTGATCGCATCGAGCCGCTCGCTGCGCTCCCGCAAGTCTTGAAGATACGCAAACAGGAGCCGCCGATGCCGGTACAATGAGTTCGAGTATCAGTCTATTCATCCCAACACCAAATGCAGCGATCCATTGTTGTCAGCCAAGCTCGATCATACTGTACCAAACTCCTGTCTACAAGAAATTGTAATCCTCTGCGAGCGAACTATAATGAATCAACCAACGCTCGCGAAGGAGGATTGTTCAGATGAAGCGAATTTCTTTTTGGATCATCGTTTTTCTTCTCCTGGCTGTTCCGGGCTCAGCCCAGGAAATCAAATGGCCCGTGTTCTTCCTGCGCTACGACGGAGGTACGCAATTCGAGCAACTGAACGAGGAAGATGAATCGCCATTCGACTCTCAGCGCCACAAGATCACCTTCCGGATAAAAGAGCAGTGGAACGATCAGTTCACCACGAATCTCTACACAGCGATCCTGTTCAAACTCTACGAGGAACCGAGCGACAACTACAGGTACTTCTACCTGAATCCAAATTACATCTGGGACATCTCCGACCGTGTTCGCTGGACGTCAGAGTTCCGTTCAAAATGGACTCTATACAATGAGTTGGACTCCTACAACAAGTCAAAGGACCTCACCAGTCTGCGGGCAAAAACAGAGCTCACCTTCAAGCTTCTGGAACAGCTGAAGATGATACCCTCTTTCCAGGGCGTCTTCGATCTGTACGAGAACTCGGAAAAGATTCAGCAGATCTACACCGCGGGATTGCGCTTCGAATCGCGAATCAATCCTCAGGTACGGCTGAATGGCCGCTATCGAGCTATTCTGCGGGCCCCGCTGGGTGCCGAGAGCACGGTGGCTGGCGAGGACAAACACGAGTTCGGCATAAATCTCTCCTGGGACCCGAACAAGTAGCGCCTGCCTTAGTTTTTTACCAGCCAGGCAATCCGATCGTAGGAAATGCCGTAGTGCAGGACAACGATCCCTGCAAAAATAAGCGCGACGATTTGTTTGTCCGCCCCATAGAAGGAACACGCTGCGGCGGTGAAGAAGAGCAGCTCCAGTGTGAGCCGGATGATTCCGGGAGTGGGAACGATGGCTTTGGCCGATCTGGATCGGTCTCCGGGTGTGGAAAACACACCCCAGATCCCGGCGGCTGCCAAGGGCACGGCAAAGGCCAGCACAATGCGAAGGCCCCCATCATGTCGGCTCCATCCGCGGTAGCCCAGAGCGAACAGGGCGGTCAATTCGAGCACAAAACGCAGGGCGAGATTTACGGGATGCGTACTCATGGTACGAACAAGTATAGACAGCGGATCAGTCACGATCAACCGCAAAAAACGACTCGTGACAGCAAAGGCTGAGAGCTGCTACACTCCATATTGTGAAAGCGGATGATGCAGTTGAATGGCTTCTCAGCGGAGATGTGTCCGTTCAGTATCAAACTCGGCGGGACCTGCTGAGCTCGGATCAGAGCCCGCTCAGGGAGCGCATTGCCACCGAGGGCTGGGGAGCAAAATTCCTCTCCTTCCGCCGCCGCGATGGACACTGGGGACGAGCCTACTATCAACCGAAATGGACCTCCACCCACTACACCCTGCTGGATCTGAAAAATCTGGCCATTTCGCCGTTCACCAAGCCCATACGGCGTACCATCCAGATCGTGCTGGAAAACGAGAAGGGAGCCGACGGAGGCATCAATCCCTCAGCCACGATCAAACAGAGTGATGTCTGTTTGACCGGCATGTTTTTGAACGTAGCTTCGTATTTCCACGCGGAGATGCAGCCGCTGCGCTCGGTAGTTGATTTCATCCTCTCCCAGCAGTTGAGCGACGGAGGCTTCAACTGCCGGTTCAACAGGTCGGGGGCGGTGCACAGCTCTCTGCACTCGACTCTATCGGTGATCGAGGGAATCAACGAATATGAGCGAAACGGCTATACCTATCGCCTCGGCGCACTCCAGAGGGTCGAGCGGGAGAGCCGGGAGTTCATCCTCCGCCACAGGCTGTTCCGTTCGGATCACAGCGGGGAGGTCATCGACAGAAAGATGCTGATGCTCTCCTACCCCTCCAGGTGGCGCTACGACATCCTGCGGGCGCTTGACTACTTTCGATCCGCAGGGGTCGGATACGATCGGCGGATGGAGGACGCCGTCACAGTGCTGTTGAACAAACGCCGGCCCGACGGAAGGTGGCCGCTTCAGGCCAGACATCCGGGCCAAACGCATTTCGAAATGGAGCAGCCTGGTGCTCCCAGCCGCTGGAACACCCTCCGGGCGCTGAGGGTGCTCAAGCACTTCGACGCGGTCTAGCCGAGCCGCCGGCGGGGTTTATATTGAAACCCGTCCCCTCGTTTTTTGGCTTTCAAAAAAGATGAACGAGCAAACGGCCGAACGGCAACCGGGCGCCCCAGATCCGCGTAACACCGAAGTCAGAAACAACAATAATCCTCGGGTGGATGAAAAAACGGGTGATTCTGCTTTCCCTTACCTTGTGGCGAACGAAGCCTTCGGTTCCTCCGCCTTGCTCAGGATATAGTTGAGCTTGTTTCCGTAATAGGCCGCCAGATGAGGGTTATGTATGAACACTTCGTTTTTATCATGCTCCAGGGTGAGGTAGGACTTCAGGGGCACCACCGGTCTCTCGCGAAAATTGAACAAACCCTCCACGCGCTTGAGCATGGTGTCGAGGGAGATGAAGTGCTCCGGACCTAGATGCAGGGGAGAACAATCGATGGCCAGGTCCTGCAATTTACGAATGTTGTGTACGACGTTGAGCTTCAAGTCCCTCTTGGGGAGGGTGAAGCGGTTTTCGATAGAGTGAAAGATCAGCGTGGTCTCGTACACGCGGGTGAGTTTGGCAATTTCATAGCGAACGGTTTCGGCAAACTCCCGGGCCCGGCCTCTGAAATCCACGGGAATCCCCTCGCCGAACTTCATACAAACCCTTGATTTTTCCTGATGGAGCTCCTTGGAATAGGGAGCTTTGAAAAATGTGTAGTAGTGGTCGTAGATGTACTTCGCCATTGCCGGGCGTCGTGTCTTGGCGCGGAACTCCCGAAACAACACGTCTTCGGGCACCCGCTCGTAGGATACGGAAACCGGAATGTATTCGGCATCGCGGATCCCCAATTCCCGTAGCACCTTGGAAACGGTGATGAACACATAGGGCGATAGAGGATTGAACATTCCGCTGTACGAACGACCGTACTTGACCACGCCGGAGTAAGGATCGGTTTCGTAGCCGGGAAATACGAGCAGGTTGTACCGTTCCCGCCCGAAAATACGCTTCAGCTGTTTCACGTACAACCTGTTGTAGCTGTCCCGATCTATGACAATCGGTCGCTTCCCCGCATATTTTGCCAGGAGATTGTACAGCCAGTGGCTGGAGTAGAACGAGTGTTTATTTCGAACACTCATGAACGCGCCGCAGCCGCGCAGGACCGGGTCCAAGGGTCCGATAAACAGATTGTCCCCCGCCTGTATCACCGTCCGGATATCAGCCAGGAAAAGCCTGCTCTGGAGAAGCAGCCAATCGTACTCGCTCTGGTGATCGGGGATGAAGATCAACCGCTTCCCAGCCCGAACCTTTTCCAGTACGCGATCCAGCCCGATCACCTCTATATGGCTGAAGCAGCCCTTGAAAAGAAAATGTTCACAGATGTAGGAGACAGCACTGAGAGTCCGCCTGTTCCAGTTGTGATGGAGAAGACGCAGAAGTGTCCGTTCCGGTGGTTTTCTCATAGACCCTTGTCCGGACCGAAAGTATATTGGCTACGCAGCAGTCTGGCAACAGCCCAGCGGTATGCGGATTCTTATCCCACGCTCTCCCAGCGCACTTTGGCCTCGTAGCCCAGACGGCGCACAACCTGGCTGATCCGTTCCAGTGAACCGGGATTCCCCTCATACCGCACATGGATCTCCTGGTTGGCCGCATCCACTTTTATATCCGTAACTCCCTGGATCTTTCTTCCCAGGTGTTCTATGGCATATGCGCAGGAAGCGCAATTCGCTCCGTCGACATCCAGTATTGCAGTTTTGTCGCTCATAACTTCAATGTATATATTGAGCCGATCGGCGGCAACCGCCTTGCCATCTTTACAGGTGACAGGCAGTGCAGGATAGCTACGAAGCGATCAGTAGTTCAGCACCAGCTCTTCGGTTTCTAGGCGGTGGGTCAGCTTCACATACAGGGTTTGGGTGCCTTCGTCGTACGCCCAGCCATCGGTGTAGCGGAAATACTCGGGATCCGATTTCCAGGGAATCCCGTGCATGATCATCGATGTCAGCGGTCGAATCCCCTGGATCAGCAGGTAATGGGTATCCCCAACGGGGAAGGAGAAGAGGAATCGATACTGGGTATCGTCGATTTTCACCTCCGTTATGCGGGAAACCGTCCATACCCAGCTTCCCGGATACAGGTAAGTGTACAGGGGATACTCCTTAGGCGTATAATCTGAGCCGGGCAGGAGATCGTAAATCGATTGCGGAGATATCGCATCTCCGGCGGTTTCTACTTTCCCATTTTGAATCCGAATACGGCTGGGCAGAAACCCCTCCGTATCGGCCAGATCCAATGCGGAATAGATGAGGGCTCGGCCGATGGCGGCGTAGGAATCTCTGGACAGCGCTCTTCCAGCCTTCATCAACGCGTTGCCAAGGAGAACCGACTCGTAAAGATCGGCTTCCGCAACCTGCTCTGTCGAGGATGCGCTCAAGAAGAGTCCTTGAGGAGTCTTGACGATCGCCGGGAGAATGAAGTGATCGATGATTTCGGATATCCGTGCGGAGGTCGCCTCCGCCACATCCAGATACTCAAACGCTTCCAAATAGATATTGACTAGATAAATCAGGGTACCCAAATCAGCGGTTTCCAGCTGAACACTGTCGGCCAGCCGCAGTATTTCCTCGGCCAGAGAGAAGGGAGCATGATTGAGGATGAACCGCAGCAGCCGGGGTGTCTTGAAAACCGAGAAATCAGCTGTCGTGATCAAATTGGTGATCCTCTGGATCTCCGCGGCTGCACCGTCCTGCCGGGCGGCCAGATAAGACGGGAGATTGCCCAAGTAAGCCGCACTGTCGTACAGCTCCGGATTGTCTGTATTTTCGGCAAGCAGCTGACGGAGACTTCGTGACAGCACGGCCAAGGTCCTGCGATACTCACCCCGCTTGATCGCCTCGGAGATCAGGGAGATCCCGAGCTTTCCGATCAAAGTCTGACTGCCGGGATTGCTGACGAACACGCCGTTCCAGTACTGATAAGCTCCGTTAAGATAAGATTCGACCTTTGCAGCGAACTGCTGCTCGCCCACGAGTGCAAAATCCCGGGAAAACCAATACAAATATGGATCTGTCTGCTCGAAAACCCGCTCGAGAACAATCGAGTTGCTTGTTCCATCGGTTTCCATGTTCAGGATGAATCTTCCCTTCCCCGTATCGATCGTCGATCCTCTTCTCAGAGAAGCATAAATCATCCCCGCCGGTCCGCCATGGGCCAGCACGGGAATTCCTTTCACGGCCTTAAAGGCGCCGTCACCAAAATTAAAGGGAAGAGAGAGGGTTCTCATGCCTGGAGGCTGAGATGGAAAGAACGGGGTGATCATAATCCGGTCACCCGGAACTCCCTCGACTGTGAAGCGCAGGCTTATCTCCTCACTCAAGGCAAGCTCAAAACCGTCCGGGAATTGACTGTAAGACTCGAGAGAAAGCTCTTTTTCTCGGGTCGCACCGAATCCGACGATCGCCTTCGAAGACGGAGAAAATTCCATCCGCAGATCGTGGAACCGCACCTCCAGATGGCGCATACGTTGGGCGCCTCCCAGAGTTTTTGCATACACCCCGGACAGGGAAAGACTTCCGATCTTTTCGGCAAACTCCTCTCTGGCCTGAAACTGCATGAGGATAAAAAAAAGGATTACACCGATATAGACCACGGGAATTATATAGTATATTGGGGAAAGCTTACGTTTCATGGAAGATTCATTCTATCACCGGGGTAGCAAAGGTTCAACATCACTGCTATTCCTGTACCTGACAGCCGCTGTTTTTCTCCTGCCTTTCTTCCTCTTCGGATGCGCCTCCGCCCCGAAGGCCGCCGAAAAGCAAGAACAACCACCTCCCTACCAACAGATCCAGGAATCTATCGAAGCGGGAGATCCTGAAACCGCCCTTCAGCTGTATCGAGACTACCTGCGCTCTTATCCGGATTCGCCGGTAGATCGGCTTCTGCTTGCACGGCTGCTCCTGAGCGCCGGCTACCCGGAGGAAGCACGAAACGAGCTGGCAGGGCTGATCGACGAATCCGGACCTTCCGTCGAAGTGCTCATCACCCTCGGTTATCTGGAGAGACTCACCGGCAATCCGGATAGAGAGCGAGAGGTTCTTGAACGGGCTTTGGAGATCGATGAAGCCAATCCCGCCGTCCTCGCAAGCTTAGCAACCCTTCACCTGGAAGCCGAGCACTACGATAGGGCGGCTGATTTGTTTCGGGGTGCTCTGAAAGCGGATCCGATGGAACCAACGGCCTTGCGCGGGCTGGGGGTAGTGCTTCTGCATCAGGAAAAATTTGAGGAGGCGATCGAAACTCTGGACAGAGCCATTGATGCTGATCCGGGGAACGCTTTAAACTACTCCGATCGTGCCCGTGCTCAGGCCGCGTTGAAGAACCGCGATGAGGCTGTTCAGGATCTGAGCAAGGCGATCGAGTTGGATCCCGAGTTCTACTGGAACTACATCGACCGGGGCAGGCAGTATCTGCAGCTGGGGCGGCTGGGGGACGCGGAATCGGATTTCAGTCGGGCGATACAGATCGATCCGAAGCTTTTCCTCCCCTACGTGTACCGGGCCGGCCTGTACGATCGACTGGATCGCCGATCCGAGGCTATTGCCGATTATCGCCGGGTCTTGCAGCTCAACCCCGAGTACATCTTCGCCCATGCGCCGCTTGGAGTGCTGCTCTACCTCGAGGAAAATTGGAAACCCTCCGCTGAAGCATTTCAACAGGCCTACCTTCATGAACCGGAGATACCCTCCTACGCCCTCCTGGCCGCCCTCAGTTGGATGCACATAGGGGAGGAGGAAAAAGCCAAGGATTATCTGGAGGAACAAATCGGGGCCTTTGCTCAGGACAACTGGTCTAGGCCCATCGCCCGCTATTTTTTGGATCCGGCCCTGGAGGCGCGAACAATAGAGGCGGCGGGCAGGGAGAAGAACAAGCTAAAACGAAGGCAGATGCTGTTCTTCATCGCATCTCGCATGTTGCTGGAAGACCGCGTCGAGACGGCTCTGCGCTACCTGCTGCTGGTAATGGAAATCGACAGGCGGGATCTTCCGGAAAAGAGAATCGCCGAAGAACTGCTGCGCCGCTTCGGATACGATGACTGACACCTTGTTCTTTTCTCCGGAAACTGACACATTCTAAGCAATACAAATCAGGACAATTCAATGAGTACAAAAGATACAGAGCAACCGGATCGGGGCTCGCTTCACGGCGAACCTATCAGCAAGCCTAGTAGCGAAACAATCACCCGCCTGCATATCGGCGACAGGGAGTTGATCCTGGTGGGTACGGCCCACGTATCCAAAGAGAGCGTGGAGGAGGTGCGGGAGGTCATTCTCGAGGAGGAGCCGGAACGGGTCTGCATCGAAATCGACGAAAACCGCTACAACTCCCTGATAAAGAAACAGCACTGGCAGAATCTGAACATCGGACAGGTACTGAGAGAGCGGAAGGGCTTCCTGCTTCTGGCCAATCTCGTTCTCTCATCGTTCCAGCGGCGATTGGGTATTGAGATCGGCGTATCCCCCGGAGAGGAGATGCTCGAGGCCGTAAAGGTATGCCAGGAACAGGGCATCGCCTTCAGCCTCTGTGACCGGGATATTCAGGTAACGCTTCGTCGAGCCTGGTCGGGCTCCAGTTTCTGGGGCAAGAACAAGATGCTCGCCGCCATGCTCAGCTCCATCTTCACGCGGGAGAAACTCGACGCCGAGGAGATCGAGAGACTTAAAAACAGGAGTACCTTTCAGAATATGATGGAGGAACTGGCCTCTTTTCTGCCTTCTGTGAAAGAAGTACTGATCGATGAACGGGATCGATATCTGGCGACCCGACTATACAATGCGGCGGGTAAAAAAATCGTTGCAGTGATCGGAGCCGGCCACGTTGAGGGAATCATAGAGAACCTGCAGGCGCTTCAAGCCGGCACACTGAAAAACGACATCACCTCTCTCGAGACAATTCCTCCGCGAAAGAAGATCTCCCGCATTCTTCCCTACCTGGTTCCCGCGATTATCGTCGGGCTCATCGTAGCGGGTTTTTTCCGTTCCGGTTGGGAACTTAGCCTTTCTATGATGTGGAAGTGGATCCTGGTCAATGGTACGCTCTCGGCGATCGGCTCCCTCCTGGCCCTGGCCCACCCCATTACAATCGCCGCGGCTTTCCTGGGCGCTCCGATCACCTCATTGAATCCGACCGTAGGCGTCGGCCTGGTAACCGGCATCATCGAAGCCACCCTGCGCAAGCCTCGGGTCACGGATTTCGAAAACCTTCCGGAGGATCTGCTCAGTTTCAGAGGATTCTTCCGCAACCGAATCACCCACATCCTCCTGGTCTTTCTTTTCTCCAGCATCGGCAGCACCCTGGGTACGTTTATCGGCATTCCTTATCTCACATCTCTTCTGCGTTGAAACCTTACCGCAGGCTTGGGAGAGCGGCAGCACCCCCGGCGGCCGCCGCCTTGTGTTTCTTTCCTGCTGCCGGTAGAATGACGCCATGGTTACAGGGGAAATGATCAAGCGGCTTCCGAAAGTCGAGCTCCACGACCATCTGGACGGGGGCGTGCGGCCGCATACAATTATCGAGCTTGCAGATAAATACAAGGTCAAGCTCCCCGAAACGAATGCGGCTAAGCTGGCCGATTGGTTCCACCGGGGTGCAGATCGTAAAAACCTGGGCCTGTATCTGGAGGGATTCGCCACGGTGCTCTCTGTGATACAGACCGAGGAAGCTCTGGAGCGGGTCGCCCGGGAGACTCTGGAAGACCTTGCCGCAGACAACGTGGTCTATGTCGAAGTTCGATTCGCCCCGGTTCTTCACCTCCAGGGGAACCTCAATCTGGAAAAGGTGGTTCAGTCGGTTTTGCGGGGTTTGGAAGCCGGAAGGGAAAAGACCGGCGTTCAGTTCGGCTTGATCCTCTGTGCCATGAGGGATCAGACCGTCAGTCTGGAGACGGCGGAGCTGGCCGTAGCCTTCCGTGAAAAAGGGGTGGTGGGATTTGATCTGGCCGGGGATGAATACGGTCACCCACCGAAGAAGCATCTCGATGCCTTCGAGTTCATCCGCCGCATGAACTTCAACATCACGATCCACGCCGGAGAAGCCTTCGGTATGGAGTCGATATGGCAGGCGATTCAATACTGCGGAGCCCATCGAATCGGGCACGCCACCCGACTCCTGGAGGATATTTCGATCCAGGGCACGCGGATCGAGAAGATGGGCTCCCTGGCTCACTTCATCCGGGACAAGCGAATTCCCATGGAGATGTGTCTGTCCTCCAACATTCACACCGGGGCGGCGGCAACGCTGGACGAACACCCCTTCCCGATATACTATCGCAACGACTTCCGGGTGCTCCTCTGCACCGACAACCGCCTGATGAGCAACACCACTTTGGGTAACGAGCTTGTGCTGGCGGTCAATCACTACAACCTCGATCTTCGGGATCTGGAGAAGATCACCATCAACGCGATGAAATCCGCCTTCGTCCATTATGATGAGCGCATCCGCATCATCTACGATATTCTTAAGCCCGGTTTCGCCCGTGTCCGGGAGGAAATTACGTCTCTGTCGTAGCAGCAGCAGGAGCCATGATACCGGATAAAGTACAGGAAGTATTGAAGCGCCACGATCTGCAGGCCATCGAGTTCGAACCGGGCAGCACGCCGACTGCAGTGCTGGCCGCTGAAAAGCTCGGGGTGGAGGTCGGCAACATCGCCAAGAGTCTCCTGTTTGTGGCCAGGGACGGGCGCTACTTCATGATTGTCTGTCCGGGGGATCGAAAAGTCGCCAATGCCAAGCTAAAGGCGGCCATCGGCGCAAAGACGCGCATGGCCAACGCAGAGGAAACCCGAGCCGCCACGGGCTTTCAACCCGGAGGCGTGTGTCCCTTCGGGGTAGAGGGGATCGAAATCCTGCTCGATGCTAAGCTCCAAACCTACGATACGATCTACCCTGCCGCAGGTACCGACAGCTCCGGAGTACCGATGAGCTTCGAGGTGCTTCGGCGGATTACCGAAGGGCGAATCTGCGACTGTACGGCCGACTGACAGAGTGGTGGTTTCGGAATCGGTCGGTTATGACAGAATCGAATAGCAATCCGCGGGGTATACGATCCAGGCAGGATATCGTCCGTGCTGGACGCTTTGACAATTTACCGCAAAAAGGGCAAGATTTGCCTCGCCCCCGCGAGGAGCGAGCTCGCACAGCCCCGCTGTGAGAAAAAAGTTTGAGGAGGAGGTCCAATGGCCGATCTATCCGTCACCTATATGGGCATGCAGCTGGCCAATCCGATTATTGTATCCAGCTCGAGCCTGACCAACACCGTAGAGAAGATCAAGCGCTGCGAGGATTCGGGAGCCGGGGCAGTGGTGCTGAAATCCCTGTTCGAGGAACAGATCGAAGCCCAAACTGAGGAGATCGAACAAGACTCCTGGCCCTACCCCCATCCGGAGGCTTTCGACTACGTGCGACAGATGGGCATGCGGCTGGGACAGGAGGAGTACCTCAAGCTCATCAGAGATGCCAAGAAGGCAGTCAAGATTCCGGTGATCGCCAGCCTGAACTGCATAACACCGAAGTGGTGGAACAGCTACGCAGCCGAAATCGCCGCAGCCGGTGCCGACGCGATCGAGCTGAACATCGCCATCCTCCCCACGGATCCCGAACACGGTACGGAGGAGATCGAGAGGACCTACGTGCGCATTGTCGAGGGAATTCACCGCAAGGTCGAGCTACCGATTGCAGCCAAGATCGGTCCCTACTTCACATCCCTTCCCCGGATCACCCGGGAGCTGCGTCACGCCGGCGCCGCAGCCCTGGTGCTGTTCAACCGCTTCTACCAGCTGGACATCGACATCGAGAAGATGGAGCTTACCCCGGGCTATCATCTGAGCTCTCCCGACGAGATCTACGTGCCCCTGCGCTGGATGGCCATCTTGTCCACCCAGGTGGGCTGCGAACTGGCGGCTTCTACGGGTATCCACGACGGAAAGGCGGTCATCAAACAGCTGTTGGCCGGAGCCCAGGCCGTTCAGGTCTGTTCGCATCTCTACCAGAAGGGAATGGGGCGGATCAAAGTCCTGCTGGATGAGCTTTCCGCCTGGATGGACAAGCACGGTTACGGAAAGATCGAAGAGTTCCGCGGCAAGATGTCCATGGAGGTAAGCGAGAAGCCGGAGTACTACGAGCGCCTGCAGTACATCAAGGTATTCGTGGGATTGGAGTAACAGCCGGAGACCTCAACATGTCCCTGCTGCTATGAGCCAACCACCTTCCGCGGCAGGAAGGAGCTGATCCGGGTTACGACCTCGTAGTTGATCGTGCCGGCCCACTCGGCCATGGTCTCCGCGCTGATCCGTTCCTCCCCATCCCGTCCCAGAAGCACGACCTCTTCCTCTAAGCTTGCCCGAGGAATATCGCTGATATCCACCATGGTCAGGTTCATGCACACCCGCCCGATCACCGGCGCGCGCTTGCCCCGTATCAACACGTAGGCGGCATTTCCAAGCTTGCGGTCGTAGCCGTCGGCGTAGCCAACCGGCAGCACCCCCACCCGGATAGGGCGGGTAGCCCGGTAGGTGCAGCCGTAGCCGATATAGCTGCCCTCCGGCAGTTCCTTGATCTGGACGATGCGGGTCTTCCAGGTGAGCACGGGCCGAAGGTCGGGAACCGGACGATGTCCGAGCAGAGTGGAGAGGTAGGTTTCTCGAGAAGGCCAAAGGCCGTAGATGCCGATCCCGGCGCGAACCAGGTTGAAGTGGGTCTTATCGAAGAGGATCGCCGCGGCCGTGGCCGCTGTATGGATGTAATCCGGCCGTACCTTGAGGCCGTCCAGGATTTCGATCGTCTGCCGGAATTTATCGAGCTGGGATTGGGCATAGTCGTGGTTGAGGGTGTCCTCAATATTGGCGAAATGGGTCGACACCCCCACCAGTCTGGCCTCCGGCACGGTCTGCAGCTGTTCGATGAATCCTTCGACCTGCTCCGGCAGCACTCCCTGCCGCCCCGTACCGGTTTCCACCTTGAGGTGCAGCCGCGCAGGGCCTATGCTCTGGAGATCAAGCCCGGCCAGTGCTTCGAGGGTCTCGCGGTTGTATACCGTGAGATCCAGGTTGCGCTGAACCGCCTCCCCGAGGTCGGCCAGGGATACATGTCCCAGTACCAGTATGGGGCGTGTATCTCCGAGCTCCCGCAGCTCGATTCCCTCCTCCAGGGAATTGACGGCAAACCAATCGGCAGAACGAAACAGGGGAAGTATCTGCTCAACACCGTGACCATAGGCGTTGGCCTTGACCACGGCACAGAGGATCGTACCTTTTTTCAACCCCTTACGCAGCTCCCGCAGGTTGTAGTCCGGAGCCTCGCGGTCCAACTCGATCCATACCAGACTGCTCATAACCCTTGCAGAATACATGCAAGAGGGTACGCTTATCAACAGAAGGAACTTCAGCTATACTTGGGGGTCTTGATTGGTCACGAGTCAATCACACTCCTCATTTGGTTCGAAAAACAGGAAGAAGCGTGTCAGAGACGACGGAGCTGCAGTCCATCTGGTTCTCAGAGCGAAAAGAGAAGGTGAGCATTATCGATCAACGCCACCTCCCCCACCGGATGGTTATCGAGGAGATAGACAATCTCGAGCAGATGTGTACCGCAATCCGGGAGATGCACCTGCGGGGTGCACCGCTGATAGGCGTTGCGGCTGCATACGGCATATACCTGACCTGCCGCCGGGTGAAGGGATCCGGATCCAAAGTCGGTTTGGAGGAAGCGGCCAGGCTGCTCAAAGCCACCCGCCCCACCGCTGTCAATTTGGCCTGGGCCGTGGAACGCCAGCTGAAGGAATTGCGGAGCATCGATGAGCCGCAACATCGTATCGCTTCAGCACTGGCTACCGCCCGGGAAATCGAAGCCGAAGATATCGAACGCTGTCGTCGGATCGGGGAACACGGATTCGCCGTGGTCAATGAAATCAACAAGAAGAAGCAGGATCCCGTCAATATACTGACGCACTGCAACGCAGGCTGGCTGGCCTGCGTGCGCCACGGAACAGCGACGGCTCCGATCTATGAAGCGCACCGCCGGGGTATACCTCTACACGTCTGGGTGGACGAGACCCGCCCCCGGAACCAGGGCGCTCGGCTGACCGCTTGGGAACTGGCCCGGGCCGGTGTACCCCATACGGTGATCGTGGATAATGCCGGGGGTCACTTGATGCAGCACGGTCAGGTGGACCTGGTGATCGTGGGCTCGGATCGCACCACCCGAACCGGGGATGTGGCCAACAAGATCGGCACATACCTCAAGGCTCTGGCGGCTAAGGACAATGGTATCCCCTTCTACGTCGCCCTGCCCTCCTCTACCATCGACTGGGAGCTCCGCGACGGGATCACCGAGATCCCGATAGAGGAGCGGAACCCCGAGGAGGTAAGCTTGGTGACAGGCGCGCTCAAGGCTGGAGGGAAGATCACAGAAGTACGCATCCTGCCCAAGGACAGTCCCGCGGCAAACTTCGCCTTCGACGTTACTCCCTCCCGCCTGGTAACGGGACTCATTACGGAACGAGGAATCTGCGCCGCCACGGAGCAAGGTATCGCCGCCTTGTTTTCATGAATGTTGATTCGGATCAAATGCCGCTACCGAAGACGCGCTACTTCAGATATTCATCGAGGGACAGCTCCAGATCCCAATAAAGAGCTTTGTAAAACTCCTGCGGCAGGTGGGACAGCCGGCTCACACCGATCACGGAGGCATCCCTCTGGGTTACGTGTTCCCTCAGAGCAAGTGCCTGGATCGATCTGTAGGCCAATCCGGATTCACCATCCCGAGCCTGGGCATCCACGTTCGTCACGCCGCTATAGCGATCCACCTGATAGGGATCGACCGACACGAGATGTCCCCTCACGAAGGACTTACCACTGCGGCGAAGACGCTCCAGAGCCGTCTGGACCAGCTGTCCCACCGCCTCGTGCTCGAAATGCTCGTAAGCCTTGGAATGTCGATCCGGAGAGACAACAATCGTGGGTCTGAATCCCTCAAGAACTTCGATCAGTTTTTCAACCAGATGTTCCTCCCCGCCCCAGCCGCGGATGACTTCGTCGGGGGGTACTTCGTCTGTCTTCGTGTTGTAGGGCCGATTCACCAAACCCCAACGGACGTACATCTCTGAGCCTAGGATCGAAAGTGCCCGGGTTGCTTCTACCACCCGGACCTGGGAAAGGGCGCCGCCGGAGAGGATTCTAGCGGGGTAGATGTCTCCCACCTTTCTCTGAGGATACAGATCCAATCCCGATTCTCCGTCTGTAAACAGCAATGTGGCGATCCTCTTGTCCGAACGGGAAGCCGTAGCCATCAGGGAACCGAAATCGATACTCTCATCATCCGGATGGGCATGGATGAACAGGATATCCGCCTTGAAATACTCAATCACGCGGCCGGGAGGGATAACCCGCACCTTGACTCTTCCGATCTCCGGTGCAGATTTGGTTTTGGCAAAACTAAGACCTTCCAGCGGATTGATCCCATTGTTCCGGACCGCCGGCGGAGCAATGGTTCCGAGAACAGAAGCCTGAAGTACCGGCGACTGTTGGGTTGCGCGGCGTTGGGGTAGTGTGGATACTTCCTCTTTGACTGCCGATGCATCGACAGATCGCGGCGCCGGCACCTCGGCAGTGGTCTCGACAGGGGGTTCACTCGTCGGGACCGGCTTTCTGGCTGGAAGCTGTTGCAAAGCCGCTGAGTTCAGGCTGTTGGGAGGAGAATCTTCGATAACAGCCGGTGGAGGAGGTTGATCTTCTTCTCTCGAGGGGACGGAGCCTGCGACTACTTGTGCCGTTCGGGGTCCGCTTCGTTCGGCTGGAGCCGGTTGCTTCAAAGCGGATTCGACCTTTGCGATCGCGACCCCGTCGGGTTTCGGTGCCTGAGGTTTCGGTGCCCGGCGCTCCTGCACCTGTGGCTCCCTCACGCGGGACTCCTCCACTCGGGACTCCTGCGCCTCGGGCTCCTGCACCCGGGGCTCCCGCACCTCAGCTGCGGACTGCCTGCTCGCCGGCCGCTCTACCGATACCTCCGCCGATATCTGCGCCGGGACCTCGGGCTCCGAGACCGCCGCTTCCCGGGTTGCAGCTTCTGCGATCCGCTGCTCCCGGATTACAGTACCGGCCTCCGCACTCCGGCCGTCGAAAAGCAAGCGAAGCCTCTGGCCTAGCGGCAGCCGTTCGGGAGCAAACTCTTCGGCTGCAACACTGTCAGGCTGCTCGCTGTCCTGTTCAGTAGTCGCCGCGACCGAGCTGTGTTGCTCGGCTCTCTGCAGCTCGGCGGCCTTGGCCAACAGCATTGTGTCTTCCGGCACGGCACCGGCTTGTCTGAATAGGATCGATAGGGCCAGCAATAACGCCACGATTGGAAACTGCCAGACAAAGATGGGTTTTCCCGGGATTGGAGCTGATTGTTCCCGGACCGAAGCGTCCTTGAACATGAGCCTGTATGATCCGAATATGATCCGATCCTCCTGCTTGAGCAACTTCTGCCGCCTGGGAACACCGTTGACGTTTATCGATGAATCCGAAAGCAGATGAGCCTGGCCTTGATGGTAATCGATGCGGAATCGTGCCCGGGAGTCCGCAACATCCGGGAGCAGCAGATCCGCATTCCCGGCAGCCGCAACTACTACCGGATAGTAGTCGAAATTGTACAGACCGAGTTCTCCATCCCGACTTCGTACCTGAAGCTGAAGGTTGAAGTATCGGGTCGGCGGCACCTTGGCCCTCTGCACCGCCTTCAGCCAGATGTAGGTTTTCTGCAGGGTCAGAACGACCAGGATCAATCCCACGAAGAGAAAAATCCAGGAAACGGATACGAGAACGCCCCGTCGCAGGTTGTCCATCATGACGATTTCCCGATCGCCCTGTCCGGCCATACGCCGTCCCTGGAGTGTGTTCCCATCACCTTGCATAGTCGGCGCGGACGGCTGCGTTGCCGCTGGTTCTGTTCCCCGGGGCGGTTCATCCAACTCGGCGAAAACAGATCCCAGTGGTCCAAGGACAAACAGCCCAAGAAGTACACAGAGCGGGAGTACCAAGAACAATTTGCTCTTTCTGACTCGTACTCTCATGAGTTAAATCCGGTTCTGGCCGCCTCGGCCAGGGAAGAAACGGGAAAGCAGAAATCGGGGAGCTGCAGTTTTTTTTCTTTCGGAGGAGGAGAGATGAGCCGGGAAAACCCCATTTCCTGCACCGCTTTTATGCGCCGATCCAGATGCCCCACGGGATGCACCTCTCCGGCCAGGCTGATCTCCCCGACGATGGCTGTGAGGGAAGGAATCGGCTGATTGATCCGGGCCGAGTACAGAGACAGACAGAGGGACAGATCGACCCCGACTTCGCTGATACGTATTCCGCCGCCGACGTTGACGTAGATATCCTGGTCGGACAGCCGAACCTTCAGGTGTTTCTCCAACACCGCGGCCATGCGGGAGACCCTGGCCGAGTCGATTCGTTCGGAAAAAACCCTGGACACACCGCCCTTAGCCGGTACGACCAGGCTCTGAATCTCCACAAGAAGGATGCGGGATCCTTCATACACCGGCGCCACGGCTATCCCGGGAGGCTGCTCTCCCAGCCGAGTGGAGAGAAATACCGAGGCCGGATTTTCCACCTGATACAGCCCCTTTTCCCCCATCTCAAAGATCCCTATTTCATCGATCGAACCGAAGCGGTTTTTAGCGCAGTGGAGAATACGGATTTCAGCGCTGCCTGAATCGAAGTACAGTACCGTATCCACCATATGCTCTATGACCTTCGGCCCCGCGATGTACCCCTCCTTGGTCACATGCCCAACCAGGAACAAGGCTGCTCCGTGGGACTTTGCCCAGTCGATCAACTCCTGTGCGCAGAGCTTGATCTGATTCACCGTACCGGGCACGCTGCCGATATCCTCGGAATACACGGTCTGGATCGAATCCAGGATCACCACCACCGGCTTGACGTTCTGGCAGACCCGCAGCAGTGCGGAGAGCTCGGTTTCCGAGAATATCTCGATCCTCTCACTTTGGACTTGCAATCGGTCCGCCCGCAGGCGGATCTGCGCCGGGGATTCCTCCCCGGAAATGTAGAGAACGCGCCCCGCGCTCTGAATACCGGCTGCCAGCTGCAGCATCAGCGTCGATTTGCCGATCCCCGGCTCCCCGGCCAGCAGCGCTACCGAGCCTTTCATGATCCCCCCTCCGAGAACCCGATTCACCTCCTCCAAACCGGAGTCCAGCCGAAGGGTTTCTTTGGTCTCTATCGAGGACAGGGGCTGGGGAAAGCTGTCGGCCCGCTCCCTGCTTTTCTTCCCGGAAGAGCTCGGCACCGACTCCTCGAAGCTGTTCCAGCTTCCGCATTCCGGGCAGCGGCCGAGCCATTTCGGCTCCTCGTGCTGACAGACCGTACAGAGAAATGTTGTTTTGCTCTTGGCCTTGGAAATGTTCCTCACCCTCCTCTAGTTATTTGATCGGCAGAGACACCTCCGGGGTCTAGGGAAAACCCACGAGGGATTCCAGCTCATAGAGGGCAAGCTCATAGGAATACTCCCGTTCCAGCAGCGCCAGCCGTTTTTGGAGCAGAGCGATGCGGGTCAACCCCCACTGCTCCCGGATCAGCAGCTCCTGCTCGAAAGCCCGGCTGGAGTTTATTTCCTCTTCCCCGGCCTTGGCGACTGCCGCCCTCGCCTCCTCGAGCTCGGCCCCTCGTAGCTCAAGCGTCTCAAAGGCCCGCCGGGTTTGCAGTCGGATCTGCTTGGTCAATAGATCGAGGGCAAGCTGACTGGCGGTCAGTGCCTCCTCGGCCTGGCGAAGCTTGTGCCGCGAGCGGCCGGCGTCGAAAAGCGACCCTCGAGTGCCCACTCCCGCAATCAGGTTGAGATCCCAGGAATCTTCCCAACCGGACTCGCTCCAGGGGATCGTCCGCCCTGAGAGCTCAAAGGAGAGATTGAAGGAGATGTCCGGACGCAAGTTTGCGCCGCCTTGGGTCAGCTCGAGATTCTCCCGGGCTTGTTCCTGATCCAGCCGCGCCTTTTTCAGGGCAGGTGAGTTCTTCAGAGCATTCTCCTTCAGCTCCGCTTCGGTGAACCCGGGATGTTCGGTTCGAAAACCCGTACTCAGATCCATATTCTCCGGGTCCAGTTCCGTGTACAAGGAGATCGCTTCCCGCGCGGTCGAGGTTGCCTGCTCGGCCTGGATAATCCGCCGTTCGACCTCCGCTATCTGTGCCTGGATCTGCAGCACAGAAACCCGGTTCGCGGTTCCCAGCTCGAAGGCTCTCCGTCTATCCTCTTCGATCTTCCGCAGAATGTCCAGGATCTGCTGCAACAGGCCAAGCGATTCCCCGGCCAGAACTCCCGAAAAATAGGCCTGATGCAGGTCTTGTCGCAGCCGCCGCTTCCGCTCTGCGAGCTCGGCTCTGGAGCTTTCCAGTCCCAGGCCTGCCAACTGTACCGAACTCTCGAGTTTTCCCCACGTGTAGAGGGGCTGGCTGAGCTGGAGGGAGAGCTCGAAGTAGCCGTTGCGGGCATCTTCGAGAAAGACCAGATCCTCCGCGGGGATTGGGAAGTATGGGGGAGGCGGATCCCGGTTCGGAATCGTGCCTAGTTCCCCGGCCCGGACCGTGATCCCCTCCGGAGGAAAGGCCATGTACCCCCCGGCCGCCTGAAAGTTCAGCTCCGGACCCAGCCGGCTTCGAGCTTCGGCTACAGCCAGGCCGGCACGTTTCACCGCGCTTGTCTGGAGCAGCAGGATTTCACTGTGCTCCTCGGCTAGTTCCAGAGCCCGGGGGAAGCTCAAGTCCTCGGCACCAACAACCATCGACACCAAAAGCAAAGCTGCGCCGAGACACAGGCCCGGAAGGTAAAACACGGCTCGCCTCATGGATCTCGCTTCCTGATGCGGGATTCCACCAGCCAATAGATCGTGGGAATGAGGATCAGGGTTACGAAGCTGGAGGTCAGCAATCCCCCCACCACCGCTCGCCCCAGGGGAGCCCGCAGCTCTGAACCGGCTCCCACCCCGATGGCCATGGGAAGCAACCCGAAGATTGTCGTAAAGCTGGTCATCAGGATCGGCTTTAGACGGGTCTTTCCTCCACGGATGATCGCTTCCCTGACAGAAAGGCCCCGCGCCTGGAGCCGGTTCATGTAATCGATCAGGACAATGGCGTTGTTGACCACGATCCCCACAAGCAGAATCGCGCCGATGAAGCTCATTATGCTGAAGGTCGTTCCGGTCACCACCAGAGCTGCAACCAGCCCGATGATACAGAAGGGTACCGAAAACATGATGATCAACGGATGAAGAAGGCTTTCGAACTGGGAGGCCAAAACCATGTACACCAAGGCGACGGCCAGGATCAGAACGAAAAACAGACTTCGGAAAGATTCCTGCATCTGCTGGTAGGAGCCGGCGTAGGTCAGCTCCAATCCGGGGGGAACCGGACCCAATCCGGATACCCCTTCCTGCAGCTCTTCCATGACCCGGTTCAGAGGCCGCTGGCCGGTCAGGGCTCCGGTGACTTCGATGATCCGCATCCTGTTTTCCCTCTCGATGGTCAGCGGTCCGCTTCCCTGCACCACCTCCACGACATTCTCCAGGGGGATCGTCTCTCCAAGGGGATTCACGAAAAACAGTTTCTGCACTCCCTCCAGGGAATTCCTGTCCTCCTCTTTGAGAATCACATACACATCGTACTTGTCCTCCGGGCCGCGGAAGGTGGAAACCTTGCTTCCCTTGTAGGCGGTACGCAGGGTGGCCGCGATCTCCAATGGGCTCAATCCCAGGCCGGCGGCTTCTTCACGCTTGATGCGGAACTGCAGCTCCGGCTTGCCCGTTTTATAGGACAGCTCCACATCCCGAACCCCCGGCACCTGTTCCATCCGGGCGGCGATTCTCCTTGCATAGGCGTAGCTTCGAACCAGGTCATCTCCACCGATCCCCACGACGATCGGCTCGCTGTCGCCGGTAACCGTCGTTGCCAGGGCGCCGACTCCCTGCAGGCTGAAGCGGAAGCGGCTGTCAATTACACCTCTGGCAAGCCGGTCGGAGAGTTCATTGATCATCTGCCAAACCGTGCGCCCCCTCCTGTCCTTGTCCACCAGGCGGATCTCCAGCACGCTCAGGTGGCTGCCCGTTTCAGCGGCTCCCTGCATCGTTCCTCCGCGGCCGATGCTCGTGGATATGGAGGTGAGCTCCTCTTCGGCCAGCTCGCGAATGATCCGCTCCGCCTCCAGGACCTTCTCTTCGGTTCTCTCGAAGGAAGATCCGACCCGGGTTTCCATGGAAACGGCGAACTCGCCTTCATCGCTTTCCGGCATGAACTCCATCCCCAACAGGGCAAGGGAGGCGAGACTGATCAACAGCAGAAAAAAGCTTGAGAGGATCACCGCGGCGCTGTGCTGCAGCGCCCAACCGATCGCACGTTCGTACAACTCGTCCAGGCGACGCAGCCAGATTTGAATCCTTCCGGTTATCCCGTCGATGACACTATTCCCGGTGTGTACCTCGATGTCCGCCAAACTCACATCCAGATCCAGAAACTGCTCCTGGTCTCCTGCCGCACCGCCGTTGCTCACTCGGTGAGTGCCGGGCAGCTTGAGAAAACGTGAGCAGAGCACCGGCACCAGGGTCAGGGCCATGACCAGGGAGATGAAAAGGGCGAAGGCGACCGTGTAGGCAAGGTCCCGGAAGATCAATCCCGCAAAGTCCCGGACGAAGACCAGAGGGAAAAATACGACCAGGGTGGTGAGTGTGGAGGCGCTGATGGCCATACCGACCTCTGATGTACCGGCCACGGCCGCAACGCCAGGCGGCATCCCCGCCAGGGTCTTGCGAAAATTCGATTCCAGAACCACGATCGAGTTGTCCACGAACATTCCCACGCCCAGGGTAATCCCCATCAGGGAGACGATGTTCATGCTGATCCCGGCAAAGTTCATCAGGGAGAAGGTAGCGACCACGGATACAGGTATGGCTACGGAGATGATCAGCGTGGAGGGGATGCTGCGCAGGAAAAACAGCAGGACCAGAACGGCCAGCAGCCCGCCCTGCCAGGCTGCCCGGGCTACGCTGCCTATCGAGTTGAGAATCTGCGTGGATTGATCGGACTGAACCTTCACTTCTACCGAAGGAGGCAGTTTGTGTCGAAGCCGTCGCACCTGGTTTTTTACCTCCCGGTTGATGTCCACTGTATTGTGCCCCGGCTGCTTGCGCACGGCCAGCTGGACCCCCTCCCCGCTTTCGGTTCGAAAGAACTGCTCCCGCGGCAGATGCCCCAGATCTACCTCGGCCACGTCTCCCAGATAGATTGGGACCGTTTCCCTGTACCCAATAAGCACGTTCTCGATATCCCTCAGTGAAGTGAACTCACCCAGGGCACGCAGGACGATATAGCGATCCTCGACGCTGATCGAGCCGGCCGGGAGATTCACATTCTCCCCTTCGAACACCCGCAGAATGTTTAAGATCGGGATATCCAGCTTGCGAATGCTGTTCAGATCCAGGGTGCAGGTGACCGCGGCGATCTTGCCCCCGAATACCTCCACGGTGGCTACCCCTTCGATCTTCTCCAGGTGAGGAACGATGCTCTGTTCGGCCAGCCGGCGCAGGTCGAGGTCTGCGGTGGGCGAAGAAACGTTGAGCACGATGGAGGGCAGAAACTCCGGATTGAAGCGCACGATGGAGGGGCGTTCGGCAGCAGCGGGAAGATCATCTTCGATGGCGGTCACCTTCTCCCTGATCTCCGAAACGACAGTATCCATGTTCGTTTGCCAGGTGAAGTTGATGACCACCATCGACACCCCCTCGCTGGACACGGAGGAGATTCGCTCCACACCATTGAGGGTGGACACCGCATCCTCGATGGGTTCTGTGAGGCTCGATTCGATCTCTTCCGGTCCTACCCCCGGATAGGGGGTAAAAACCACCGCCGTGGGATAGGAGATATCCGGCAGCAGCTCCAATCCGAGCTGGGACAGGGATACCAGGCCCAGGATCAGCAGCGCCAGGAACACCATGGTAGTGGTTACCGGATGCTTGACGGACAGATCGGGGAGCTTCATTGCTGTTCAACGACCCCGATGCGTTGTCCCTCTTCCAGGAAGGAATTTCCCTCTACGATCACCCGGTCTTCCGGATCGATGCCGGACAATACCTGCACCTCCGCGGCGCTTGACAGACCCGGCACCACTGCCCGGGCCGAGGCAACCGCGGTCTGTCCGGATCCTTCGACCACGAACACGATCCGCTCTCCGGCTCGCTCCAGCACTGCAGAAGCCGGTATCAGCAGTGCATCGGGTACGCGCCTGAGAACCAGATCGACCTCCGCGTACATGCCCGGTCGCAGCAGGTCCCGTGGATCTGTGATATCCACGGTCACTGTAAAGGTACGGCTGCCGGGATTGATAGTCGGGGCCACGGTGAAGATACGTCCCTGAAAAGCGTCTGTTCCGGGATAGGCCTGAGGGAAGATCCGTGCCTCCAGGGACCCACCGCTGCTCAAGATTTCCCCGTAGTACTTTTCCGCTAATTCGATCTCGACTTGGATCCGGTCATCCTGTACTAAAACCAATATGGGGGTCGAGGTTCCTACGATGTTTCCTTCATCCTGAAGCACCTTAGCGACCACGGCCGCCCCGGGAGCGCGAATCCGGGTGTTTTCCAATTGGAGACGGGCCAATTCGTAGCTGGCCTTGGCTGCCTCAGCCTGGGCGCGGGCCATCCGCCTCTCCTCGGGGCTCGCTCCCTCTTCGAGCATCTTCAGGCTTCGCCTGGCGTTCTCCAACTCCGTGCGTGCCGCCCGCAAGGTCGACTCTGCCTGTTCGAATTGGGCCTTCGGTATGGTCCCGCCGTCGTACAACTGCTCCGATCGGCCGAAGCTTTCCTCCGCCGTGGCCAAGTCCTTCTCGGCCTTCTCGTACAGTGCGCGGGCGTTCTCCAACTCCTCCAAGCGAGGGCCTTTCAGTGCTTTTTCGTACTGTGCCTGGGCGACCTGCCAGGCGGCATAGGCCTGATCAAGCTGCAGCCGGGGGGTTTGTTCATCGATTTGTACGAGCAGCTCGCCTTCAGCCACCTCTTGCCCCTCTTGAACGGGAATCGCCTCGATCCGTCCCGAGACTTTCGAAGTTACGGTAATCGTGCTGCCGGCGGTGAGGGTACCGGAGGTATTCAACACTCGTTCAATTGTTCCGACCCGAGGAAGCTCGACCCTGACCGTGACCCTCTGTTCCGGTTCGGATCCTCGATTATCCGCAGCGGTGGCCCACCGAACAAAACCCCAGATCAGGGCAGCTGCGACTCCGATCAGAATGATGAACAGCCACCAGCGTTTCTTCACGGATTGCCCTCCAACTTCAACCGCTGGTACAGGAGATGTTTTACCGCGGATTTCACTGCTCCGATTTCCTGTTCCAGCTTCTCATCCTGAGCAAGAGCAACGGACGAGAGTACGCCGAAGACGTTGATCCGAACCTGAGCTCGAACATGCTCCTCCGCCAGAACCACGCGAATCAGCCCCTGTCTCTGTCCTTCCCGAATCAAACTCTCCAACAACTCGCACAGCAACTGGAGGTTGCGCTGCAGCAGCTGCCTCTGGCGGGAGTCGAAGAGCATTCCCCGCAGCAACGGCAGGGCATCCTTTAACGATTCGAAGCAGTAATCCAAAATGCTGTCGAAGCGCTCCTTCAGCTGCTTGGGCGCGGTCACGATCCTGCGGATTTCAACCAGGAAGCGCTGCCATCCCTCTTCAACCGCGCAGCGGAACAGATCCTCCTTGCCGGAGAAGTAGGTGTATACGGACCCGGGAGAAATATCCAGACTGCGTGCAAGGTCCTTGATCGTGGTAGCGCCGAAGCCCCGTTCCCCGAACATATGGAACGCCGCTGTCAGAATCCCCTCGCGCATCCTCTCGTCTTTGGGTCGAGCCATTAGTCTTGCCACCTCGAACTGGAAACTTGGTAACCAAATACAGAAACAAATGAATAACTGAATGAACGTTCATTCAGTTACTTGAGTATACACGAACAACAGCGGGAGCGCAAGCGGCTTCGGCCCTGGGCGGCATCGCGCGACGCTCAAAGGAACAGCTTCTGGCTCTGGCTGTTCACAAGTACCCGAAGGCGATGCAGATTCTTGCCCATGAAGGACGCGAGTGCGCGTATCTGCCCCTCGTTCTGCGGGGCAGCCTCCGGGGCTACAAGACCAGCGAAGACGGAAAGGAACTAACGCTCTACAGGAATTTGTCGGGAGAGAGCTGCATTCTCACCGCTACCTGCATCCTCAACCGGCAGACCTTTCCTGCCGTGGCGGAGGTTGCTTTCCGCCATATGGATTCACCTCTGGCTTCCTACCTCATCGCTCGGGGATCGGAGAGCACCGGTTTTTTTGCACCCGACCGGCCCGGCGTCCTCGACGGGGCTCACCACTGTCCACGGCGCATGCCGCCTGCTGCATAGAAACGCGGCCGCCGGAACCGAGGTGACTTGCGGTCTACAGCCGTGCTATGATCCGGACAGACGGCGCGGCGCGCCGCATTCAGGATCATGCGCATTAAACAGGCGGATTTTCGCACAATTCAAATAGAGAAGCTGTCGATCTCATTCCGGCTGCGCTACAGCCTCTTCCAGGACGGTGAAATACGCTACCCCGAGAGCATCACCTGCCGGGGTGACACGGCTGTCGCCTACTTCCTCACCTCTACCATACGTGACTTCATCGCAGAGACTGCCCACGGATTCTACATAGAGAGACACTGGAACATCGTTCCCGAAGGGAGCTTCGGGCTGAGCTTCTGTCTCGAGGTTCCCAGCCAGCCGGAGATGGCCTACTTGTTTCCCGGTATAAACATCGGGCAAACCGTTCCCCAGTCGGGCGAGCTACTCACCGGTGAACGAACCTGCTATGCAAATGGGTTATTTCTGTTCAGAAAACCAGAATCTGTGCTCATCTTTTCTGATCCGGCTGCTTCCCCCGAGGAAGTGGGAAGCATCGAAGTGAAGCATCTGCAGCACGACGAGGAAACAGCTTTTGCCAGGACCGAACTCCGAGTACCCTCCGCCGTGAAGCCGCCGGAGAAAGCAACAAGGAGAGGAAGGGACAACACGCAATTCTTTCGAAGCGATGGTCAGCTCCAGTACCATCTGCGACTCAATGTCGTTACGGCTCCTCAGGATCAGATCCACCGGCTGAGTGTCGGCACTGTCCTTGAACGTTATAAAACCATGTTGCATGCCCCACCGCGGCTATCTTCAGCACGCATTCGCGATACCTTGAGTGATCAAATTGAAGAATGTTTGAATATGTTTCTCCTGGATCGCGGTCCTCTGTGCGGACTTCTGGAAACAAAGGGGGCCACTAAAATCTCTTCTCTGGCGGGCTGTACTCTCGCGTTGATTCAACTGGGGTATCTCGCGGAGGACAAGGATGCTGTGGAGTTGGCTCTGCGTCTTGTGGATTTTTCTCTGAAAGGCCAACACCCCCGAGGACAGTTTTACCCGTACTACTGGAAGGACCGCCAATCTTGGCTTCCTCTCGATTCCACAATTGCCATTCCCCTGCACCAGTCAGCCGCCATCGCCTTGATGCTTCTCCGGATTACCGTCCTCCTGGAGTCCAAAGGTCTACCCGCCTCGGCCTATCTGCACGCAGCTTCGCACATGGCCGATTCGCTTCTGCAGTCGAATCAAGATCTGGAAGATCTTGCCAACCTGCTCTATCCAGATTCCCTCCTTTCCGCCGGGCCGGCGGCGGGCTCACCCATTCTGGTCGAGCTGTTCCTGGAGCTTCACAAGATCACCGGCAAGGACCGATACAGGAAGGCTGTGCGAACGCTAAAATCCAATTTTTTCTCCCAGAAGCCGCAGGCGTTGCTCCTCTTGGGTTTGGAGGACGGTGCGGCGCATCTGGATGCGATACTCGCGGAAGCTCAGGCGGCGGTGTCGCTCGAGGTATCAGGATACCCGGTTAAAGGACTATCCGGCTACTTCGATGCTATTCTTTCCAGGATCTACCTGAATCGCCCCGATTCCGAATCCGAGTTCAATCCTGTGGGAGGAATCAACCAAGCTCTTGGAAACCCAATCTTACTTTTCCGGGGATTCGAGCTCTCCCACACCCTGCTGTCCCTTGATGCCCGTATGAAAAAATCATCGAGGTTGAGGGAGTTGAATCTCCTCATCGCTCAACTTCTCGGTTTCACCCTGCAGAAACCCCTGGGGACCTCCTACTTCGACCCGGAGCAGAAGCGGAACGACCGCTTCGGAGCGCTGAATTCCTCCATCTGGACGAGAGAGTTGTACTATATGAGGCGACTCTGCGAGGAATTTCCCAGAGCAGTGTCGGGGTAGGCATCCACCGCAACTCATCCGTAAACAGTACAGACGACAACCACTACAACCGATAATCATACAAAAAGTACAGTAGTTCCTGTGTACTTGATACATTTTCAGAGCACAACTGTGATTTAGGCCGGTCGCGCTTGCTCGGGAGGCAATTGATGAGCTCGAACGATGATGTTTCCAGCATCGCCGATGCCAGTCGTCCAAATGCCGGACGAATTTATGACTACCTGTTGGGGGGAAATCACAATTTCGAGATTGACAGACAGGCAGCGGAACAACTGAAACAGATCGCTCCAGGAACCACGCAAGTCGTACGTCTAATCCGTTGGTTTCTGGGCGAAGCAGTACAGCGCTTGGGATCCGAGGGTTTCAACTATTTCTTGGACTTTGCCTCAGGATTGCCGACGGCGGATCATATTCACCAGATTGCTCCAAAAGGTACGAAGGTTGTCTACTCAGATATCGATCCTGTTACTGTTGCATATGCCAAAGAGATCATCCGCGACAATCCGGACGTCGCGTGCGTGGAGTGCGATATTCGGGAGCCGGGAACATTGCTGAACTCCAGCGTAGTCAAAGAGATGTTTGGCAAACAGCGGAAGATTGCCTGCGGGATGAACGGAATCGCTTGGTTCTTGGACGATCACAGTCTTGCCCATGCGTTGGAGGTGGTTTACGAATGGGCAGGTGAAGGATCGAAGCTCTTTATCAGTGACGGGGACACCAGACGGATTACCAAAGCTACGGAAGACATCTTCGAGTTCTACAGGAAAGTAGGCCAGCCTGTGTACTCCCGCTCTCTGGACACGATCACCAAGCTGATTGGCAAGTGGAATGTCGAAGAGCCGGGATTTTTGCCATTGACCGAATGGATCGATATTGACAAGAAGCTGGTGGAAACATCCAGGGAAGAAGTTGTCGGCGGTTACTTCGTTGGAGCCATTCTGACGAAGTAGCACCCCGTTATTCTTAGCTTCTCACTAACATCAGACAGGTATAATAAATAATCCACTTCGCCTGTATGCTATACT
>Ga0180438_10002097_pt1 | contig 33601 bp, 27 predicted proteins | sample SS_ome_12_FD_132455 | JGI IMG/M metagenome (GOLD analysis project Ga0180438, IMG submission 132455) | Hypersaline lake sediment archaeal communities from the Salton Sea, California, USA - SS_3_D_2 metaG | ecosystem: Environmental > Aquatic > Non-marine Saline and Alkaline > Hypersaline >... | reverse complement strand
GAAGCGAGGCGAACGTTGGAAGGGGGAAAGCGGAGCTGTTCCCCCTCCAAGGTGCTCGTAGGGGAAAAAGATGCGTGTTTTTGAATCCAAAAGCCGGAGCATACGGTTTTCTCACCCACTGCCCTTCGCATATACTCTGAGAGGAGTGATGAGGGAATGGCGTTAAAAATCTGAAGGGAGCGAAGCCATTTCTGGGTGATGATTTAGAGGGAGATACGTTTTATCTTTCGACGGGTATATAAACTCTGGGTCGGGGAAGGAGATACTCTGGGATTTTCAGAGCTGTACCGAGTTCGCGCAGCATACCCTGGATCTTTCGTATATTCTCTGGCCCCATACGGAGAAGATACTTCTGCGCTTCACTCAAATTCTCTAATCCGGGGTCAGTGATAGCATAGGATATCACTTTTCGTTCCAAAAGCATGTCTCCCTGGACAACCGGGACTTTAAGCAACTCAATAATGGCTTCCGCCAGGGTGTCATCAAAATCCTGATCTGGATAGCCCAATTCCGCATAGGCCTCCTGGATGAGCGGCTTCGCCCGTTCGTAGAGTTCAATTGTCTTGTTCACATCCAGAGAGACGAAAACATCCGCCACAAGATTATACCGGCTATAGCTTCTTGGATCCACATAATACCGACCATTCCGTCTTATAGCTCTGAACTCTTCTTTGGGAGCAAAAAAATCAATCTGTGGCCGAGGACTCAAACCATTCGCGATGTTGTCAACCGCAGCCACAAACCTTCGAATCAAATCCTTACTCTTTAGCCATGACTCAAGTGACTGATGGGGAGACAATCCATCCGCCAACCCTCTGAGGACCTCATCGCTCTGATCGAGCTCAACCTCAAAAGGATTCGCTGTTTCTGCATTAACGTCCGACTCTTCGGATTGAACTGGGACAGGTTGTTCCTCAACGACTTCTTGGACAGGCAGGGCCTCTTTGGCTTTATCCCGAATAAAGAAATAATAAACAACCACAACAACTGCCACCAGGAGGATAACCAAACTTCCGGTCAACATAACCTTCTTTTGCTCTTCCATGCTCTTCCTCCCTTCCTTAGTCAGCCGAATTCATTCTTCTCTGGTTATTATCCAATTGCCCTTCCCGAGTGAGCGCGACAGTATTATATCCTCAGGATAAAGAATCTACAACCACTAATATCTATACATTATTCTCTTTGGATTTCTTGATTAAAATATTCCCTTTTGCAGCTGAGAGAGAGATAGAGGCACCTTCTTCACCAATATGAAAAGAAATTCTATTCGTGGAAGGCTCCTCATCCGGATTAAACTCATTGGTCACCTTTCCCTCCAGAGTGCTGGCCTCTATGTGGGCACGAACATCTTTTTGAAGATAAACAATGATATCCCCTTCTTCCACGGATATTCCGATCTCATCCTCTTTCCGAAGGTCCATGAGGCTTGTTTCCACTGACCCCACGCCAAGAGAGACATGAAGAGAGCCTGAAAAGTTATCGACTTTAATTTCTCCCTGTTCAAGCTCGATAAACGCTTCTCCATATAAATCAGAAATGATGATGTCTCCCCTCCTGGCCACGATATCCTTGAGATAAATATGCTGAGGGACGTTCAAAAAGTAATCAACCGTAAATCTAGTATCATTCCGTTCGGTGGGCAGAGTTTTGATTCTTACAAAATCTTCGATTTGGTCAATATCAATCTTTGGAATAAACCGTCCGATGGGCTGCCATATCACTCTTCTGTCTGAAGAGAAAGGAGTCTTTTTTTCCGCATAGACTTTGACTCTATCCTTATCCCAACCCAAAATATCTATATTCCCGTCGATATTTTCCAAAGAGAGAGTCCCTCCCATTTTCAAATCTAGGGACTCATAATCTCCGACTGAGTACCAAGGAGCTGAATAGCCAGGAAAATTCCCGAAAGTCACCATGCAAGAACTCATGAAGGAGAGAGAGATAAGGAGACTTAATATAAAAGGGATAAGCTTCTTCATCCTTCTCACATTTTTGAATATTATCATACGGATTCAAGAAAGAGAAGTCTCTCAAACCATCTGACTTTCTTCAGAAAATGATGAAATTTGTCTTTATATCGACTTTCTTCTTGAATCGAATTCAGAAATTTGTCATATTTACTTCTCGAGCGATAAATGTCTATACCAATTGCTATCCTTTTCTCAAAAAAATAATTTCTGCAGTGGACATTTTTCGCGACCTATTTTCTGTTCGAAAAGGATATTGAGATTCAAACTCCTGACAAGATACGAAAATACACCCTTTTTCAAAGGAGGAAATGATGGGTGGGCTATTCGGAGTGGCTTCCAAATCAGACTGCGTGAATGACTTGTTTTTCGGGACGGACTATCATTCCCATCTCGGGACAAGGCGGGGCGGAATGGCAGTGAACAATCCAGAAGGATTCTCAAGATATATTCACAACATCGAGAACGCTCCCTTCCGTTCAAAGTTTGAGCTGGATATTCAGAATATGAAGGGGAACAAAGGAATTGGTGTCATCAGTGACTACGAGGACCAACCCCTGCTCATTCAGTCTCATTTGGGAAAATACGCCCTCATTACTGTCGGAGTTATTAAGAACTCAGATAATCTGATGCAAGAAGTGTTCGAGCGGAGGACGATTCATTTCTCTGAAATTAGAGGAGGTGAAATCAATCCGACCGAGCTGACAGCCGCTTTGATCAACCAGGAATCGACTTTTGAAGAGGGTATACAAAGTGCTCAAGAAGCGATCGAAGGATCATGCTCGTTGCTTCTACTGACGGATAAAGGATTCTACGCAGCCCGAGACAGACTCGGCAGAACTCCTGTGATAATCGGAGAGAAGAATGGGAGTTACGCGGCCACGCTTGAAACATGCGCCTTTCCAAACCTCGGTTTTGAAATCACAAAATACCTCGGACCAGGAGAGATCGTCTTCCTTTCAGAGGATGGAATCGAACAGAAAAAGAAGCCCGAAGTAAGAATGCAGATCTGCGGATTTCTCTGGGTGTATTACGGCTATCCGGCATCCAGCTATGAAGAGATCAATGTCGAGTCCGTGAGAAATAAATGTGGTGCCTTTCTAGCAAGGAATGATGATATCCAGGTCGACATGGTCGCTGGAATTCCGGATTCTGGCATTGGGCATGGCCTGGGGTATGCCAGTGAGGCGAACATCCCTTTCAAAAGACCTTTCGTCAAATACACACCCACCTGGCCGCGAAGCTTCATGCCCCAGGATCAAACCATTCGAGACCTGGTGGCCAAGATGAAGCTCATCCCAATCAGAGAATTAATCGAGGGGAAAAGAGTGCTCTTTTGTGAAGACTCAATCGTCAGAGGAACCCAGCTCAAGGATACAATTCAGAGGCTTTATGACTACGGCGCATCAGAAGTGCATATGCGGCCTGCATGTCCACCTCTCACTTACGGATGCAAATTCTTGAATTTCTCGCGATCCAAATCAGAGCTGGACCTTGCCGCCCGAACAGCTATTAAAGAGATTGAAGGCGATGGCAGTAAAGACCTTGAAGAATATTCTCGAACCGGCTCTGAGAAATACGTAGCCATGGTCGATCAAATAAAAAAGAGACTCAAGCTAACGACACTGAAATATCAAAGATTGGAAGACCTCGTCAAAGCCATCGGACTTCCTAAAGAAAAAATATGCACCTACTGTTGGGACGGATTCGAATTGAAATGAATGGACCGAGTCTCTCCGTTTTCCTTTACAAAAAACGAAGTTCGATGAAAAAGAAGAAAAGAATCATTACTTGCGTTTACGAACTCCTTTCGTCAACTGCTCTTTTTCTTTCTCTTTTTCTAATTTTCCCGTGTAATCAGCCAAAAGTTTGACCTCGTTGTTCTCTCCAAAAAGCCGGAGTACTATCTCTGTCTCCGGAGTATCCCAGATGGCGCTGTATTCCAGATGCCCCAGGCTAACAGCCAATCCCCAATTCGAATAATCCTCTTTATAGGTAGGATTTAGCCAGTTGATATTGGTTAGAGGAGATTGCCCATGGGCTTCAGTTAAAAAATCTTTAGCCTTTTTATAATCTCCAAAGTACTGACTCTTATAATCATGTCTCACCAGAAAAATGTATCTTGCCTTGACCAATTTGTCGTCTTTAAAAATATAATCAATCCAACAAGTCATATCTTTGATACTATCCCAGTACCTCATCACATAATATTCACCTGGATTTTCCCGCGCGGCAGGATTCCCCTCTAGCCGTATAACCTGTTCTTGTGTCATCCCCCATTGGGCCTTTCTGAAATGTTTTGCTATCTCTTCCTCGCTATCGATTGTTTCAATCTTGGTGACCACAAACAATCTTTCTACAAAGGAATCTTGAATATAACCTGATTTGCCGACTTTGGATCCTTTCGGAACAAAATAGACTTGGTACCATATTCTTTTAGTCTTCCTGGGATTCCGAAGGGTCAGGACCGTCCCTTCTTTCACAGTGGCGACAACAGGGCTATGGGGATCTGGTTCGAGGTAAATAATGGCTGTCTCTACTGTGACTCTCAGTTTTTTCTCCTGGGAAAAAAGCGGCCCGGAAAGAAGAGACAGCACGAAAATTATCAACATCAGACTAGGAACCACGTCTGTTCTCATTTGTTTAGCGAACATCGTCTCTTTTCTCCAATCCTTCCTTTCGCGCCATACAGATTGAGGATCAAAGAAATAAATTTATTCGAATCCTCACCTGTTTTTTTCCTCTAGAGAGTCTTTATGCTAACAAGGGAGTTAGAATCATACAATCCCCTTTAGAGATGATTTGCTTAATGATATTTATTCACCCGCAAAGGTGTAATCTTCATCCCCTATCCCGTGGTTAGCTGTAATTAAAAAGGAGCAGGTTTACTCGTTCAACAATACGGTAACTCTCTTTAATGTCGCTGTGCACGTAGTGTTTCAATCTCTTAGCGTGAGATGAAATCATAATGGAAATGCATGCAATTTGGCAGAAAGCCCAAAACGGCTTTCTGTCTAAAATCTGTAAAATCAAGATATACCATGTTAAACATTTTTATCAACATACCACAGCAGTTTCTCTCTAGCTCTCACCATGGCTGCGGGGTAAATCTTCACTGCCTTCTCTGGCTCCTCAAAAATCGTTCTTATGACACTCCTTTTTTCTCCTCCAAGAGCGAGAAAAATCACTTTCCGTGAAATATTTATCAGAGGAAGGGTCATCGTAATCCTTTTCTTCGGAAAAACAGAGGAAGGAGCACTCGCAGAAACAACCCACCTTTTCTTTTCTGAAAGAGCCGGGCTTCCTGGGAAGAGCGAAGCCGTATGCCCATCTGCTCCAAGTCCGAGCAGCATCACGTCAAAAGTGGATGCTGGTATTTCTTCTGAGGCATTGAAAAATTCGATCAGGAGCCTCTCATAGGACTCCGCAGCTTTCTCAGGAGTTACCTCCTCCGTTTGTATGCGGTGAACATTCTGAGGAGGAATTGGCACTTTGGAAATCCAACTTTTATAAGCCATGCGAAAATTGCTGTCCGGATGATTTTGAGGGACACATCGCTCATCACCCCAAAACAGGTGGATCGAGTTCCATTCCATCTTATCCGCATATTCACTGGCCAGAAGGCTGTACAGAGGTTCAGGAGTTTTTCCACCTGAAAGCGCCATGGTCAACCGTCCTTGTTCTTCGACTGCAATTCTGGCCGTCTTCGCAACTTCCTCCGCTAATGCCCGACTCGCATCCCAGAGAGTATCAAAAGCATGCACTTCCGGGTTTATCAATTCTCCCATTTTCTTCTATCTTGTATAAGAAGCTGATCCGCCTCCTCGGGCCCCTTTTTCACAACCCGGTTAACGCTTTCCTGGCGCTGTGCATGCCCCACTACTCGGTGTCCTTCTTTTAAAAGTCATTAAATCATATTGAATCGCATTCGTCCCAGTCCAATCATGCCTAATTCCTTTCCCAATCCCTCCTCCTAAAATTCCTTAACCCTTCACCTCAAATTAACCCAACTTTGTGATTATACTATAAAGCCTTTCAAGGCCTTTCTGAATATCGGCCTCCAGGTTGATCCGGATAATCCGTCGCCCCCTCTCCTTGAGTGCCCGGTAATCTCCTAAAGATTGAGCCTTTATCAGAGTTCTGAAGTCGTAATCGGTTTCAGGGACGGGCAAATCAACATTCGGCTCATCCACAATCTGGAGGAAGAGACCGCTGTCCGGTCCTCCTTTGTGGAGCTGGCCTGTGGAATGGAGAAAACGAGGTCCATAACCAAATGTGGTCGCTAGCCGAGTCTGTTTGAGAAGTTCAAACCGAATCCCCTGAAGAGCTTCTGTCGTCTCATCTGAGGGAGGAAGATAAGCTTGGAGTGCGATGTAATCTCCTGGCTCGGCTTGCCCCAGCCAGCCTTTCAAGGCTTGGACAAGAGTTCCAGACTCATCTAACGACCATGTCTCTTCATCACTCTCCTCTTTTTCTTCACCTATTTTTTCTATGGCTTTCTTGGTGAAATCCTTGGCCAGCTGAACGTCTGGTTGATTGAAAGGGTGTATTCCGAGCACAGAGCCCGCAGAAGCCACAGCCACTTCCCAGGAGAAAATTTCCCGACCAAGGTCGAATTTATCGCTTAACTCAATCCGAGCAAAAGGATGACCTCCTTTTTTCAGTGCCTCCATCCGGCCTTCAATTTTGCTGTCACTTTCTCCAATAAGAGTCAAGAACACAAAAAACCTGTCCTGACCGTACTCACTCACTGAGATTAAAGGCTCTCCGGCCACTGGCAGTATACCTTTGCCCTCCTTACCTGTGCTTTCAGCAATCAGTTGCTCCAGCCATTCTGGAAAACTTCTGATTGAATCAGAAGCGAAAAACGTCAGTTTGTTGCGGTCTCGACTAATCTCACCTAGAAATGCTCCAAGGATGATCCCAGCTGCTTTTTCCTCTGAGACATCGGACGCGCAGTTCTCAGAGGCAATCCCCGCCCTATCGAAAAGCGTGCGGATATCCATCCCGATCAATGCTGCCGGAACTATTCCGAAATAAGTCAAGGCCGAGTAACGGCCTCCGACATCCGGATTGGCCTCGAAAATCCGCCGGAAGCCCCTCTCTTGGGCCAGCTTCATCAGAGGTGTTCCTGAATCAGTGATGGCGATAACATGCCTCCCGGGATTACCTGTGTCGAGCCTGACTTTGTTCCAGAAATAGCGGAAGAGAGAAAGAGTTTCCAGAGTGGTTCCTGATTTACTCGAGACAATGAAAAGAGTCCGGTTCAAATCTAATTTATTCTCGAGGGAAAGCAGGGCAGAAGGGTGCGTACTGTCCAGCACAAGCAATTCGGGATATCCGGGTACATTCCCGAAAGTCTTCTGGAAAATATCAGGGGCCAGGCTCGATCCTCCCATACCGAGAAGAACGACATGGGATATTCCTTCATCCTTTATCTGTTCGGCGAATGAAGAAAGTTCATCCAGTTTATTTTGCATCATTTCTGGGAGAGCCAGCCAGCCCAGCCTATCCGTGATTTCAGGTTGGGGCTCGGAGAACCACAGCGTGGGGTCTTTTTCCCACAGCCTTCTGGAAAATCCCTGCTTTTTCCAGAGCTTTAATCTCTCGTTAACCTGTGTTTTCCATTCTCCGAGTCTGAATGTCTGAAAATCCTTCATGGAATTCATACCTCTCTTCCTTTATATCTGATTCCTGAATATTTCATTTATTTATTTTAAAACGCAAGAATCTTTCTTATCAGAATTCCTCTACGGATCAAGAGATTTCCTGGTTCAGTCTTTCCCATTCCGAAATCGCAAAACGAAAAGGGCTGAATAGGCCCCCTTATCGAATCGCAGGAGTTTAATCAAATCTATAGATGAAACCGGTAAACCGAGGAGCTTTGAATGAGCCGATGACCTTGGTGATAATTTCAATAAAGACGGCTTTACTATTCTTCAGATTATCACTCAGTACTTCGACCGGCGTAGGATCTTCTTTGACTCCATTGGCGTAATCCACTCCGAATCCGATCAGGGCGAAGGGAATCTCGAGCTCTCCGGAAAGCACGATCTCCGGCCCCGCGGTCTGGCTAACAAAAGAAGCGTATTCTCTCATCATGCGGATCTCAGACTGAGTATTGAAGCGCGGTCCAACCGCATGCGCATAAACAGCATCTGTGATGGGATCTTCTGCAGCCGCGATGATCTGCTGTCGCAAATCCTCAGAAAAAGGCTTCTCAAATATTAAATGGCCTTTAGCTTTGGCTTTCTCATCATGGAAAATCGTGCACGCCTCTCCGTTCGGCAGACGATTCTCAGGGAAATAAAGGTCACTGAACACGACCAGTTTAGCAAGGGGGATGTCAGGGACCAAGACTCCACACACTGTTGTCGCAATAATCGCTTTGGCGTCCAGGGCTTTCAAGGCCATCAGGTTGGCGCGGTAATTGATCATGTTCGGTAAAAAGCTGTGGTCTTTTCCATGCCTTGCCACAAAGGCCAGGCTCTTTCCTTCTATCTTTCCAGTCTGGACTGATGCATTCCCAAATTGAGTCTGAATAATCTTGGCCTCTTCCTGATCAAGGCCAGGAAAATCATAAAATCCCGAACCGGATATAACTGCAAGGTCAATCACTCTTTTCCTCCACAATAAGGATGAGAATAAATTCTTTCTCGTGTGTTATTCGTTTTTTTTAGTATGATCTGTTTTTCATTCTTGAAGATGGCACAACTTTGTTCTACCTATAGCAAAGCTACTGTTTAAAGTCAATTAGGGACGTTCCTCAAGGTACCACCCTAGCTCATCAAATTAAGATTTCAGATGTAATTAAAAAGCTAGGGAATTAAGGGACGTTCCCCAAGGTACCATCTCTTTTTCAAAAAAGATGGAGAGTCCCCATACAAGAGGTGGCACCTTGGGGAACGTCCCCTATTATTAGAATCCTGGTGTTATCGTAAACTGTAAATACCAGTTCTTTTTGGGTCTATCAAGGGGACGGACATAATCCAATCCCATAATAAGGAAACCGAATAGATTCGTGCGGATACCGACTCCCGCGCTCTTGACGAGCTTGCGGTTTCCACCTGGAAGGAACCAGGCCTTATCGTCGGCCACTTCGCCATCTCCATCAGCATCTCCTTCGTACCAGGCCACACCCGCATCAAAGAAAGCAATGAAGTCAAGAGGCCAAATTCCATAGTATCCTTTTCCGATTCCGAGAACCTGAAAAAGTGGAAAACGGAGTTCCGCATTGACAACGAGTACTTTGCTTCCGAATAACTGGCCGTAATCAAAAGGATCCGTCGTCGAATAGATTTCGCCTGAACTGAATGAACCGGAGTTATAACCACGCACGAGAGTCTCATATCCAATAAAAAGAGGATAGAAACGGTTGTCTTCTGCCCCCTTGCCATACCGGCCGTAATGCATCAAACGAAAGGCTAACGTGAACGGCCTGACCGGCATAAAATAACGACGATAATCGGCAAGCAACGTATAATAATCAATCGTTCCGAATGAAGGTGAGATTTCAAAGCGGTAACTTTGTCCAAGGATGGGACTCGTCGCTCCAAAAAAGGAACTGTCATAGACGAATGCAGCTGTCGCAAACCCAAAATGGAGGCTCTCCGGCGCCGGCAGGTCTGTTCGACTTCTATAAATCTCGAATCCATTGACAAGAGAGAAGACTCGTTTGAAAGACTCTTGGCTGAAATCAATGAGTCGATAGCCTGCGGAGACCTCAAAACGATTGACTTGACTGAATGGGTAAGAAGCAAATCCTGAAACTTGATAAATGGACTGGCGAAAAATTATTTCCTCTTCAACTAAAGCTGATTCTCCGTATGAGGTATCATCAACATAGGTCAAATATCCTCCAGTCACATAGGGAATGCGTTGAGCCACAGCTCCCCAATTCATCCGGTGAGAGCTGTTTTGATATCCAATCAGTAATGCCGAATCCTCGATCTGGTTGCTCGCCTGAATCATCCCGGCCAAGCTATGATAGCCGAGCATATCACTGAAAAACAGGGCAACCCCTCCTCCGGCAAAGGTACCGAATCTATCCACGCCTATAGCCAATTGAGGTTGACTGATATAATCCAGCTTTAATTTCGGCTTATATTCACTGATCGTGTAGGATGTTTCCTGAGGAAGGCCAAACCGCGGATTTTTCAGCAGTTCAAGAACCTCTCCTTCCGGCTTTTCGCGAGGTGGAAGCACAGAGGGCTGAATATCTTCAAACTGAGGTTGGGAATCACCTCCAGCCAAATTCTCTGCCGCATCAATGGAGTAGATATTGTAGTTTTCGTCTTCAAAAACGCAATACACAAGGCGGCCGCTTTCCTGCGCTATAGAAAGGGCAGGGCTTATGGCCATGATCCCGCTCACCCCCAAATAGAGGTTCGTCACCTGGAAAATCTCCTGGTTATCTAGGTCAATCCTGTAGATATTCGTGATGCCATTAGGGTCGGAGAGAAAATACAGGCTTTTCGAATCGGGAGACCACTGCGGATTGATGTGCTTGGCTCTGTTGAAAGCGGGAATATTCTCTATCTCTCCATTTTCCGGATCGAGCAATGCCAGCTGGTAATCGCCAGTATCCAGGATGGAAAGGTCAGTAGAAAACCGATCCGTGACAAAGGCAATCTTGTGTCCATCAGGAGACCATACCGGATAGAGGTCCGCATAGGAATCGTCAGTTAATTTCTTCAACGTGCCGGCTTCAAGGTCATAAACAAAAATATCGGTTAATCCTCCGGCCAGAGCCGAGAACGCCACAAACCGTCCATCAGGAGACCAGGTGGGATTCAATATCTCTCCCAACTCAGAGAAAACCTCTTCTTTTATAGTCTTTCCTTTCTTCACATCGATGAGGGTGAGAACGGGCCGCCCCTTGCTAATGGCGCTGAATATAAAACGGTTCCCTTCTGCATCCCAGCATCCTGAGGATTTAATGAACTGCAAGCTTTCAAAATGAGGGTCGACGGCTGTCTTGATAAGCTTCCGATTAATTTTTCCTGTTTCAGCATCAGCGAGATACATATCGACTGAAAACAGGTCACGGCTGGAAAGAAACACAATCTGTTTCCCGTCCGGGCTGAGTGCCGGAGAGACATTCAACCTGCTTTCTTTTGTGCCCTGGATCAATACGCGTGCGCGTTGATCGGATACCTGAGTGACCTCGGCCAAACGCGAGTACGTCTTTTTCATCGATTCATGCCACTCTTTAGAAAGATCGTCCAACGAGACACCCAGTATTCTTTTAATCGCTCCCTCATAGTCTCCAGTTCTGCTGATGGACTTCATCAGCCTGGGGACAGCTCCATCACCCCACTTTCCTGTAATGTACGCCCAGAGAGACTGACCATAGCGGTAAGGAAAATACTGAGTATTGTTCAGTTGCCTGACCGTTGGAAGTTTTTCTCTCTGTGTGGCATCACGCATCCACATTGCGGTGTGGGCGTCGACCGGTCCGATAGAAAGATATTCCGCCAATCCTTCAATAAGCCACAATGGTACCTGCATAGCGACAGAAGAAGCACCCGCATATTTTGGAACGTCCTCTGTTGTGAGATCAAACTGGAAAGCATGGACTAGCTCGTGCCCGATCACATGGTCGGACTCTGCCAGTGAAACACCCAGCGGAAGGACAATTCTCCTCTTGAGCATCTCAGTCACTCCGCCTGTCCCTTCACCAATCATACCCGGAATGGTTGCCGTTTGCTGGAAATCAGGGGAGCTGGCGTAGAGGATCAATGGCTGGCGACCCTTGAGCTGATGGTTAAAAATTCGAGATAAACGGGCATACCATCGCTCGGCTATCCGAGCGGCCTGCATAGCCGCTTCTTTCTTCTCCGGGTAAAAATAAATATCGAAATGCTCTGTGTGTATAACCTTGAAATCAAAAGACTCGTACTGGACCTTATTTCGGCCAAAGTACTGGGCATTTAGGGAAGAAGCTGTTATTCCCACTCCGAGAATCAGTAGCAGGATAAGAAGCATGGATTTGAATCGAAGCATGAACTTCATGATTCTCCTCTATTTCTCTTTATATTTCCTACTATTCCTATAGTATATTTAATATAAGGATATCGCTGAACAATTTCAAGTCGCCTTTTTTTAGACATTAAGAAACCAGTACCCTTTTATTATTATAAATTGATTGAGGCCTAATTTTCTACAACCTTATCAAGGGAATTGAGCTGACCCGGGAAAAAATTTTGAGGGGAGAAACACTCTTGAGAAAAAAACATTAAAAAGGGGTCTTTTGTTTATGCTCATTAATCAAGTAACACTTCAGTTAAAACTGCTGAGGGTAAAAGTGTCATTGCGAGCGAAGCGTGGCAATCTCGCAGAGAAAAATTATATTAATACGGGAATGAAGATATTCTTTTTATAAGATTGCCACGCTTCGCTCGCAATGACTTCCAATAATGTTACCAAATAATTGAGTTAGTCCACCTCTCCCTTTTTACATTTATGGCTAAATCTTAATAAATATTTTTTTTCTATACAGAGGGATCATGATTCCGAGCCAGATAAGGATCAGAACCAGCGGGTAGACCAAGGAACCGAAATAATTACCCGCCCATGGGGCCAGAAGTCGATTAAAGATAAAAGCTTTTAACGATAAAACACTTCCATTTGATGTCACTCTGATCAAAGCCATCAGTTTGACCATTAGTGTAGAACCCACATAAACTGCTATAGCATTCGTTCCAAAGACAAGAAACGGAAACGCCCAATTCCTCAATTTTAATCCCTCTATCAGCCAGTAACAGCCTCCCAGAAGAAGCAATGCCGCGCCAGCCGTAAAGAGCACAAAAGTGCTCGTCCAGAGCTGTTTATTGATGGGAAAAAGAGGATGGAGCAGGAGACCGCTCAGAGTCAAAACAATCCCTCCGACAAACAGACCTCCGGTCTTCTGGAGAACGGACCGAAAGGACCGCAGCCAATCCCCGGTCAAAGTCCCCAACAGAGCTGTTGAAATCGCTGGCAGAGTACTCAGAATTCCCTCCGGATCAAAGTCTGGTTTGTACAGATATCCGGCAAGGAGCTGGCTGTCTATATAGCCACAGAGATTCCCTTCGTATTCCAGGATTCCAGGACCGTAGCCCGGGACAGGAACCAGTTTCATCGCTAACCAGTAAATAGCCAGGAAAGACAAAGCAATTATGGACCTCCCCTTCGTTCCTGTCTTGAGAAAAAGCAGCGAAGCCAAAAAATAACAGATGGCGATACGCTGAAGAACACCCGGAATCCTGAGGTTTGCGAAATCAAATCGAGGAAAGAGGGCCAGGAATAATCCCAGCGCAAAGAGAATCGAACTCCTTTTGAATATTTTGGAATACAGGCCACGTTTTTCACTATACTGCTCGAGCCTGCGGGAAAAAGAGAGAGAGACTGAAACACCGACGATAAACAGAAAAAAAGGGAAAACCAAGTCCGTGGGCGTCCAGCCGTGCCATTTGGCATGCTGCAGAGGCGCATAAACATAATTCCAGCTCCCGGGATTATTGACCAGGATCATGCCCGCGATGGTCAGGCCGCGGAAAACGTCCAGAGACGAAAGGCGTTCCTGTTCGAGAATTTGTCTCTCCTTCTTATTTAAAAAAAAGAAGAGGTGGTTGCTCACCGCCCCTTCCTCCAGGAATGTATACCTTTTTTTTCGGATTATATCAATAGCCTCATTCCCCGCGGAATCCCAATATTCTTTGACGCTTAAAGAACCGACAAAGCAAGATAGAGTGTCAAAAAGGGGACGGTCCCTGCGGAAATACGCTAATTTTTGATGAGATTTAAGAAACGATTAGGGCAAGATGGGGTATCCCCACAGAGAACGTTCCCCTATTATGAGGGAAGCAAAACCATACCTAAAACCATAAACGGTTGTCTATTAAGCTTTTTTCTCCTCTCCCTTTTCTGAAGATACTTTTTCCTTTAAGAGCTCACCAATACCGGCGATACTCCCGAGAATGCCTGAAGCTTCGTAGGGCAGAAAGACTTTTGATGCTTTCCCGTCGGCAATATTCTGGAGAGCTTCAAGATATTTGATGGCGATCAAGTCGTTGGTGGGTTTTCCCTTATGAATCGCTCCAAAAACAGTCTCGATCGCCTCAGCCTCTCCCTTGGCCACGGTTAACTTCTGATACCTATCCGCATCGGCCACTTTCTTGATGGCTTCCGCTTCTCCTTCAGCTTTGAGAATCGCAGATCTTTTCTGCCCTTCCGCCTCAAGGATCATCGCCCGCCTATCCCTCTCCGCCTTCATCTGGCGGTGCATCGCTTCGGTCACGTCTGTGGGCGGTTCGATCCTTTGAAGCTCAACTCTGGTCACTTTGACACCCCATTTGTCAGTGGCATCATCGAGAATCTGGCGGAGCTGAGTGTTGATAACTTCCCTTGAGGTCAGCGATTCATCCAGAGCCATATCACCAACCAAATTTCTCAAGTTCGTTTGGGCTAACTTTGTCGCTGCCGTATAGAAATTGGCCACATTATACGTGACTTTAACCGGGTCAGTCACCTCGTAGTAGACGACTGCGTCCACCTCGACAACAACGTTATCTTTGGTGATAACGGCCTGTGGGGGGACGTCATGCACCTGCTCCCTCATATCCACTTTTTTTATCTTCTCCAGGAAAGGAATGATAACCGTTAATCCGCTGTCCACTGTCCGCTGGTATTTTCCCAGCCTCTCGATCAGTCCTTTTTCCCAGGGCCGGACAATCTTTAGGCCCGTAGCCGCAATAATAAATACGACAACAGCCAAAATAATTAATAATGCTTCCATTTTATTTTTCCTCCTCAATGGTTCTAACAACCAAATGCGTGCCGTCTATTCGTGTGACTTTCACTTTTTTTCCCGCCGGTATGACTTCACCCGTTTCACTATCTGCCCGCCATTCTTCTTTTTTCAGCCGGACGTTTCCCGTGTTTTTGTCATTATCTATCTCCTCCAGGACGATCGCTTCCACACCGATAAACCGGTCAGCGCCAATCCCGGCAGGCTGTTTCTTGCTGAAGCGCTCGGCAAGCCCTCTCGAAACGACAAAAAGCACGCCGGAGACGACGACAAAGGCTCCGAGTTGCCATCCAAAACCAAGGCCGAAAATCGCCAGAATGCCAGCCACCGCTGCACCGATGCCGAACCATAAAAGAAAAAAACCGGCGGTGAATATCTCACCGACGACAAAAACGGCAGCAATGAACATCCATATCCACCAAATTTTTATCTCCATTATCTGACCTCCTCAGAAAATTCTTGGAAACACTCATTTCATAATGCCTCTATCCTTTAAACAATAAACAAAACCAGGATGTGAATTCTATCCTTACTCACGCTTCATTTTATCCATATCTTTTGGATTTTCCTCTCCGTATATAAATACCAGCAAACTTAAGAAATTATTCAAATTCACCAACTTACATTCATTCAGTAGACGAAAGCAATTGGCTCAAACAAGCGTAATCTTGAGGATGAAGAGGAAGAGGAATGACATGTAGGGCTTTGTCCCCGGATTCCATTATTTCCGTCTGCCTGCGCAAGAAGGGAATCCTACCTCTCCAGAATGGAACAGCTTATACCACAGTTATTAATCTCTGTCAAAAATTCGGAATTGACTGCAAGCACTCTTATTTATGTGATGGACAATGCTAGGATGAGGTCTCAGATAAGATCAGGCTGGGTGTTGAGAAAACCGTATGCTCCGGCTTTTGGATTTAAAAACACGCATCTTTTTCCCCTACGAGCACCTTGGAGGGGGAACAGCTCCGCTTTCCCCCTTCCAACGTTCGCCTCGCTTCGCTTACGGCTCCCTGCCTCCCCTTCTCGGACGCTCAAACGTGTCCTGCGACCAAGGGGGCATACCCCCTTTGAATCCCCACTGATTTGGGCCAGCTGAGCAGGCCCCAAATCAGGCAAAAGAGGCTCGGTTTCAGTCTTCGCTCTCCTCTCCCTTAGGGAGAGGAACCGTGCCCGCTCCGCCTTCAAACGTTTTTTTCCACGCATAAACCTTCGCAGAGTATGGGTATTGATTTCGCTGGGGCAAAGGCTGCATGTTTTCGATGCACTCAGCCTGATCTAAAGCACATCTTGTTATCACGGTTTCAGGGATGCTGCTAAATGACTCTGTCATGGTATTGTGAATTGACGGAATCGGGATGAAGTTATACTATTAGTGAAGAGGGACCAACTTGTTCAAGCAACATTTAATTCCTCCCTATCCACTCTCACTCTTCCTGAGAATATTTATTCTTTTTTCTCTGGCACTTCTCGTTTCCGCAGCGGGCCTCCCCCAGGATCAACCGCTCAGAACAGTTAACCTCAAAATAGTCGTCGATGAAGAATTCAGAATCATTCCGACGTGGCGTTCGGATATCAATTGGCTGATCAAGAGTGCGTCTGAAGAGTTTGAAAAAAGGTTCAACATCAGCCTCAGAATGAGTTTGCTCGACAGTTGGTTCTCCGATAATGCCTACAATACAGTGTTTGGATTGTTGAATGATTTAAGAAAAAAAGTCCCTCAAGAGAATTATGACATCGTTCTTGGCCTGACAGGCCAACGCTGCACTGCCACTGGTCCTTCTGGGGCAGCGACCTATCTCCATGGGTATATTCTCTTAAAGGAATCGGAACTCTGGGAAGAGAAATCCAAAACATTCATGAAGGCACTGCTCCTTCATGAGCTCTGCCACCTTTTCGGAGCTGTCGACCTCAATGAGAAAAAATCGATCATGAACAGTGAAAACCCAGGATCCAAATTTGACGAGTTCACAAGGCGAATCATTCTGCTGAACCGGCAGAGAAACTTCAATCCTCATGTCTTCCCTTTGCCTGCAGCTCAACTGGATGAGGCCATCTCGATATATAATCAAAGAAAAAAATTAAACCGAAAAGAAGCCGATATTCATGTGTTGCTGGCAATTTTTTATCTGGAAAAAGAAGATTACGAATCCACACTCAAAGAATGCTTTCAGGCTATACAAATCAACCCTAATTCGGTGGAGGCATACAACCTTTCAGGTATTGCTTACCGAAGACAGGGGAAGGTCGACGAGGCCATAGAGCTATACAAGAAAGTCCTCCGTGCTCAGCCCAATTTTTCAGAAGTCCACTATAATCTTGGTATCGCCTATACAAAAAAGGGACTGACAGAGGAGGCCATCACTGCCTACCTGAAGGCTATCGAACTCAACCCAAACTTTGCTGAAGCGTATGCCAATCTGGGTCTTATCTATGTGAGAGAGAGAATGGCAGACCCGGCCATTGAAATGTGCCAGAAGGCATTGGAACTCTACCCTCAGTTTGACAGAGCCACTTCGACCCTAGGCGGGGCATATATCATCAAAAATAACTACGAGGAAGCAGAGCCTCTTGTCCGGAAGGCTCTCCAACTGAATCCCGGACTCCGGGGCGCCCATAACAACCTGGGCAATATCTACATGCATCAAAATAGAGTTGAGGAGGCCATAGAGGAATATTCTGAGGCCTTGAAAATAGACCCCGAATTCGAGGAAGCCCATCACAACCTCGGCCGGGCGTATTTATTAATAAAATTGTATGATAAAGCCATCATCCAATTTAAAGAGGCCGTCAGGCTGAAATCCGACTATTTTAAAGCCTACTCCAACATGGCCAGTGCTTACCTGAAAAAGAGAATGGCTGAAGAGGCCATACGAAGCTGTCAAAAAGCCATCGAAATTAAACCGGATTATGCGAGTGCTTATTCTAACCTGGGCTATGCGTATCTTGAGAAAGAGATGTTTGAAGAGGCCAAGGAAGCTTGTCAGAAAGCCATTGCACTCGATCCGGAGCTTCCTGCACCGTACAATCTTCTGGGCGTCCTGCTCGAAAAGGAAAGCCGTTTTGAAGAAGCTCAAAAGGAATACCTGAAGGCGGTTGAATTGGAGCCCGAACTCCTTGAAGCGCATATGAATCTCGGCAACTTATATTTCAAAATAAACCTTCTCTCGGATTCAGCCGTTCATTATGAAAAGGTCATCCGAATCAACGAGGGCTACGCTCAGGCTTATAACAATCTCGCAGTCATCTCTTTTTACCAGAAAAAATATTCCCAGGCTTATGAATACCTGAAGAAAGCGGAAGAGCTAGGATTTAAAGTCCATCCGGACTTTAAAAAAGAAGTTCTCCGGATGCTCAAAGAAAAAAAGAAGAAATAAACAGTCTATTTCTGTTTCCTTTTCCAATCTCTCACGTTGGTGAATATTGACGCCACCAGAGCCAATGCCAATAGAGTGACAGAAAGAGTGTTGGCCACTGTTTCATTGACATCCCAGCCTGTCAAGGAATCAATAAGAAACTTCGTGTAGGAAGAGGGCAAATCAAAATATCCTAATTTCTCTCGCACCTGCCAGTGCCAATCCGTGCAGGGACAGTAGCCAAAACCATACCATATTCCCAGGATTGTCCAGGAAAAGACAGTTAAGAGAATAACGGCCAGGTTGGCTAATCTCGTTTTTTTCCAAATCCAGCCGAAAAGGTTGAAAATAATCACCGTTGAATGAAACACAAAAAAGAATATATTTAAAAATGCGTACATCTATCACTTCCCAATATCAGGCTCAGTGTCTTTTCCAATTTCTACTATCAAGTAAAATCGGTTCTCTTCAGGATAGAGTGGGAAAAATACACGGGAATGGAAAAAGCGACCTTGAAGATTTAGCCTTACCGATCCGTTCACCGAGGGAAGCCGATGAAATCGGCCGCCGAGTATGTTTGAGCATGTGAGGATCAATCTGATGAAAAATGATTGATTACGGTCATCCGGTTCGAAGTGACATGTTTTGAGTGCGGAGTTACGCAGGCGCCGAGGAGAACGGTGAGGGAATGGCGTTAAAAATCTGAAGGGAGCGTTGCCATTTCCTTGTATTTCAGTCATTAAATTACCCACACAATAGATAAGAGAACCGTCAAATTCAGTTCCTCTCCACCATTCATCAGAACCAGTCTTTTCCGGCCCCAGCACTGCCGAACTCGAGCGAGATCCAGCCATTCATTGACTTGAAGAAAACGGTTCTTTTAGCGGCTGTATCTTCCCATCAATTGACCTTCGGCCAGGATATGTCCCTCCATGGCTTCCAGTAACTGTGGTTTTCTTGCCCCTGCTTCAAGGTCAAGCTCTGCATCCAATGCATACAGCTTGAAATAATATCTGTGCGTACCCCCCGGAGGACAGGGACCGCCATAACCGATTCTTCGAAAATCATTTGTTCCCTGTTTCGCACCGCTTTCGAGTTCCTCTTCTGGCGGAATGTTCTCAGGCAATTCATTGATATCTGGAGGCAAATTGAAAAGAACCCAATGGACCCATGTTCCCATCGGTGCATCCGGGTCATCACAGATGAGAGCGAGCGTTTTCGTACCTTCAGGAATCGAATCCCATGCCAGCGGAGGAGAAATATCTTCTTCATCACACGTGTGTTTTGCCGGTATCATTTCCCCTTCTTCGAAGGCCGTGCTCGTAACTTTAATATCCATGTTTTCCCTCCTTTAAACTCTATACTAAGATACCATAAAAACGAAAAAGGGTCAGGCCTCCAACGCTTTAATATTTCTTGTTAAAAATATAGAATGGAATCTTAATTCTCATTGAAAGAAAAAAACCAGAGAATTGATCCAGGTTCAGTCGGATATATAAATCGGACATGTAAATAAATATGTAGACATCAAAGTCAGTCCGACCTGACCCTGATAGGCATTATGGTTGAAGCCATACTTTATGACACACTCAAAGAAAAAACCGTTCGCTGCCGTATCTGCCAGAGACGATGCACAATCCGGGAAGGCGAAAGAGGATACTGCAGGACAAGAGAAAACCAGAAGGGAAAGCTTATTCCGCTAACCTTTGGGCTCGTTTCTTCATTGATGATTTCCCCTATTGAAAAAAAGCCCGTCTATCATTTTTATCCGGGCTCAGAATGGCTATCTCTCGGGAGTTTTGGCTGTAATTTCCGCTGCCCTGGCTGCCAGAACTGGGATATCGCCCATTCAACTGTTCAAGAGGAAATCAAAACTGCCAGGTTTATTTCCCCTCAGGAACTGATCCAGATAGCTCTGAAAAACCGCTGTTTCGGAATTTCATGGACATACAACGAGCCCACCCTCTGGCTGGAGTACACTCTGGAGGGAGCCAAACTGGCCAAAGAAAATAATTTGTTCACCAACTATGTGACGAACGGCTTTATCACTGTTGAAGCTCTGGATATGATCGGTCCTCACATAGACGTTTTCCGGACTGACCTCAAAGGATTTTCCCGGAATTCTTACCAAAAAATTGCCCATATCGATGATTTCTCAGGAATTCTGGAAGTCATCCTCAGAGCCAGGAACAAATGGAAAATGCATGTTGAGATCGTCACCAACATCATCCCTGGCTATAACGACGATGAAAGAGATTTGAAGAAAATGGCAGCCTGGATCTCCAAGGATCTCGGAGAGGATACTCCCTGGCATGTCACTCGCTTTTTTCCCCACCTTCAACTCTCTCATATTCCACCCACTCCTGTAAAAAAGCTGGAGAAAATCCGGGAAATCGGTCAAGAACAGGGCCTGAAATATGTTTATCTAGGGAATGTTTTCGGGGGAGGAGGAGAAAACACCACCTGTCCCCACTGCGGGAGAACGGTCATCATCCGAAACGGGCTGCAAACCCGAGAGCTTCATATAGTCGAAGGGAAATGCCAGTTCTGCAACACTTCGATCGCCGGGAGGTTCTAAACATCGACCATGGAGTGCCAGCTAGTCAAACAGGGATATAAACCGGGAAGCTGCCTGACTCGAATTACGAATGCGCATAAGAAAGCCTGCGATGTCACTTTAAAAAGGGAAGGCTCTCTGTGGCACCGTTTGATCAAATCCGCTCACCTTTCCCGTCCTGAACATTACTTTTCCATCTACCAATCAGGATGCAACCATCACTGCCTCAAGTGCCACTCCTCGGAATTCTCCCAGATAGCCGCAGGAAGCTGGGTTTCCTCAGCTGAGATCGGCTCAATAGCCAGGGAGTACGAAAAACAGGTGACCTTCCAGGAAAAAAGAGAGAAGGCGACCATGTGGCACGGTACGGATCTGTGCCGGAGCTGCGGCACCTGTGTCATCTCAGGAACACGAAGTCCTCTCTGTCCTGGAGTTCTGGGCCCTAAAGATGTTGTCCTCAGCCCTCAGGGATTCGGCCCAGCCAGAAACATCGTCGCTTTTACCGGAGGAGACATATCCTGCTGTGTTGATTTTTACTGCCAGACGGCAGAAGAAATAAAAAGCAAATGTCAAAATATGTGGATTTTGATCGAGACAAACGGGTATGGTCTAACGCCTGAAAATCTAGACAGATTCAAAGATTCTGGCGTGGATTCCTTCTGGCTGGATATCAAAGCGTATGACGAAGAAATCTATAAAAAGCTGTGCGGCACGACCAATGAATGGATCCTCAAGGCTCCTCTGGAGCTGGCGAAAAGAGATTTTATTTTCGAACTTCTCACGCTGTACATCCCTGGATGGGTCGAGGATGACCAGATCGAAAAAATCGCGAAACTTGCGCATAAAGTTAATCCTGAGATCCCGATCACCATCCTCGCTTTTTTCCCGGTGCACAAAATGAAAAGTACTGCTCCTCCCTCCTTATCTGACATGGTCAGGATCTATCATAAAGTCAGGGAAACAGGTTTGAACAACGTCAAACTGGGAAACTGCGGAGTGTTCGCCAGGACCGCTCAAGACTGGGAGCAACTTTTAAAGAACGTCGGGAAGGAAGGCATCGGTTAGCCGAACGAGTCTATTTCTCTTCAAACACGGATTCTTCTGAATCTTTTTTCTGGGAAATGCACAAAAATACCAGTTAAAATTTCTTTTGAAAATATTCGAATATCATGATAGACTAGCCCCACCATGGGGAAAGAGAAGCGAAAGTTCTTGCGTTTCGAATGCATACTTCCTGTAGATCTTGTCAAAGTGGATGGAAAAGATCACATCAGCCGGAAAATCGAAGCCCACGATTTTTCCCGTGAAGGGATAAAATTAAGCATAAACTTTAATATCGAAATGGGCACGAATATGGAGGTCAAGCTCCATATCCCGGAGAAAAAATTATCCGTCCCAATCACAGGCGAGATCATATGGGTCAAGAGTGTGGACAACAGGCTGGAGGCAGGGCTTCGAATAAAAGACATTAATAATGAGCTAAAGAGTGAGGTTCTCAATTGGATCTTTCCAAAGTGGCTGGAAAAGAAAAAGGAAGAGAAAGCAGAAAAAAAAGCCCTGGCAATCAAAGACTCCAGATTAGAAAAAAGCTAATCTAAGAGAAGACTTGCTCGCCTGAACCAAAACGCAGAAACCGTAGTCAGAACGAACGACTCTCCAATCAAAAAAAGTCGCCACCCAAAGTCAAAAGTGATTACCAGACTATCTATCAGGAATTGTACAGCCTCTCATGGACTATTTCTAAGGCAAGATTGAATTCTCCCGCAAGTACTTGAGCTGCCGTTAAAGCCGCAAATTCCCTTGCGGTTTGAACACCCATTATTTTAAGCGCTTCGCGTCCGACAGGAGGAATCAAGCCCTCAGGCGTGGACAGAACTCCGACTTCCACATTGGGAAGTTCCACGCCGTAAATCACATCTTTTTTGTCAATTCTTGCATAAATATTTTGAAAAGAGGAAACCAGACAGCTGCGGGGATTAACTTTAGTCGCTCTATACAGCGCAGGGATAATCTCTCCGCCCATTCCTGAGTAGAACTGGCATCCCAACTTTTGAGAGCCTATGCAGTCTATCTCCACAAAGGATAGGAATTCCTCGGCACTAATCTTGAGGAGCTCCTCGAATTCTTGTGCGGGAACTCTAATCCGAGCAGACGCATATCTTCCCCTTTTGTTTCGAGGACTCGGTTTCAAATCTCCATCATAACCCTGCGCGATCACGCTCAACTCGGACTGAATATTCTCTTTCTGAAATCTTTTCTCGATCTCTTTTTTCACAAATCCGACAGCATGACTTATCCCTCCATGGCCCCGAAAATTTTCAAAATCTGCGGTAAAATCGACATAAAGGATAAAACCTCTGTCACTTCGAACTTGCACAAACTCCACGGAACCGACTCGACCGCCAGTTTCTGACATTTTCTTGTCCATCTCCGGTCTCAGTTCGGGGATAAAATCCTCAATTGCGGTAATGGCCTTTTTCCGCAATTCCTCTGTTTTGAATATGTACCCAAGACACCGAGCCGCAGAGGCCAACTCAGATACTCTGACCTCCGCACCTCCGAACTTATTAATGATGTAGCATCCCTTGGTTATTCCCATGGGACCCAGGCCCGTTCCGTAGACAAGAAGATTCGTGAATTCCTTTTCTACATCCCCTTTCACCTTAATCCTTCCCGCATAAGAGTAATAATCTTCATTCCCACCAACATAGTTGGCCACCAATGAAGCATAATGCCCCATTGGTTTCAACTGAATCCCGCAGAGCGAACATCTCTGGTCCTTGTCTAAAGCGTCCAGCTCCCAAATGAGCTTATGTTTCTCGCACCTGTAACGAACCTTGTAAGGTTGCTCCGAGACTCCAATATATCTGAATTTCTCGCCTGTCTTTTCTTCAATGAATCTCTGCCTGCACAGCGCTGCGACCTTGAAATTATCAGGCGGGATAATCCCATGATTGGCTTCCAACTCCTCTTCCACTTTCCAAGGGGGCAGTTTTCCTCTCTTCAACTTTTCAACACATTCTTTGATTATGGCTTTCTCCTTCTCCGCTGGAATGTTTTTCGCCATGTCAGCCTCTCTTTTGTTTAATCGGAATCCTTAGAAAAACCTTTACATTCAGGCCATGGAATATCTAAAACTGCCCCTCGCAGCTGGTAGAGCACGCATTTATCCAATCTACCCCCCGCCTTTTTCCTTAATTTCTCATACAGTGTTTCAGGGTTGGACCGTTTCAGCTGTTCAGGAGTTTTAATCCCGATTGAATAAAGCTTTTCCGCTGTGGCCGGACCGATATTCCGCAAAGTCTGCAATCTCTTGATGACTTCCGATTTCTCGCAGTGATGATTCATCCTCTCGCTCTTAGTTCTTTAATGATTATCTCCTCTCTAATCCCCGAATCGACCCTCCCCTATCAGAAAAAAAGAATTTATGTACGCCGGACAGCTGCTCAGAGAAAGGATTCATTTATCAAGAGGAAGTTCGCTCAACCATTGATTTTAAGACCTGGTTCATTTCCTCAAAGCCTCGACGCGTGGTCTCATCCATTCCTCGAAAGAAGAGGGGAACGAGTATGCCCGAAAGGAGTTCTCTCTGGATAAAGCGGACACGCTTTTCTTCAAGTGGCTCGATCTTGAAAATATGTTCACCATCAAATAATCCAGGAATGAGCAGCTTTCCCTTCCAGCGAAGCTCCCGGTTTGGTTCGACTTTGAGAACCTGCGGCCTAAAAGTCATGTCTCTTCCTCCGGGAGGTTGAAGAACAACATTAAGCCGAGCCCCAACCTTCAGTTCTCCGCTTATCCTGCGAATGAACGGATTCCACTGGGGAAAGTTATCGAATCCTGTGAGTGTCTGCCATACCTTCTCCGGGGTAGCCCCGATCTCAATCTCAGTATACAGCTCCTTTTTGGCCATTCAAACATCTCCTTTTCTAATCGATCATGAAGGCAACGCACCCGTATCTTACCCTATCTTTCGAAATTTCAAAAGAACTCAACGCCCTGGTTTCACTCCAAAGACACTTATGCTCTGGATCGAGTTCACCACATCTTCCACCTTTTCAGCCGGAATATTGAACTTTTCGATGAATTCCTTGGTTGTCGGATCATTAATGACATTATCGGCAGGAAATGATTTCTCTTCCATTATTTTCACATCCTGAAATCCTGCTTCTTTTATAAGTTTCAGGTATTCTTCTTTCAACACGGCTCCAGAGACACAGCCTACATAAGCCTCGATAGAATCTCTAATCTCCTTCGGCAGCTCCTTCAAGAGGACAATATCTGAAATCATCAATCTTCCTCCGCTTTTGAGCACTCGATAGGCCTCGATAAAAACTCTCTTTTTATCCGGAGAGAGGTTAATCACACAATTGGAAATGATTGCGTCAACAGAATTATCAGCCACAGGCAGGTTTTCAATCTCTCCAAGCCGGAATTCCACATTGTCGACTCCGCTTTTTTCCGCATTCTCTCTCGCCTTCTCAACCATTTCCGGCGTCATATCGATCCCTATAATTTTTCCTTTCTTCCCGACCTTGTTTACCGCAAGAAAACAATCGAATCCAGCCCCCGCTCCCAGGTCAAGAACGGTCTCGCCTTCTTTTAAAGAGGCCAGTGCGACCGGATTCCCACAGCCAAGACCTAGATTCGACCCCTCAGGAACAGATTTGAGTTCCTCCACAGAGTAACCGAGTTTCTTGCTGATATCCTCTGTTGAATCAGGGCTTCCACAGCAAGAATGAGTTGGCGCACAACACGGATCATCCTGTTTGGCTATTTTAGCGTAGCCTTCTCTGACCACTTTCCGAACATTTTTTTTCTCCATATCGATCACCTCCCAATTTATTCTAAAAGTCAGTCTTTGAACATTTCTTTCATTACAGGTCCAAGCATATTTTTCACCATCCCCTCGATTTCGTCGATTTTGATCAATGAAATGCAGCATATCTTCCCCTCTTTTTCCATCTCGACTACTGCCAGCTTGTCACCCGCACCTATGTTGGCTTTATCTCTTAACTCTTTAGGAAGAACCATCTGTCCTCTTTCATCCACGCTGACAACTGATGCCACTTTGCAGCATCCCATCCGGTTGGCAATCCCGACGGAGGAGGATTGATTTTTCTCTTTCTTCACCATTGAACACCTCACAAAATAAAAAATATCAGATTAATCCATTTAATCTGAATTTTTAGAATATTCAGATAAATCATAAGTGTTAACGTCTAAGATGTCAAGCGTTTTTTTATGAATACAAATTTCCATGGTTGGAAAAAACTCCTGGGAGTGAAGAAAAGACCATTTCAGGATGCCTTAAGCGGCCTTCAAGTTTTGTTTTTCGGATACTAATAGGAAACGCAGGAAATGGAAAACCGTTCAAAGCTCGAGACAAACAATCATCTTTCACCTGAAGCCACAAAAACACTGACACGGGCCATTCCTTCCCCGCTGTCTGACTGCGCACAGCAAGTTTCCTCTGCGCAGTCCACCTCCACGTTCTTCAGGCCTGCATCTTCAAGCCATCTTCTCATATCTTCTCTATCGAATCCCATCCAGCGGTCATGATGCTCTCTTTTTAAAAACTCAAATGCGTGTTTATCCATATCCGTGATGACCAGCATTCCTCCGGGTTTCAAAATCCGCCGCATTTCTTTCATCGCTTTTAAAGGAGAATCCACATGATGCAAATACATGTTGGCAAAAGCATAATCAACGGATTCATCTGGAATGGGCAATTTTCCCGACTCTCCCTCAAGGTACTCGACTCCTTCCACACCGGAGAATCTCTTCCTCATCTCTTTAAGCATCACATCGGACTGGTCAACAGCTATCACCTGCAGTCCTCGCCGGATAAGCCCTTCGGTGACAAAGCCTGTTCCCGCTCCGATGTCTGCGGCGATCTTCCCGGCTTTCACGCCTGCAACAGAAAAAGCTTTTTCTCTCACTGCTTCCGAAAAGAAGCCTTGGCGCATCTCATCCCATTGATGGGCGACCTTATCAAAATACTTCTTGCTGCTCATAAAAATAATCCTTTCCCAGGCTTATAGCACAAGTAGAATCGTTTATCAATTGAATCCACTCTGTTGTTGTCTGCATCTGAAAGAAAATCATTTTTAATTCCGAACGGAAGATTCAGGTTTAATATTTGATGTAAAGATTGATTAAACTTATCAGAATATTATTATCGAAATTACAAATATTGATGTCTTAATGTCCACCATGATTAAGAATTCAAAAAGGGATATAAATTGATCGGGTCTATATCAATCTGAAAATGGCTGCTATTCTTCTCTCAGGGTATCTGCAATATTTACGTATGCCGCTTTGATTATGTGTGAGAGTACGGTTAACACGGAAGTAATTATTAAAATTGCTAAAGCCAGAAGAAAGGGTGTGACTGTTATAGGCGAACGGGTACTGAAATATGAATCCATCATACTTAAGGTAAAAAAGTAGCATAAGGGCACAGCGATCAAGGATGATATTATCAAGATTCTAGCCAGTTTTTTACTCAATAGTTTTACAATATTCTGCATGGAAGCACCAAAAACTTTTCTGATGCTGATCTCTTTCAAACGCCTGACAATGTTTAATGAAATCAATCCGAACAATCCCATGCAGGATATCAACAAAGCAATCAAGCCCACAAAACATGATAATTTACAGACTCCGGTATTCGTTCGAAAGAAACCGGCCCAGATTTCATCCTGGTAAAATCTCTCGTACAGCTTATCAGGGAAAAGCTGTTTCCACGATTTTTCTAAGAATACGGCTGTTTCTATAACCTTATCCGCCCGAACTCTGATAGATAAATAGCGGAAATTTTCTTTATCACACAAACGAAACAGAACCGGTTTTACAGGCTCGGTAAAGGGCTGGTTGTAAAAATCCTCGACAACACCGATCAGAGTGAAATTATTATTGTTGATTTTTACATTCTGGCCCACAGGGTTTTTCCAGCCCATGGTATTGACAAAATTCTCATTTACAATAATAGCGCTGCTGTCAGTGGCAAATTCCCTTTTGAAATTTCTCCCTTCTCTAAAACGAACCTGCATGGTTTTAAGATAGTCAGGTCCCACCGCAAAGCTGGCCATCGCGTATTCCTGCTCACGGTATTTAACTGTTTCCAGAGTCCAGGAGCGGCCAATATGATGTTCTGCACCGCTTATTCCGATAATATCGGGGTTTTGAGCTATTTTATTTTTATACACTTCAAACTGGCTTTTATCCTTAAGAACCACATTGAGAACCTGTTTTTGGTTGTAGCCCCAGTCAAGGTTTTTCTGGTAGATGGCATTCTGGATAAAGATCAAAGACGTGCCGATTATGATAAATGCCAATATAAACTGAAAAGTCAGAAAGATATTTGATATCTTCGAGCCACCGCCGACTTTATGGGATTTTTTCAGGATGTCTACCGGTCTGAACCGGGATACATACAGTGCCGGGTATCCGCCGGAACCAAGCACAGTAATAAGAAATGTAAGTCCGTAAAAAATCCAGATATCAAAGCTTTGAAAAAAATCCATTTTAAGGGGAGCTGTGAACATATTGGTGAAAAAGGGGAGAATGACTGCGCGTGCGAAAATGCCTCCCAAAATAATAGCGAACAGACAAATTAAAATATGCTCCCCGATGAATTGGACAATAAGTTTGGACCGGCTGCTGCCCAAAACTTTACGAATCCCTATTTCAGTCAGTCTCCTGGTGCCGGTAACAATGCCGATATTGACAAAATTAAAGCATGCCAGTAATAAAATGATAATGCCGAAACCCCATAAGCCCAACATTGTTTCCGGGGGAAATCCGGCCCTGCCCAGATCACTGTTTACCAGGGGAGTATTTTCAGATAGTTCATACAGATTTTCAAACAGCAGTGATTGAATGGGCCAGGATTTTTCAACTTCATTTTGTTGTTTTATATATCCGATCATAGGGTGATTTTTAAGAGCAGTAATATCCTGCCTGCTTTTTAGCAAAATAAAGGTATGAACCCATTTACCCCAATCTATTAAAACCGAGCCTTCCCAGGCCTGCAGTTTCTTAATAGGTACAAGGATGTCAAATTGCAGGCTTGATGCCTCTGATGGCTTACTGACTACAGCTTTTACCATGAAAGATTCTTTAAAATCCTTTTCATTAGAGATTAAAACCGTTTTTTCTAAGGGATCTGTTTCGCCAAAATACTTTTCTGCGGCCTCCTCAGTAATAATAATACTATTGCTTTGCTCAAGCGCGGTTTTTTCTCCGCACACAAGAGGGTAAGTGAAAAAGTCAAGGAATTGACTATCAGTAAAATACATTCTGTCTTTGAAAATTTTGTCTCCGCTTCTTACTACGGCTGTGCCCTGGTTTACCCTGACATAATCCTCAACCTGAGGAAAATCATTTTTTAAAGCCGGGCCAAGAGGTGCCGGTGTAGTCCCCCATAATCTTTCACCGCCGCTTTTTCCAATCCTGCTTTCAACATAGTAAATCCGCTTACCCTTTTTATGAAACATATCTATGCTTTCATTGAAATTCTTGACCACAAAAGGCAGGGTAAAACAACCAACCGCAAGAGCCAAACCGGTTATACTGATTACAGAGTATTTTTTGTTTTTTCTTATATTCCTGATGGTAACCAAAAGGGATTTTTTAAACATCTCAGGACTCCCATGAACTTAGATTACGAAATTTAATAAAATTTTCTTTATAATAATAAAAACGCATATGAATCACGAATTGTTCCTTTTTTGGTTTCTCATAATAGAGATTCATATTGATGTTATTGTGATGAAAAACACCCCGCAATTGTAATATATTTTCCCTTAAATTATCAGTTTATTTACACAAAAAAAAATAAAAAAAGGCCTCAAAAAGAGAACAGGCAAGATTCAAAAAAGCAAAAGAATGTCACTTTCTTTTGTAAAATTCTGGTTTTTTTCCAAACATGAATATATCCGTTTTTCAATCCGAATTCTCAACGTGACTCAAAATTAATCAAAGAAAAGGTTGTCAAATAGGAATAAGAAAATTATAATCCCTTAAAACTAGGTTATGAGTAAGGAGGCCTGCATGGACCAAAGAAATTCCAAATCCTACATGGGTATTGTCATCATGCTTGGAGCCGTTTGGGGGCTCTCTGAAGCTGCGCTCGGTATGTGGCTTCGAAGCTGCGCTTCATTTATGTCAGGTTCCATCATGACAGGAGTCGCTCTTTTCTTTATTGCCGCCAGTTGGATCTTATCCCGCAGAATCCTTGGCGTGGCCCTCCTCGTCGCCATCGCGTGTCTCTTCAAAATGTTTGACGCATTACTCCTCTCGCTCCCCATCCTGCACGGAGCCGTGGGAAATCCCATTTTCGCCTTTCTGATGGAGGGATTGGCCTTCCTGGTCCTGCTCTCCATATACGCGGAAAAGCAAAAGCACAAAACAGCAAGGCGAGCTATTCTCGGAGGGACGTCAGCGCTTCTCGCCGTCAACCTCTTTCCCCTCGTGAGATTTGCGACAGGAGTTCCAGCCTGTGTTTTTCCTGGAACAACCACACCTCTTTCCCTTTATTATGCGCCTTTAGCCGTCATTATCTCCTGCGTGACTGTTCCTCTTGGATTCTGGCTGGCATCCAAGATTATGACCTTAGAGACAAAGTTCGAGGAAGCCAACCGCATTAAGGCATTAAGATTAATTGCCTCTCCAGGAACACTCATTCTCTGCCTTGTCATCATCACCCTCATCAGGTTGATCTGAAGCCACCCCACCTGATCCAGATAAGGAGAGAGAAAGTGGAAAAGCCTAAAAAGAAAAAAAGAAAGACGTTCACCAGAAGGGATTTCCTGAAAGGATTTGGAGGTGGAGCGATAGGGGCTGCAGTGACTCCATCGCTCCTGGCAAAAGATAAGATCGCTCTCCAAACTGAAGAAGGGAAAATCCCTCTTCTTTCCCAAAAACAAATCACTCTCACGGTCAACGAAAAAAAGTTGACATTGACTGTTGAGCCAGGAGAAACCCTTCTTCATGTACTGAGAGAGAGGCTGAACCTGACCGGGACAAAAAAAACATGCGGCCGGGGAGAATGCGGAGGATGCACGGTCCTCATAGATGGAAAGCCAATGTACTCCTGCATGTATCTTGCCATAAGGGCGGACGGTGCAAAAATCACAACCATCGAGGGACTGACAACCGATGGAAAGCTTCATCCTGTCCAGCAGGCTTTTATCGAAAAGGATGCTTACCAGTGCGGATTCTGCACACCCGGATTCATCATGACTTCTGTGGCTTTTCTCAACACAAATAAGAATCCGAGCAAAGAAGAAATCAAAAAAGCACTATCCGGCAACCTCTGCCGCTGTGGAAACTACCTCAAGATCTATGATGCTGTCTCTGCCGCTTCAAAAGACGTGAGGAGGCCCTAGATGAGGAAAAAAGAATATTTTATTGAACCCGAAGACTCCACCCTCCTCTACTATGAAGAATACAGAGATAAAAAAACAATAGAGCCTGAAAAGGCTCCCGAACCCGAGAAAGATAAATTCGAAATAATCGGTCAGTCCACACCCAGAATCGATGGAAAACGAATCGTGACCGGCCAAGCCCCCTATACTCACGATATTAAACTAAGAGGGATGCTCTGCGGAAAAATATTGAGGTCGCCACACGCTTGTGCAGATATCGTATCCATAGACCTGAGCAAGGCACAAAACCTGCCGGGAGTTCATGCGGCGCTTCAGCTTAAGGAAGGCCGGGTTAAGTACACAGGAGAACAAATAGCCGCTGTGGCCGCAAAGGACGAGAAAACAGCAGAGGAAGCTTTAAAACTGATCGAGGTCGAATACAAACCTCTTCCCTTTGCAGTAACAGTGGAAAAGGCTATGGAAGAAGGAGCCCCCCAAGTCCATGGGGATAGGGATAGAGCGAATGTCCCCAAAAAGCCGTTCAATAATTACAGCCGCGGCGATATCGAAAAAGGATTCAATGAAGCGGACGTTGTTATCGAGAGAACCTACAAAACCGCAGTGGAAATCCATCACCCGGCTGAAACCCACGGCAGTGTGGCCAGATGGGAGGGAGACAGGCTCACAGTCTGGGACTCCACCCAGGCGATCTTCGGCGTCAGAGACGGACTTGCTTACTGGCTAAAAGTTCCCGCGAGTCGGATAAAAGTCATTAAAAAGTATATGGGTGGAGGATTCGGAAGCAAACTGGGAATCAATGATTATACTGTTGTCGCGGCCCTCTTGGCGCGGGAAGCTAAAAAACCAGTGAAAATCATCCTCTCCAGAGAGGAGAATTCTCTGTGTGTCGGAAACCGCCCTTCGAGCCTCCAAACCATAAAAGGAGGAGTCAAGAAAGATGGCACCCTGACTGCGCTCTATCTGAAAAACTACACCTCCGGAGGAATCGGAAGAGGCGACAGATGCGCAGAGCCCATTATCGACGTCTACAAGTGCCCTAACCTGAAGGTGGAAGAGTACACTGTCTACACCAACACAGGTGCTTCCCGGCCGACACGCGCGCCCGGCCACGTCCAGGGAACCTTCGCCCTTGAAGGATTCGTGGAAGAGCTGGCGGACGAAATCAACATGGACCCACTGGAGCTGCGGAAGAAAAACTACTCCACAAAAAATCAAGGAGACACCGGGATCCCTTATTCTTCAAAAGGATTGGATAAGTGCTACGAATTGGGAGCGGCAAAGATCGGCTGGAAGAGAAGAAATGCGAAGCCGGGACAGGGAAACAGGACGGTTAAACGCGGAATCGGAATGGCCAGCCAGATATGGTGGGGAACCGGGAGACCGGGGACATCAGCGGACATCAAACTCCACAGTGATGGAAGTGTCGAAGCGATATGCGGCACACAGGACATCGGCTGCGGCACCAGGACATATATGGCAACGGTCGCAGCCGAGACTTTGGGCCTGAAGCCGGAAGACATCACAGTCAAGCTCGGAAGCACGGAGTATCCCTGGTGCGGCTCATCAGGAGGAAGCACCACCACTCCTTCTGTCGCTCCTGCTGTCAGAGATGCTGCCTTGAAGGCGGCAGATTACCTTAAAAATCTTGCCGCGAACAAACTGAATATCAAACCTGAGGAGGTTAGTCAAAAAGAGGGAAAATTTTTCGCCAGGAGCGATCCCAAAAAATCGATTCCCTTTAACGAACTCCTTAGGCAACTCCGCCGGGAAGCTGTCTTTCACGGAGAATGCAGCGGCCGTCCTTCCGAATACGCCTACAACACCTTCTCAGCTCACTTTGTGGAGGTTGAGGTTGACACAGATACAGGCCAGATCAAAGTCCTTAGAGTTGTCGCCGCTCATGAGAGCGGGAGAATCCTCAACACACAGACAGCCGAAAGCCAGGTCATCGGGGGAATAACTCAGGGAATCAGCACCGCTCTCTTTGAAGGACGTATCATGGATAGCTTCACCGGAAATGTGGTCAACAGAAACTTGAGAGATTATAAAATCGCCACATCACTCGATATACCGGAAATCATCCCGATCTTCATCGATTCAATAGACCCTCATATCAATAACCTCGGGACAAAAGGACTCGGAGAACCACCACGGATTCCGATATCCGGCGCTATCGCCAACGCAGTCTATAACGCAATCGGCGTCCATGTGAGAGAAATCCCGATGACTCCTGATAAAGTGCTTGAAGCTCTGAAAACAGGAGGTGCGGAATAATGAGACAATTCAAGATAGCCGAGCCCCAAACCCTTGAACAGGTGAATTCCCTTTCTCCTGAAGAGAAGACGTACTGTCTGATGGCCGGAGGAACGGATCTTGTGGGAGAGCTCAAGGATGGGATCATTGAACCTGAGATCGTCGTCGACCTCAACAATATCTCTGGACTTTCTTACATCAACAAAGACAGAAGCGGTGTCAGAATCGGAGCTCTGACCAAACTGGCTGAATTGGCTGAAAATCCCCAGATCCAGAATGAATAT
>Ga0180438_10002096_pt1 | contig 33611 bp, 22 predicted proteins | sample SS_ome_12_FD_132455 | JGI IMG/M metagenome (GOLD analysis project Ga0180438, IMG submission 132455) | Hypersaline lake sediment archaeal communities from the Salton Sea, California, USA - SS_3_D_2 metaG | ecosystem: Environmental > Aquatic > Non-marine Saline and Alkaline > Hypersaline >... | reverse complement strand
GTCGAGGCCGACGGCCGCGAAGTGACCACGGTGGAGGGACTGGCCCGTCTCCATGGGGATGAGGGCCAGTTGAGCCCGGTGCAGGAGGCCTTCGCCGAGCAGAACGCGGTCCAGTGTGGCTTCTGCACCCCAGGGATGCTCATCTCGGCCCACGCGCTCTTGCAGCGCAACCCGCATCCCACGGAGGATGAGATCCGCGAGGCGCTGGTCGGCAACCTGTGCCGTTGCACGGGTTACATACGCATCATCCAGGCCGTGGAGGTCGCGGCCGAGAAGATGGCCGCGCTTGCGCGGGGAGACACCGTCCAGACAGAGGCGGAGAGCCTGAGGGAGGAGGTGTAAGATGGCCAAAGGACCTAGTGGACCCGGTTTCACCTCTGATCCCGTGGGAAAGAGCGTCCACCGGGTGGACGTGGTTGACAAGGTGACCGGAGCTGCCGTCTTCGTCGACGACATGCAGTTTGGTCCCGGCGTGTACCATGCACGGTTGGTGCGCAGCCCGCACGCCCACGCGCGCATCGTGCGCATCGACGCGGCGCGGGCGTTGGAGATGCCGGGCGTGAAGGCGGTGGTCACCGGCAAAGACCTCGACGCGCGCATCGGTCTGTACCTCATCGACCGGCCGGTCTTCGCTGGCGAGCGCGTGCGGTACGTCGGCGATCCCGTCGCCGGGGTCGTCGCCACCAGCGCGGAGATCGCCGAGGAGGCTGCGCACCTCGTTGAGGTCGAGTACGAGGAACTGCCCGCCGTCTTCGACCCGGTCGAGGCCGCCCAGCCGGACGCCCCGCTCCTACATCCCGACCTGGGGGAATACCAGGTTGCCAACTTCATCTTTCCCGAGCCGGGCACCAACATCTCCGAGCACTTCAAGCTGCGCAAGGGGGACGTCGAACCCGCCTGGCCCCGGTGTGCCGCAATCGTCGAGGGGACGTTCCGTCTGCCCCAGATCCAGCACGTGCCGATCGAGCCCCACGGGGCGGTGGCGCTGTGGGAGCAGTCTGGGGAGGTGACGTTGTGGACCAGCTCCCAGTCGCCCTTCGCCCAGCGCGACTTGATCGCCCAGTGTCTGGGTATCTCGCACGGTAACCTCCGCGTCGTGTCGCCCTACGTCGGCGGTGGATTCGGCGGCAAGGCGGGTGTCTCGATGGAGGTATGCGCCGTCGTCCTGGCCCGGGCGGTCAAGGGACACCCGGTCAAGCTGCGCATGACGCGCGAGGAGGAGTTCGTCGGCACGACCGTCCGCCAGAGCCTGGTGGCCCACACCAAGATCGGCTGCGACGCCGAGGGCAACCTGCTGGCGATGGAGACCGAGTACTACTTCGGCGGCGGGGCCTACAACGACTACGGCGTCAACATCGCCCGCGCTGCCGGCTACTCGTGCACCGGCCCGTACGATATCCCCAACGTGAAGGGCGATTCCTACTGCGTCTACACCAACCAGCCCATCGGCAGCGCCATGCGTGGCTTCGGCATGCCCGAGATCCACTGGGGCATCGAGCAGATCATGGACCAGCTCGCCGAGAAGATCGGGATGGACCCGGCTGACTTCCGGCGGCGCAACTGCGTCCGGACGGGGGATACGATCTTGACCGGGATGACGATGCCGGCGATCGACATGGTCGCCTGCATCGACAAGGTCACCGCGGCGATCGAATGGGGAAAGCGGGGGGCACCCTCAGCGCCGCACAAGAAGCGCGGCCAGGGCATCGCCATTATGTGGAAGGCGCCGGCCATGCCGCCCAACCCCGGAAGCTCCGCCGTCGTGCGCTTCAACGAGGACGCGACCGTCAACGTCGAGATCGGCGCGCAAGAACTGGGGCAAGGGGCCTTCACCGTCGCGGCACAGGTCGCCGCCCAGGCGCTGGGCGTGCCCTACGAGTGGGTGCGTGTCTCGGCGCCGATTGACACCAAGTACAGCCCCTACGAGTGGCAGACCGTGGCCAGCCGCATCACCTGGTCGATGGGCAACGCGGTCAAGGCCGCCGCCGAGAACGCCCGGCGCCAGATCCTGGAGGTCGTGGCCGATCAATGGGACGAGGATATCGAGGATCTCGATATCAAGGAAGGCAAGGTCATCTCCTACAAGTCCGAGCGGGAGCAGCCGCTCCAGAACCTGGTCGTGTACGGACTGCCGAACGAGAACTTCGAGGGATGGAAGGGCGGCCCCGTCGTCGGGCAAGGGCGCTTCATGCCCACCTACGTCACCAACCTGGACCCGGAGACCGGCCAGGGCACCCGCGCCGTCGTGCATTACACCGTCGGCGCGCAGGCGGTGGACCTGGAGGTGGACACGGAGACCGGCCAGGTCGAGGTGCTCAAGATCGCCAGCGCCTACGACGTGGGCAAGGCGGTCAACCCTGATTTGATCATGACGCAGATCGAGGGCGGCGCGGTTCACGGAATGAGCTCGGCCTTCGAGGCGCTGCGGTTCGATGAGGACGGCCGGCCGGTCAACCCCAGCCTGGTCGACTACCGCATCGCGACCAGCGTGGACGTGCCGCGGGAGATCCACGGCGACTTCGTCGAGACCCCGTTGGAGGACGGTCCGTGGGGCGCGCGCGGCGTCGGCGAGCACGTGATGGTCCAGACCGCGCCGGCGATCGCCAACGCGATCAACGATGCCCTCGGCATCCGCTTCAACGACCTGCCCCTTTCGGCGGAGAAGATCTTCCTGGCATTGGAGGAGCGGATGGGGAAGGCGTAACCCTTGTGCCAATGAATCAGTCTATCGGCGTAGATCGTCAGGATGAAACAGCGGAACCCTACCCGGCGAAATGTTGCTCTGGGTAGGGTTCCGCTCTTATTGTGTGATCGGTGAGCACGGGTCCTTGTTTCTCTCTATATCCCCAGCTCATTCGCCACCCAGCCCAGCGCCAGTTCTTCCAACTTGGCCCTAGTCGGGTGGCCGTGCTCGTCCCATCCGGCCATCCGGTAGTAGAGTGCCTTGGCTTGTTCTACCTCCTCGGTGGTGACCGCTACCCCGTCACTTGCCCCGCCCTGCAGCGGGACCAGTAACTTGGGCGGTACTGTGTCCATCTCTGCGCCGGCTCCCTCGCGGGTGTTGAAGGCCCGCAGCAGATTCAGTCTTCGTTCGCCCACCTTCATCAGCTCCCACAGGCTCACATCCCAGCCGGTGATCGCTCCCACCATGGCCGCCAACTGGCCCGGTCCATACAATTGCCAGGCCGGCCCCCATACGAATTGGCACACGCTCACCGTGTCCAGACAACTGTACAGAAACTGAGTGTACAGCGTGTAGCGCACCTTCTCCGCGTTCAGCACGTTGTCCGGCTGTGGGTCTATCAGATCGAGTTCCGCCATCCGATCCGGGTATGCCGGGTACGCGGGATCGTGTTCGTGCGATTGATGATCGGCCCCGAAGGGGTTGACCGCATAGACCAGGGCCAGGCTGCGCTTGACCTGCGGCATGTGCGCCGGGAGCTCGTGGTTCTTGACCGCCACCACCTGCTCTTGCCCCACCCCCAGCATTTCGGCGGCACGGGCGGAACCTTCCCCCAGCACTCGCCCGAACCCATCTCGCTCTCCAATTTGTTCTACGATTTGCACCAGGGCTGCGGCGTTGCCGAAGCGCAGGTCGATCCCGCCGGTGTCCTCCAGAGTGATCAGCCCCCGCTCGAAGCAGTCCATCGCCCAGGCCACTGTCGCCCCGCACGAGATGGTGTCCATCCCGTACATATTGCACAATTGGTTGGCCCGAGACACTGCCGCCAGGTCGGAGACGCCGCAGTAGGAGCCCATCGTGCTGAGGGTCTCGTATTCCGGCCCGCCATACCGCGGGTCCACTGGAAATGGCCCCTCGGTTACCTCCACCACCCGCTTGCAGCGCACCACGCAGCCGAAGCATGTGTCCCGCTCCTTAAGGATGGTGTCGCACATGGCGCGCCCGCTGATGGACTCCGCCCCCTCAAACGTACCGCTGGACCAGTTGCGGCTGGGCAGGCCGCCGTCCCTGTCCTGCGGGAGGACGACCTCAGCAGTGCCAAACATCCCTAGCCCGTACACGTCCGATTTCTCGAAGTGGTCGGCCCCCCACCGGGCCAGCGCTTTCACCGTCTCCGGGTTGGCCAGTTCTAGACGCTCGTGCCCCCGCACCACCACTGCCTTGAGGTTCTTGGCCGCCATCACCGTACCCATTCCGGTCCGCCCATTGGCCCGGTTGGCGTTGTTGATCAGCGCACCGTATCGCACGTTCTTCTCCCCCGCGGGCCCGCATTGCAGGACCTGAACGCGCTGGTCGCCCAGGTCCTCCCGGATCGTGCTCTCTACGTCGGCCGTGAAGCGGCCCCACAGGTGCCCCGCGTCCCGCAGTTCCGCCTCTCCATCGTGCACCCATAGGTAGACGGGCCGCTCTGCCCGCCCGTGGATCACGATACCGTCGAAACCGGCGAACTTGAGCTCGGCCGGCCAGAAGCCGCCGGCCTGCGAATCGCCGACCAACCCCGTGACAGGGGACTTGGCCGTGGCGGTGACGCGGGACTGGCCGGAGATGGGCGCGCCCGTGACGACGCCGGTCATCAGGCTCAGCGTGTTCTCCGGACCGAGTGGGTCTACGCCGGGCGGGCTGTGCTTGAGGAGATAGTAGGCGCCCATCGCGCTCCCACCCATGTACTTGCGGTAGAAAGTCTCGCCGGGTTCCTCCACTTCCACCCGTTCCACTGTCAGGTCAACGTGCAATACTTTGCCGCGGTATCCACAGGACATATTGTCCTCCAGGGCGTCTATCCGCTGTCTATCGGGCCGGGGCTGGTGACGACAGGTGCTTGCGGGCGAACTGAAGGAACTGGCGCAGCCCTTCGTGTGGCTGTGTGCATTGCACAATGTCCGCAAACTCGTCCTCGGCGATGCGCTGCAATGGTATGAAATCGATCATTGGACGCTCTGCAGGGTAGTCTGCAATTCCTTGATGCGTGCTGTCAAGTAGTCTACCTGTTGGAAGTCCTCCAAAATCTCTTCTTCCTTGACTTTTCACTCCCGAATCAGCGCGTCCATTTCCTCCAGCGATGCCACACCGAACTTGGCGCAGCGGACTCGACGTTCTGCTTCGAGCAGTGCGACCTGATCGCGCAGCACGGCGCGAATGCCCTCCAGGATGAGTTGATCCTCCGGCATTGAGAGTTTCTCGGCGATCTGTGTTACCTTAGCATTCATCGTTCTCAGCCTCCGGCCTTGTGCACCGCACCTTATCCCATCTCTACCGGCTTGTACTCGGATTGTAGCTTGTCTGAGAAAGCCTGTCAAGCCACGAGAAGCACCTCGCCAGCCACGCCCGCGAACCGATTACAGATGAACCGGGTTGCGTCTCAGGAACTGGCCGGCCCCCACCTCGCCCACGAACTCGTTGTCTCTGACGATGACCTTGCCCCGCTGTAGGACCTGGGCTGGGTAGCCCTTGACGGTGATGTCCTCGTAGGGGCTGTAGTCCACATTCGTGTGCAGGTTCTCTTTGGCCAACTGGTGTTCCTTGTCGGGGTCCCAGATGACCAGATCGGCGTCGGCTCCTATGGCGATGGTGCCCTTGCGCGGCAGCAACCCAAACAGCCGGGCGGGTCCGGTGGAGACCAATTCCACGAGCCGGTTGATGGAGAACAGGCCCTCGCTTACCCCAAAGTGGTATAACAGGGACAGTCGGGTCTCAACACCTGGCATCCCGTTGGGAATCTTGGAGAAGTCGTCCCTGCCCATGTCTTTCTGGCCGACAAAATTGAAGGGACAGTGATCGGTGCCCACTGTCTGGAGATCGCCGCTGGCCAGCCCCTGCCAGAGTGCTTCCGAGTTCCCCTTCTCCCGCAGCGGGGGTGACATGACGTACTTGGCCCCCTCGAAGCCAGGCTCCTCGTACTTCTCCATCGAGAACATGAGGTACTGGGGGCAGGTCTCACCGTAGACCTTGAATCCCTTGGCGCGTCCGGCCTTGAGCGCCTCCAGCGCATCGGCGCACGTCATGTGGACGACGTAGAGTGGCGCGCCGGTCATGCCCGCCATCACAACGGCGCGGTGGGTCGCTTCCGCCTCCGTTTCAGGCGGATGGCTCAGCGCGTGCCAGATGGGTTTCTTCTTTCCCTCGGCCACGTGCTTGTTGATCAGGTAATTGAGCACGTCGCCGTTCTCAGCGTGCACGGAGATCAGCCCTCCGATCTCCTTGGCCCGGATCAACGCGCGAAATAGGGTCTCGTCGTCTACCATGAAGCTGCCCTTGTAGGCCATGAAGACTTTGAAACTAGTCACGCCGATGTCCACCATGTCGCCCATCTCGGCCATGCGATCGTCGTCCATGGCCCCGATGGCTACGTGCATCCCATAGTCGATGGACGCTTTGCCTTCCGCCTTCTCCAGCCAGATGTCCAGCGCCTCCCGCAGCGTCTGCCCGGCACCCTGGATGGCGAAGTCGATGATGGTGGTGGTGCCCCCGCAAGCCGCAGCGATGGTCCCGGTGCGGAAATCGTCGGCCGAGACGCTGCCCATGAAGGGCAACTCCATGTGGGTGTGGGGATCAACCCCGCCCGGCATGACGTACAGGCCGTCAGCGTCAATGACCTCATCACCCGTGAGGTTTCGACCGATGAGGGCGATCGTTTCACCGTCTACCCCGATGTCGGCTTGATAGCTCTCGGTGGCAGTGACAATCGTACCGTTCTTGATAACCAGATCCATGCCAGCCTCCCTCCTATCTGTTGTCACTTTTCGAGTGACGTATGGCCAACCAGACCCACAAGCTCATGGATGGCGGGCCTCGGGTCGTCACTGACGAGGCATCATTGTGATGCTGCCCGAAGGGCAGACCATAGCACACAGGCCACAACCGTCGCATTTGTCGCCGTCGATGGTCACTTCCTCGCCCTTGACCCCCGTGATGGCCTGGAAGGCGCCGTCGGCACAGGCGGTGACGCACAGCAGACAGCCGTTGCACGGACCTTCCACGCTGGCCCGGACACGAGGTGCCAGCGGCATCTCCGGGAATTCCACGATCTTGGGCAGGGCTGCGCCGATGACCGCTCTCAAGTCGGTGTAGCCTTTCCCGTCCAGGTACCTGTTCAGCCCGTCCAGCATCTCCTCGATGATGCCGTACCCGTTCCACATCACGGCAGTGCCGACTTGCACGGTGCTGGCGCCGACGGCCATGAACTCAACCGCATCTTGCCACGTGCTCAATCCACCCAGGCCCGACACAGGCAAGCCGGTGGCCTTGGTGATCTGAGCCACGCAGCGCAAGGCGATCGGTTTGATGACGGGGCCAGAGTTGCCCCCGTAGGTCGATACACCACCTACTGAAGGCATCGGAGTCAAGGTGTCCAGATCCACGCCGACGAGGCCAGACACGGTGTTGACGGTGCACAGAGCATGTGCGCCATTTTGCTTGGCCGCCCGGGCGACGAAGGCGATGTCGGTCACGTTGGGCGTCAGCTTGACCACGATGGGCACCTTGGCCACCTTCTTCACCCAGGACACCACGTTGCCCGTCAGTTCGGCGTTCTGGCCAATGAAAGCCCCCATCCCTTTGGAGGGCATACCGTGCGGGCACGACACGTTGAGCTCGAGCGCGTCAATGCCAGCCTCTTGGATTGCTTCGGCCAGGCGCTGCCAGTTTTTCTCCACCGGCGCGTCCATAATACTGGCCCAAAGTGGCCGGCCGGGGTAGGCTGCCTTGATGCTGGCGATCTCTTGCTGCCAGTCCTCGACCGTCATCTGCGTAGACAGCTCTATGTTCTCCATACCGATGTTGCGCTTGCGGTGGCGCAACGGCTGGAGGCGGGGCTGGAGATCCTTGGCCGGATCGAGGGCGATGCTCTTGGTCACCGCGCCGCCCCAGCCGGCGGCAAATGCTCGTTTGATCATCTCTGCCGTCCGCGTCGGTGGGGCCGAGGCCAGCATAAAGGGACTGGGGAAACGCATACCCACGAAGTCCACACTCAAGTCAGCCATAGTATTCCCTCCTTGGGGTGGGCAGCGGGGTGGGCAACGACGCACATGAGTTCCGGACCAGAAAACCCTCCCGGATCGTGGCCTACGGGGCCACGATCTCGCCGTAGGCATCGGGCCGGCGGTCGCGATAGAATTGCCAGACGTTGCGCACTCCGCGGATCAGTCCCAGCTCCAGGTCCCGTACAATCAGTTCTTCTTTGTAGGCGTCACCGACCTCACCCACGAACTCGCCGCGCGGCGTACAGAAGTAGCTCTGGCCGTAGTAGTCGTTGGGACCGAGAACCTCTTCAATGCCCACGCGATTGATGGTGCCCACGAAGTAGCCGTTGGCGATGGCGTGGCTCGTCTGCTCGATACGCCACAAATGCTGTGACAGGCCGCGTGAGGTAGCCGAGGGGATGAAGACGATCTCGGCGCCGTTGAGGCCCAGCACCCGCGCGCCTTCCGGGAAGTGGCGGTCGTAGCAGATATATACACCCACCTTGCCGACGGCCGTGTCGAACACCGGGTACCCCAGGTTGCCGGGGCGGAAGTAGAACTTCTCCCAGAAGCCGCCCACCTGGGGGATGTGGGTCTTGCGGTACTTGCCCAGATAGGTCCCATCCGCATCGATGACGGCGGCGGTGTTGTAATAGACTCCCACAGCATGTTTCTCGTACATGGGAACCACCAGGACCATCCCGGTCTCTTTGGCTAGCCCTTGCATACGCTTGACGGTAGGGCCGTCCGGAATCGGTTCGGCCAGATCGTACCATTTAGCGTCTTGCTCCTGGCAGAAATAGGGCCCGTTGAACAGTTCCTGAAAACACATGATCTGAGCCCCTTGCTCGGCGGCTTCGCGGGCGTATTCTTCGTGTTTCTGAACCATAGATTCCTGATCGCCTGTGTAGGTTGCCTGGAGCAGCGCGCCACGAACGACTCGATCCATTGGCTTACCTCCTTTTCGCATGGTAGCTACCTGTGCGGTGTACATATTCTCCGCTGTTGGCTCAGTACCCCGCCCATCTCCGTCGATTTCCTCCCTACGGAGCCCTGCTGCTGCCAACTCGGCGCAAGCGAAAGCCCGCTCAACCTTGACGGTGAGCGGGCCATGTCTTGTGCGTCAATGGTTACCACCAAGGCACTCCTACCACCTCAGCTACGGTGTGCGGCTGTGGTAAACCACGAGCCGTTCTCGTTTTCCGACTTATGTTCAGTATAGCAGACAACGATGCGCAAGTCAATACACTGCCAACGTCAATGAAGCAACATACTCCGCCCCAATTGTGGGGCGCTTTCCACGTGGCCGCGCTGAGCGACTTCGCGTGGTCGACGCTATCTGGCCGCGGCGTCGGTGATGTTCAACGCCTGATCAATGATGGCCAGACCGTCCTTGAGCTGGGACTCGGTGATGCACAGCGGCGGCACGGCAAAGATCCAGTTCCAGCGGACGAAGGTATACAGGCCGTTGTCGCGCAGGAACCTGGCCACGTCGGCCATGGCTCCCATCTCCGAGGGCTTGGCGTTCCAGGGGGCCATAGGCTCCTTGGTCTCTTTGTCCTTGACCACCTCGATGACGGAGAACAGGCCGATGTAGCGCACGTCCCCCACTGAAGGGTGTCTAGCCTTCATTTCTTCCAACTCTTCGCCCAGCACCTCGCCCATAGCTCTGGCGTTCTCGATCAACCGATCCTCTTTGTAGACGTCGATTGTGGCCAGGGCTGTGGCGCAGGCCAGCGTGTGGCCGCTGTAGGTCAGGCCCAGGGGCAGCATCTGGTCCTCGAAGTGATTGGCGATGTCCTTCGAGACGACCACGGCCCCCAGCGGCACGTATGCCGCGGTCAGGCCTTTGGCCATCGTCATGACGTCGGGAACCACGCCCCAGTTGTCAATCCCAAACCACTTTCCTGTGCGCCCGAAGCCACTCATTACCTCGTCGTCCACCAGCAGGATCCCGTATTTGTCAGCGATCTCCCGCATACGCGGCCAGTACTCGTCGGGGTAGATCATGATGCCGCTGGAACCGGTGACACCCTCCAGAAATATAGCAGCTACGTTCTCCGGCCCTTCGAACTTGATGACCTGCTCCACGTGGTCAATGCACTCTCGGTGACAGGTCTCCAGTGTCCACCCGAAGGGGCAGCGGTAGCAATAGGGGTCCATGACGTGGATGACGCCAGGAATCGTTGGCTCCACCGGCAGCCGCCGGGGATCGCCCGACAGGGTCACCGCGCCGTAGGTCGCGCCGTGATAGGATCGGTAGCGAGCTATGATCTTGTGGCGGCCGGTGTAGAGGCGCGTGAGCTTGATGGCGTTGTCGTTCGCCTCGGCCCCGCCCAGGACAAAGAAGCTCTTCTTCAGATCGCCTGGAGTGATCTCGGCCAGGAGCCGCCCCAATTCACCTTTCGCATCGGTGGCTAGCCCTGGGTAGACGTAGCACATCTTGTCGGCCTGGTCCTTGATGGCCTGGACGATTCTAGGATGTTGGTGGCCGGTGTTGACGTTCATGAGCTGAGAGGCAAAGTCGATGTAGCGTTTGCCGTCCACGTCCCAGAAATAGATCCCTTTGGCCCGCTCTACCGGAATGGGATTGACGGCCGACTGTACTGACCAGGAGAAAAACACGTACTCACGGTTCAGAGTGACCATCTCTTGAGCACTCATTCTTGGGGAAACAGGACTCATTAGGATACCTCCTTCCTGTCCTACCGCGTATATCCCCGGAGCACCAGTGGCAAATACACGCGCGACACATCCACGCCCTGTACCTCCACCGGCGCCGTCTCCTCCACCCCGGGGATCAGCGCGGACGGGCTGTGCCCCTCGATCTTGTTGGAATACGTCCCCGTGAACACGTCCAGCGCCACCTGTGCCTGGAAGACGAACTCCTCGCTGTCTCCCTTCCCCAGTTTGTCCAGTTCCCAGGCCACGATCGGGAACCTCTGGATCGGGTTGGGACCCGCCAACGTCCGGCGATAGGAGAAACCGGATGGCAACGTGTCGGTGACCCGCACGTCGTGCAGTTCTCCCGTCCACTGGTTGTTCAGCGTCACGGTGTAGATCACGGTCTGGCCGCTCATCGTGTGCGTGGGGTACACGGTCTTGTGCAGGACCACGCCCGGCAGCACCTGTACTGTCGCCAGGACGTCGTCGGAATCTTCCGACTCGAATCCCCCCCGATTGCATGACCCGATCAGGTCGTTGTTGTAACTGCCGAACAGGACCGTCCCTCGGGCGTCGAACCGCAGTCTGAGCGTCTCCTCGCCTGCTATCGTCAAGTCCCGCCAGATCACCTGCCGCCCGTTGACCTCGCTCGGCTCCGGGTCCCCCTCTGCCATCGCCACGAACTCGAAGTCCTGGCCCAGCGCGCTGGGCAGCGTGTCGGTGACGGCGACGTCGCTCACGGGCACCGAGTCCTTGTTCTTCAGCTTGATCTCGTACCGTACGATGCCCAGCGGAGGCACCTCGTCCGGGGTGGCCTTCTTGGTTGGCTTGACGATCTGTTCCACGACCTGAACCGCCGCCGTCGGGTTGAGGTTCTTGATGCAGGCCAGATCCGTTGTCGATGCCTCCACCTCGTTTCTGCACGTTCCCAGTTCCTGGGTTTCGGGGACGTGGACGCGGAACACCAATACGAGCTGGTCGCTGGCGGGGATGGTCTGATCCTGCCACTCGACGGTCGGTTCTGCGACGGTGACCGGATTGGGACCCTCCACCATCTCCACGTATTCGAGGCCGTCGTGCAGCGTGTCGACGATCGTGACGTCGTGTACCGGGATGGGGGAACTATTGATGAGCGTGACCGTATACACGAAATCCTCCCCCGGCAGCACGGCGATGTGATCCCTTTCCTTTTCGATCGTCACGTGCGGGATCACTCGCACCGGGGCCAGGTCGGACGCGTTGGCGAACCACGCGTCGATCGGGCTCGTGACGTGAACCTGTACGTTCCCTTTGCTGTTCCGGTACGTGCGCGGCAGGTTCCCACAGCCCACGTCGATCGTCACGTCCACGTCGAAACCGTGGTTCCAGCACGCGCCCGGTGCCAGCGAAAGCGGGGGCGATATCGGGTATTCGTATGGATTGGACCCGTTGGCGTAGAATCCGCTGGGGAGATAGTCGGTGAAGTGCTCCAGTGTGTAGGTGCCCGTGGCGACGTTGCAGATCTGGACGTCGTAGTGTACCCCCTCTTCCACGAACGTCTCGCCAGGGGTCACCGTCTTGTCGATCGACAGCGGGGGATCGATCAGCACCTTGGCCTTGTTGGTCCGGTCCGGGATGGTCGTCCAGGGACTGCTGGCGTACAGGTTGTTGCCATACCGGACCAGTGGCCATCCGATCGCCACCGCCTCGAACGACAGCGAAATCTCGTCGTTCGCCGGCACGCTCAGCCCGTCCCACACCACCGGATTGCGCTGGTATCCGGCCACCGGCTGCGGCCCCTCGACCATTCTGACGAAGTAGAAATCGACGTCTTCGCCGGCAGTGGGCAACGTATCGGTGAGACGGATGGAGCTGATAGGTGTGTCGCCCAAGTTCTGGAGAACGATGGTGTAGATCACCCGTCCACCCGACAGCACGTGATCGGGCTCCACGCTTTTCTTCATCTCGATCTGGCGGGTCACCCTCGCGCGGGAAGGATCCTGATCCTTCATGTCGCAGATGACCAGCCCCGGCATGGTGGTGGAGGCCGCCAGGCTGTTCTTGTAGGTCCGGCTCGTTGAGTTGGGGGCGATGTACGTGTGATAGGGCACCTGGGCGCGGAAGGACAAGGTCCTTACCCCGCCCGCCGGCACGCTCAGATTCTCCCAGACAACCTCGGGGGAAGTCGTGGTCGGTGCGGGGCCGTCGACCATGGCGACGAATGTAAACAGGTTGGGCTCGCCCGGCAGTGTGTCGGTCAGGCGCAGGCCCGTCAGCGGCTGGTCGTGGAGCGGGTTGTAGATGCTGACGGTGTAGATGACGGTGTCCCCCGGAAACACGTCCCGTTCCCCGGAGGGCGGATCAGGCGTGACGATGGTTTTTTCCAGTACGTCGTCTACGTTGGTCTGGCGGTTCCTGCCGGTCACCGGGCGGATGGTTTCCACCGATCGGACGCCGTACTCTGGGTTCTCGATGTTGGATGGGGGACATTCTAGCATGCTGGGCGCCAGCCGCACCGTGAAACTCACCTCCGTCGTGCTCCCCCGTGCCAGGGGCTCCGGCGGATGCCAGATCACCAGCCCGGAGGTGGGCGAATAGACGCCCGTACCGCTGGCATGCTGGAAAACCGTGTTTTCCGGCACACGGTCGGTGATCACCGAGTTGTTGGCGGCGATCACGTCTTCGCGGTCCTTGTTCTCCACGCTGATCCTGTACGTCAACAGCCGCCCGGGGCGTGCCGGATCTGGATCGTCCGCCTTGTTGATTCTGAGCACCGGCCCGACGACCATCACGCTGGCGCTGTCTCCCTCCAGCCCCAGCGGATTGCCCGCGGTGACGCCCTCTGTGGACGTGGTGATCACGGCCGAGGCTCCGAGGAGTGGCCACCGCTTGCTGTCGTCCCAGGGGGGCTCCGCGTCGACCGGTATGGTTGTGCTGATGACGACCCATCCTAGCTCTTCGGAAGGAAGTGGACCCGGCAATTCCCATACCAGGGTGTGCCCATCGTCAAAACTCCCGCTGTAGGTGAAACTGGCGGTGGCCATGATGGGATCGCTGGCGTAGGTGCCGCTGTAGTACTGTTGGCTGCTCAGCGTGCAGGATACGACCACGTTGTCCATTGACTGGTCGCCGAGCGTGTTGGTGAACAGGATGGTATATGAGACCACCTCGTCCGCCAGCACCGTCTCGTCGCCCGCCTGCACGCTGATAATCAGGTCCGGTGTGGCAGATGGGGCCGTCGCTGGGCGGCGGGTACCTGCCGCTCTGGCGCTGGACCCCAGGAGAAGTCCCAGCAGCACCAGGGACGCCACGCCTGCACCTGCCGCCATAGTCGCCAGTAGATATCTGCGCTTCACTTTGCACCTCCTTGGACTACGATGCACGGATCATCCGGCGCGCACCGCTCCCACCCTGGCACGGCCCTGCTGTGAAGCCGCCCTGCTCGGCACACCGGCAAGCCTCTATAATACGCACCTTGTTCCCGCTTGATCTAGAGTAGCTTTAGTCCCTCCAGTCGCTCCGCCGTTGGTCTTCCCTCCTCATCCCACCCCCGCAGCTCATAATACCGCGGCAGCATCCACCCCAGGTCGGGCAGTACCCCCGCCGCAGTGCCGGATGGGCGGGGTTCTGCTAGGAACCGGTGGGGCAGCGTGTCGTCCGCACGGGTGACACCCAGCCGCAAGTTGATCAGCCGCTTCAGATTGAACAGCCGCTCGCCCACGGTCAGCAGATCGTCGGCGGTCCAGTCCCAACCGGTTGCCCCGTTCACCAGTCCCACCGTCCGCGCTGGACCTACCTGTCCCTTGATGATGAACTTGCACAGGCCCAGGGGGTTGTAGGTGGCCAGGAAGTTCTGGAAGGCGATCGCCAGGTGGACACTGGCCTCGTCGGAGGCCAAGCGGTCGTACTCGCCCTCCTCCCAACCGGGCCACTCGAGGCCGTAGCCGCGCCAGTACGAGAGGGCCTCCAGATGGCAGGCCCCCCGGCTGGCCGTGGCGTAGTTGAGTGCCATATCCACAAAAGCGCGCGGGTCGTGGTAGGGCATCTCCAACCCCTTGACGTGGAGCGCGAAGCTCTCCGCCTCTGGCCCCAGCCGGGCCGCCGCCGCCCGCACACCTTCGGCCAGCATTCTTCCCAACCCCTCACGGTGGGCGATCTGCTCGACCAGTGCGAGCACCGGTCCAGGTTCTCCCCACGCCAGGCGCAGCCCATCGGCGTCATCTGGTTGGATCAAGCCCCGCTCCATCGCCTCGGTGGCGAAGGCGATCACGCCCGACGTCGAGATGGTGTCCAATCCCAGCCGGTTGCACAGCGTGTTGATCGCCACCAGCGCGGGTAGGTCGTCGATCAGGAGGTTTCCGCCGAATCCGGCCAACGTCTCGTACTCCGGCCCCTCACCCCAGGTGCCGGCGTAGGGACCGTCCTGTATCTCGACTGCTTTGCCGCAGCCAATGGGACAGGCATAGCAGAACCTGTCACGCACCCACAGGGTCTCCCGGATCGTCTGCCCCGAGATGGCCTGGGCCCCTTCGGGCCAGGAACCCTCACGCCAGTTCTTGAGCGCTAGGTCGCCGAAGTGTTCCGTCGCGGGGACACCGCCCGCCGTGCCTGTGAGCGACAGGCCCTCGGAGCGCTCACGGATGAACGCGTTCGTCTCTCGTACCAACGCTCGGAACCGGCCTGGATCGGGATAGCAGGGTTTGTCGTGTCCGCGTACGACGATGGCCTTCAGGTTCTTGGAGCCCATCAATGCGCCCATCCCGCCGCGCCCCGCCACTCGATTGTGGGCCTGCCCGCCGCTCATCACTCCGGCCAGTCGGACCTGGTTCTCACCTGCCGGGCCGATGCAAGCCACCTGAGCCCTGGGATCGATCTCATCCTGGAGTCGGTCGTGGGTCTCGAAGGTCCCGGACCCCCACAGGTGAGTCGCGTCTCGGATTTCCGCCTCTCCGTCGTGAATCCACAGGTAAACGGGGGAAGAAGCACGCCCGGTGATCACGAGGCCGTCGAGGCCGGCGAAGCGAAGCTCGGCCCCCCAGTGGCCGCCCATGTTCGACTCGCACCAAATACCGGTGAGGGGCGAGCGGCCGCACCAGGAGGACCGGGCTGCCGCCGGGGCGAAGGTGCCAGTCAACAGCCCATTGAAGATGAGGAGGGGGCTGACCGGATCGAGAGGATCTCTGGTGGTGTTCAGATCCTCACGCAGCAGATGAGCAGCGAATCCGCTGCCCAGCAGCCACGTGCATACTTCTTCGTCGTTGATTTGTTCTTCTCTGGTCTCGCCACGCTCTATGTCTACCCTCAGCCAGCGACCGGCATACGCACTACCCATCGTCTAACTCCTTGGATCCCAATCGTTCAGTGAACCTGAAACCCTGAACCCTGAACCCTGAAACCCTGAACTCTGAAACCTGAAACCTTCTCTACGGTACCTGTATGCGCAGGAACACCGGATCCACCCGGTAGTTGACCATCGAGATCTGCACGTCCTCGTGGATCAGTGAGGCGTAGCAGTACTGCGGGTTGCGGGCCTCCACGACTTCCAGGAAGCGGATGCCGCCGGTGACGACCGCTCGCTCCCCGGCCGGCAGGTACAGATGTCCCTCGCCATCGTCCACCAGGTCATCCGCCCCCCCTACTGCCCACCGCCACGGGTGGTCTGTAGGGCTGGTCTCGCAGTGGATGCCCACCCGGAAAGCGCCCGACTGCTCGTACTCGCCCAGCGTGGCGTAGTTCTGGTCGCTGTCGTACACCGTGCCCGGCGGCGGGCCGCTGGTGCGGATCGGCACGACGCTGTCGTTCTCCACCGTCAACGTGAAATACAGCGTTTCTCCCAGGGGGATGGTCCCCTCGGACCATTCCACCTCCGCGTTCAGGATGTATGCCCGCGGCACGCCGCCGTTCTCGATCGTCAGTGTGCCGGTCGCGACTGTCCACTGTCCCACCGCGTCCCGCGCGCGCATGGTCACCGCATACGTGCCATCCGGGGGTGGGTCCGCCCCCAGGTCTACGCCAGCGTCATAGTCGAACTCGTGTGGCCCCGCCTTGTCGAAGTCAGTGAGCTTCTCGGTCTCCGCGATGTGATACCGCACCCCGTCCTCGCCCTCGAGGTAGGCGATCAGCTCCTCCACGTCCTTCTTGAGGTCCACGTTGATCGTCGCCCGGTCGCTGATGCTGTCTCGGTTGGGCGTGAAGACCGGGGGATATATGCTGAACCCCCGCAGCTCCGGTAGCGCGGTGTCGGCGTCGGCGATGGCCAGTGTGCCGGTGACGGACTCGGTCACGCCATCCGCATCGGTCGCCTCCACCGTCCAGGTGTAGGTGCCGTCTTGCAGCACGCGTTTCTCCACCGTGAAACCCTCAAACTGCTCGCCTGGGAGCACGTAGCCATCCACGACGCCGGCGAAGTAGACCTGGTATGGCTGTTCAACGGAGGGGGCGTGGGGGACGTGGTCACGGTAGTAGAAGCGATTTTCTTCTGCGTCCTCGAAGTAGATCGACACCTCGGCACTCCGGGACAAGTTGTATGTGATAGTCAGGACGTCTCTCTCGTGGTCTGCGTTGGGTGTGATCAGATCCTCGGAGAATGTAACGTCAGTCAGCAGCGCTTTGGGCCCGCAGGCGGACAGTGCCAGGACCAGCCCGAGCACTGCCGCTGTCACCAGCGTATGCCAGGTTCGCAACGCAATCCTCCCCTAATCAGAATTCAAGCGAAAGTATACCACACGTTTCTCTTATCTTCAATCTTCAATCTCCGGCCTCCAATCTTCGGTCCACCGGACTTGCATTTCCGGGAAAAAGGGAGTACAATCCGCAGCCAATTGGCAGCCGCTGTTTAACTGGCAGTCATTGGTTTAGGACAATGAACTATATACAAACTATCGCCTACCTTCATAGTCTCACAGATTACGAGAAGACGCGCATCGAGCGGTATACCTCAGACACGCTCGATCTGTCGCGCGTCGAGCGCCTGCTGGCGGATATCGGCGACCCGCACGCCCGTTTCCCGGCGGTGCACATCGCTGGCACCAAGGGCAAGGGTTCTACGGCGGCCATGATCGAATCCTGCCTGCGGGCTGCCGGTTACCGTACCGGCTTCTACACCTCGCCGCATCTCCACACCTTCCGCGAGCGCATCCAGTTGGCCGGGCGGAAGATCCCACGCGAAGAGGTCGTCGCGCTGGTCGAGGAAATCCGCCCGTCGATCGAGCGCACGCCCGGCGTGACCACCTTCGAGGCCATCACCGCGATTGGCTTTCTTCATTTTGCCCGCTCAGCGGTGGACGTGGCTGTTGTCGAGGTGGGTTTGGGTGGCCGGCTCGATGCCACCAATGTGATAACGCCCCAGGTCTCCGTCATCACGTCTCTCAGCCTGGATCATACGTATCTGCTGGGGGACACACTGGCCGAGATTGCCTACGAGAAGGCCGGCATCGTCAAAGCTGGCGTCCCGGCGATCAGTGCGCCGCAGCGGGCCGAGGCGATCAAGGTGCTTGAGGCGGTCAGCCGCGAACGCCAGGCGCCGCTGGTAGAGATTGGCCGCGACTGGGACTACGATCCGGGCCCGGCGGACATGGATGGTCAGACCTTCACCGTGCGCTGCCTGGTGGATGGCGGCTCGGCATTAGGTGGCCAGTACTGGATACCTCTCCTGGGCCGCCACCAGTTGGAGAACGCCGCGACTGCCGTTGCCACGCTCGAGACCCTGCGCCGGCGTGGCTTCCACATCTCCCCCGATGCCGTGAACGAAGGGCTGCGCAATGTCCGCTGGCCGGGGCGGCTGGAGATCCTCTCTCGCGATCCGGTTGTGGTCGTCGACTGTGCCCATAACCCGTACTCGGCACAGGTGCTGCGCAAGGCGCTGGAGGAATGGTTCCCCGGACAACGCTGGGTGCTGGTTTTCGGCGCCTCCGCCGATAAGGACATCGCCGGGATGCTCCGTGCTCTCCTGCCGATCAGCGAATACACGATTGTCACCCGCTCCGACCACCCCCGCGCCGCGACACCGATTGAGTTGGCGGACACCGTCGCTTCTGTAGGCGGTGGGGCGGAGGTCTGTGTGAATATGAGGAAATCACTCCGCCGTGGGCTGTCGGCGATGGACCCGGGCAACGGTCTGCTCGTGACTGGTTCCATTTTCCTCGTTGCCGATGCCCGCGAGGAGTGGGCGCGCCACGTCGGTGAGCCGCTGCCGGACAACGACGGCGACGAGGAAATTTGATCAGGAAATAACGTATGGAATGGGATAGCGAGTTCCAGGATTGGTGGTCGCACATGGGATGGCCTCAGGGCATGCCGTTCTCGCTGGACGACATGGATTTTGAAGAGGAGGGCCTGCACCGATCGCCCGATGAAACCATTGAGGCGCCCCTTCTGCCGCTGCGGGACATGGTGATGTTCCCGCGCATGGTCACCCCGCTTTTCGTGGGGCGAGATCGATCCATGGAGGCGGTTGAGGTGGCGAACGCCCGGGGTGAGCCCCTCATCACTGTCGCCCAGCGAGACGTAGACGTGCTTGAGCCCAGCCCCGAGGATCTGTTTACCTTCGGCACCGAGGTGGACATCGGCCGCACGTTGCGCATGCCCGATGGCACGATTAGCATACTGAGCCAGGGGCTCCAGCGCGTCCAAATCGTCGAATATCTCCATCTGGAGCCTTATATTCGCGTGCGTGCGCTGCCTGTTTTCGACACAACGGACAAAACGCCTCTCACCGAGGCGCTGATGCGTGCTGTGCTGGCCCTTTTTGAGAAAGTCGTGCGCTTGAATCGCAATTTGCCCGATGAGGTCTACGTCTTCGCCATGAACGTGGATGAACCGGGTTGGCTGGCCGACCTGGTGGCCCAGGCGCTGGATCTGAAGGTGAACGAGCGGCAGGAGGTATTGGAAGCGCTTGATGTCGCGGCCCGGCTGCAGCGCATCAGCGTGCTGCTGGCGAAGGAACTGGATGTGCTTGAGCTTGAAGATCACATCCAGTCGCAGGTGCAACAGGAGTTGGACAGGACCCAGCGGGAATACTTCCTGCGGGAACAGATGAAGGTGATCCAGAGCGAATTGGGCGAGACCGACGTGTACACCCGCGAGGTCAACGATCTGCGCGAAAAAGTTGCCCAGATAGAGCTCCCCGATGATGTGCGCGCGCGGGCCGATAAGGAACTCAATCGGCTGACGTCGATGCCGTCGATGTCGCCTGAGACGGGCATGATCCGCACCTACCTCGACTGGCTGATCGACCTGCCGTGGTCGGTGGTGACCGAGGACAACCTGGACGTCAAGCACGTGGAAGACGTGTTGGAGTCGCGGCATTACGGGTTGCCAAAGGCGAAGGAGCGTATTCTGGAGTACATCGCGGTGCGCCGTCTGGCCGCCGACAAGATGCGCAGCCCAATTCTCTGTTTCGTTGGCCCGCCTGGCACCGGCAAGACGTCGTTGGGCCAATCGATCGCCGAGGCGCTCGGGCGCAACTTCGTCCGCGTGAGCCTGGGTGGGGTGCGGGATGAGGCCGAGATTCGGGGGCACCGCCGTACCTACATTGGCTCGCTCCCCGGCCGCATCATCCAGACCATGCGGCGCGCGGGGTCAATCAATCCGCTCTTCATGCTCGACGAGATCGACAAGCTGGGGCTTGATTTTCGGGGCGACCCGGCCTCGGCCTTGCTGGAGGTGCTGGATCCCGAGCAGAACCACGCTTTCTCCGACCACTACTTGGAGGTACCCTACGACCTTTCCAAGGTACTTTTCATCACGACGGCCAACGTGCTAGATCCCATACCGCCGGCGCTCCAGGACCGCATGGAAGTGATCGAGTTCCCTGGCTATGTGGACGAGGAAAAACTGGAAATTGCGCGCCGGTTTCTGATCCCACGCCAACTGGACGAGCATGGCCTGGCGGAGTATGCCATCACCTTCACCGACGGCGCACTACGGACCATCGTCCGCGAGTACACGTACGAGGCTGGCGTGCGCAATCTTGAGCGCCAGATTGCCAGCATCTGCCGCAAGGTCGCCCGCCGCGTGGCCGAAGGGAACTCGCCGCCCAGTCGCATCACCGCTCGTAACCTCGCTTCGTACCTGGGGCCACCGCGGTTCATCCCCGGCCTGGCGGAAGAGCAGGACGATGTAGGGGTCGCTATGGGCGTGGCGTGGACCGAGGTGGGAGGCGATCTGATGCCCGTCGAGGTTGTGCTGATGCCTGGCAAGGGCAATCTCTCCCTGACCGGCCACTTGGGCGAGGTGCTGCAAGAATCAGCACAGGCGGCGTTGAGTTACACCCGCTCTCGCAGCGATGAACTGGACATTGACCCCGACGTCTTCGAAAAGGTCGACGTTCACATCCACTTACCGGAGGGGGCCATTCCCAAGGATGGTCCATCGGCTGGCATCACGATTGCCACGGCTCTGGTATCGGCCCTTACCGATCGCCCTGTGCGCCACGACGTGGGTATGACGGGAGAGATCACGTTGCGCGGGCGTGTCCTGCCTGTCGGCGGTCTCAAGGAGAAGTTGATGACGGCGTACCGCGCCGGTCTTAAGACCGTGCTCATTCCGGCGCGCAACAAGAAGGACCTGGTTGAAATCCCTCGACGGGTGAAGCGCGGCGTGCGCATTGCCCTGGTTGAGCATATGGACGAGGTGCTCGCGGAGGCGTTGCAGCCGGATGAGCCCTCCGCTTAGCGGTTCTGGGAGAAGTAGAGAAATCCGGCCAGGCTGTCTGCACCGGAGGTCGCGCCATGGCGTGTTATATCCCGCACCGCTGCGGTGATCTTGGCTTCCGCTGCATCGCACAGTCCCGCCAATAGCGCGTGCCACCGCGCGCTGCATTCTCCCCGCGCGGCGGCTCGCAGGAAGGCCGCGGACAGCGTCGTCGTATGGGGTGCGGCAGCTTCGCTCACGGCACGGCAAATGGGCTCAGGGGTGGGGTGGGCCAGCCAGGCCCACAGCATCGCGCCCGCGAGGAAGTCGTCCCCAGCCGGGGTGAGCCCACCCCCCAGCCCGGCCAACTGGGCTGTTCCCTCCTGTAGCTTCTCGATCTGGCCTCTCCAGCCCTCCCGCAAGATTTCTGCCGCCTTCCGCGCGGCGGCGAACATATGCCGGGCGGCACCACCGCTGAGCCGGTAGGCATCCAGAAGCAGTGTGAGGCTTTCGGCGGGCGCGTGGCGGAGGGAGAGATCCCGTACCATCGGCAGTCCCGAGGCTACCGCCGCGTGCCGGACTCGGAGCGCGTCCCAATCTGGACGAGGTTCCCACACCGGTGCATTCCCCAGGTCGACGTTCAGATCGCCGACCCGAAGCCAGCACTCATCCATCGTCGCGGTCTCTCCCACTTTGACGCCGGTGAATAGCCCTTCGGTGCCGTCGACCACGATGTTGAGCGGCCCGTCCCCAACGGGGGCGGTTACCAGCGCGACGACCTCGCCTCTCTGGGCGATCAGGTCGCAAGCGCGCTCGAAGGTGGCCAACACCTGGGCAGGAGGTTGGTTCTTGTACGACCCGTGCAGCCATTCGCGCGCTGGCCGGCTGATGGAAAGGGCGGTGGCCTGTTTCGTCACGGGCCGCCGCCCACGTCCGGGGGGTGCCACGTCACGTCCCCGCACAGGTCAGGTCGGCGAGGTCGGGCCAGGAATTCCTCGAAAGCGAGTCGCTCTGCCCCTACGGATGTCGAACCTCCGTGGCCGGGATAGAGGCATGTGTCGTCGGGCCAGGTGAATATGGTGCGCTCGAGACTGTGGAGCAGGGTGCGAAGTGCGCTGGACGTATCGGTGCGGCCCGGGCCGCCGGGGAAGATTGCGTCACCCACGATTGCGCGCCGGCCGAAGCGCAGCGCCACACTGCCAGGCGTATGGCCGGGGACGTGAACCACCTGCACGAAGTGTCGTCCTACCCGCAGCCGCATCCCGTCGCGCAGTTCAAAGTCAGCGACGATGCCGAACTCGGCTGCGTCGGCCGGGTGGACCGCCACCGGGGCACCCAGCGCATCTCGCACCTCGTTCATCCCCAGTACGTGGTCTGGATGGCCGTGGGTGAGCAGAACGCGGGTCACGTGCGTACCTTCGCACAGTGCCAGTACCGTCTCTGCACTCCCACCCGGATCGACCACCAACGACTGGCTTGTCTCCGGGCAGGTCAGCAAGTAGCAATTGGTCGCGTATTCGCCGACGGAAACTGTCCCCAACTTCAGCATATGGCCATCCTTCAAGTTCTCACTATACCGCTATTCCAACAACTTGGCAAGCCCAATCTGGTACCTACAACGCTTTCACGCCTCACGTTTCCCGTTTCCCCTCCCCCATGTTATACTCGCCTACGACGAAAACGTTCGCAGGTATTCGGAGGACAATATCCATGCGCGTTCTCAGCCGTCTCTTTGGCTACGTCAGGCCATACTGGAAGCCGCTGATCGCCACAGGTGTTCTGCTCATATTGCACACCGGCCTGAGCCTGCTTCCCCCCTTGTTCCAACGGGAGATCGTGGACCAGGTCATCGAAGCTCGCGACGTGTCCCGCCTGGGCAAGATCGTCGCCCTGCTGGTCGGCATCTACGTCCTGCTGTGGCTGACGAAGGTGGGTGACCAATACACCCGCCACGTGCTGGGTGCGCGCTTCATCTTTGACTTGCGGACCCACATCTACGCCTACCTCCAGCGGCTGAGCCTCTCTTTCTTCGAGCGCACCTCTATCGGGGAGCTGATGTCACGGGTGACCAGCGACGTCAACGCGCTGGAACAGTTTGTCACCCACGGCGTCATCCTCACGACGGTGGACCTGCTGCGCCTGCTGGGGGCGTCGGCGGTGCTGCTGGCCCTCGACTGGCGCCTGGCATCGCTCGTCCTCGTGCTACTTCCGATCATGGCCGTCAGCCTGCGCTGGTTCAACCGGCGCGTGCGCCCCATCTACCGCTCGGTGCGTGACCGGCTGGGTGACATCAACGCCAAGCTGGAGGATAACCTGGCCGGCATCCGCGTCATCCAGGCCTTCGGGCAAGAGGAGTTCGAACTGGAGCGCTTCCGCGACGTCAGCGAGCACTACTACCGCCAGCGCGTACGGGCCATACGTTCCTGGTCTACCTTCTTCCCTGCCCTGTATACGCTGGCTTCCCTGGGAGGCGTGGTCGTGCTGGGTGCCGGCGCCTGGATGGTCATCCGTGCCCAGATTTCGCTGGGAACGCTCGTGGCTTTTCTCTCCTACATCATCTCTTTCTACGATCCATTGCAGCGGTTGACGGAAGTCGATAACACGTTGCAGCAGGCCATTGCATCCGGGGAGCGCATCTTCGAGTTGCTGGACGAGGTGCCGCAGATTGTGGACGTGCCTGATGCGATCGCGCTTGACCAGATTGAGGGGGACGTCCTGTTCGACGACGTGCACTTCCGCTATGGTGAGGGTGGCGAGGTGCTGCACGACGTCCAGTTCCACATGGCCCCCGGCGAGGTGGTGGCGCTGGTTGGGCCCAGTGGGGCAGGCAAGACCAGCATCGCCAGCCTGCTGTGCCGCTTCTACGATCCCGTCCACGGCCGCATCCTGGTGGATGGACACGACCTGCGCCACGTACAGGTTCAGTCGTTGCGCAAGCACATAGCCGTGGTGCTGCAGGATACCTTTCTGTTCAACACTACGGTGCGCGAGAACCTGCGCTACGGAAAGCCCGATGCTACCCGGGAGGAGATGGTTGCCGCGGCGAAGGCGGCCAACGCCCACGAGTTTATCCGACAACTGGACCGTGGGTATGAGACCGAGATTGGCGAGCGGGGGGTGAAACTTAGCGGTGGGCAGAAGCAAAGGCTGGCGTTGGCTCGCGCCATCCTGGCCGACCCGCGCATCCTCATCTTGGACGAGGCCACGTCATCGGTGGACGCCGAGGCGGAGTACTTGATCCAGCAGGCGCTGGACGAGGTGATGAAGGGCCGTACGTCGCTCGTCATCGCCCACCGTCTGAGCACCATCCGCAGCGCCGATAAGATCATCGCGCTGGAGGAGGGGCGCATCCGCGAGGTCGGCGACCATCACGAGTTGCTGGCCCGGGGCGGGCTATACAGCCAGCTTTACCAGCGCCAGTTGGATCTGGCGACCAACGGGGCCGAGTAGCGTGATCGATGGCCCCGTCCGTCACTGTCCACGTCGCACGTAGACCGCGGCGACGTCGTCGCCGTAAGACCGCGTCCATCCGTCGTTGAGCGCCAGGAAGTTGTCGGTGAAGCCATCCGCCTCGGTCAGGACGAGGTTGACGTCATACGCGTCGAACACCTCCTGGAAGCCCGGGCGGGCGAAGCGCACGTCCAGGTATTGCCTCAACAGCTCGTCCCCATACAGGTCGGTGCGTCCATCCACGAACACCAGGTAGTCGGGCCACAGGTGCCAGATGAGGTAGCCGCCCCAGTTGTAGCTGTTGAACATCGGGCCCGGAGGCTGCTGCTCCTGGATCCATTCAACGGCGCCGGCGGGGAGCATATCGCGCTCGTGTTCCAGGTTGAACCCGGTGCGCAGCGGGAGATATGCCTTGGCGCCCGCTGCGGCCACCACCAGCGCCAAAAGCAGCCAGTTGGCCAGTGCCAGGCCCTTCGTGGGGGGCCGGCCAACCTGGCGCTGCGGGCTTAACCATCCTCGCGCCCGTGCTGCGGCGAGCCAGCGCTCGATGGCGGCGTGCGCGTGCCGGCTCAGCACAGGCGCGGTCACCAGCGCGAAAGGGCCGATATTGCGTCCGGCCAGCAAGCTGGCGTAGGTGAAGCCCGCCACCAACGCCAGGTCGCTGCCGTCCACCCGCTGCCCAGACAGCCCAATCGCCGCCAGCGTCGCCAGCAACAGCCAGATGAAAGGCTGGGTGTAGAGTGGGTGGAAGTCGGGCGAGCGCCATTCCTGGATGAAGTCCTGCAGCACGCCGATGCGCACCGTGTCCAGATAGTACACCCACATTCGGGTCGTGTTGGGGTTGAGCAGGAGACAGAGAAAGGAAAGCAGGGCGACGATCACAATCATCTCGATCCCGTGCCACGGCACGATGGGGACCTCCTGCTCGTCCTGAGCCTCTGCCTGCGGGGGCGAAAGCCATGCCAGCACGTTGTTGAGCACCTCCCCGGCGACGAACCCCACCAGCACGATGAACCCCAGCGCGTACCCGGCGTGCAGGTTGACCCACAGGATGAACAGCGGCGGGATCAGCCACAGCCGGTTGACGCCACGCCACTTATACAGATACAGCAGATAACCTAAGACCGCGGTGAGCAGGAAGGATAGTAGTTGTGGGCGCGCGATCCACACTACTGCCGAGGCCGCCGCTGCCAGGATGATGATGAACGCCCGCGTGAAGACGTCCCCCTCCATCTGCGCGTACACGAAGGCGAAGGCGGCCGTGACGACCAGTGCCTGGAACAGCCCCAGACCGAAGTAGCGAAAGTAGTGGAACAGGAGATACAGGAGGACCTGGCTCAGCCAGCTATGGTTCACCCATGGCTGGCCCTGCCGGGTATGAGAGAAGACGTCGGTCTGGAGGATGTGGCCGCTCTCCAGCGTCACCCGCCCGGCCTGCAGGTGCCACCATGTGTCGCTGTCGGCCGGGGTGCGGGCTGCCATGGCGAAGACGGCGACGAACAGGATCATCGTCGCCAGGCGACGGGTGTTCAGCCAGAGCATAATTCGTTGGACCATTGCTTTTTCTCCGCAGGTGCATACAAAATGGATCGATGTTTGGCCCTGCCACCGGATGATCTCACCGGGGGTTCACGCTTGCTATTTCATCCTCCCTCTTGCAGCCATTGTCCGGCTTCCAGGTGGAAGATATTGTAGATCGGCGTGTCGTCCACGCGAATGGAGTAAACCGGTTCCAGGTTCTCCTCACAGTAGAGATTGATCGCATCGTACCACCGGGGGCGCGTGACGTGAGCGACGTACAGCGCGCCCGGCGCTGCCCGGTCGAGTGTTTCAGGCGTCAACAGCGTGATGTCCGCCCGCAGCCAGATGTGGCACACGGGTACCACCATGTTGGTGTTACCGTCGCTGATGTACAATTGTGCCCCTGGTTCGGCGTTGGCGTTGAGCCAGGCGAGCCCCTGCCGGTGTGTACTGCCCCAGTAGTCGGTGGCATCCGGGATGTTCAACCGTTGGGCGCCGGCCAGCCCCCCGATAAGTGGGTTGAAGTAGGTCAGTTCATATGGGTGGATCTGGATGACTTTGATCAGGATGGGCAGGAAAGCCAACCCCAACGCGCACGACGTTGCCCACCGGGGAATGGGGCGCCGCAGGCTTGCCTTCAGCGCCTCCACCATCCGCTGAGCGCCGAGCCCGGCCAGGAGGCACAGCGCGGGCAGGAATTCCATGAACTGCCGGATGCCGTCGTAGTTGGTCGCCCGGGGAAGCGCGGTCCGCAGGACCGGGACGCCCGCCCATAGGAGGAGCAACAGCCCCGTTCGCTGGGGGTCACGCCCTGTCTCGCGCACCGCGGTGAGGATCCCGATGAGCGCGGGCAGGAGGACGACCAGCGGGGTCGTGATGGCGATGTACAATGGCCCGTAGGGACTCCACGTGTCCAGACAGTAAGCGCCGAAGCCGAGGAACAGCCAATGATGGATAAACCCTTTTACCGTGTCCAACGGGGCGACGAGCATCGGTGGCCAGGTGACGACCCACGTGACGCCGGCCACGATTGGGTAGGCGAGCAACGCTGCCCACCAACCGCGTGGCCGCGGGGATCGCCGGCCTTCTCGGCTCAGCAGAAGCACCGCCAGCCAGGGCACGACGATGACCGGAATCAGCACGGCGTTGATGCGGGTGCCGAAAGCCAGCCCGAAGAACACCGCCGAACCCATCATCCATCGCCAGTCCCGGCGGACGCTGGCCTTCCAGAACGCCCATATCGTCAGCGCGAAGAAGAAAGTCTTGGGTGTGTCCTTGATGTTGAAGTGGGCGTGCGCCAGGAAACGCGGCGACAGCCCCAGGGCCAGGGTGGCGAAGAACGCCGCTGGCTGGCCGATGGCTGCCCTGCCCATGCCGTAGACCACCGCCAGCGTGCCGCCCGCCATGAGGATCACCGGCAGATGGTACGCGTCCACCGGGTCCAGCCATCCCAGTTTGTCCGCGAATAGCCATCCGCTCAGGCCGTACAGTGTGTTGGCCACGGCTGGCCGGGGTTCGTTGTTCCGTCGTTCGAAAACGGGGTGGCTCGCGGGCTGTTCGTCGGTGGGGTGCGGTTGCGAAAAATCCAGCAGGGTGCGGTCAAACGTCGTCCAGAAGCGGAAATAGCGGTCGGCCGTGAAAAGATGCCAGGTCTCGTCGAAGGTCAGACCATAGTCATCGATTGTCAACAGCCCCACGATGCAGAAGATCAGAACCAGAGCCCAGGCGATGGCCTTATCCGAGCGGTTCCAGGCTGGGTTGGCTGCGGCAGTGTGTTCGGGCATACGTCATATCTCCGATCGTGCAGGTGTCCCGGACTGAGCCAGTGCTCGCTGGCACTGCACCGCCGACCAGGCGGCTGCGCCGGCCAGCGTCAGCCCGACCCCTGCCAGCCATGCGGGCGGCAAACCCAGGAACCACAGGTGGACGAACCAGAAGTCAGGCACGTTGAAGGAGAGCACATCCACGGCTTCGCTCTGCCTGTCGCGGGTTGGGGAATCGTTCGCCGTCGTGACCAGTGTCTTCATGGCGGCCCGCGAGTCTGGATCGCGCAGCAGTGCCAGTGTCTCTTGCAGCGACCGCGCCTGGCCCAGGATCGGCGAATCGGCCCAGCGGTAGTGCACGTGGTAGAAATACGCGACCGACGAGGCCGATTCGTCCAGCACGCGCTGCAAGTGGCGTGCCCAGTTCACGGAAACGCCCAGCACCTGAACGAACAGCGAGACCGCGACCAGCAGCAGTATGGCCGCCCGGCCAACCCGCTGCCTCTGCCAGCGCTGGATCACCTCCCCGGCTGGGAGCAATAGGATGGGCACAATCGGCAGCAGCAACCGCGGCCCCCAGCCGCCGCCACCGGGCCAGTCCTCGTACAGAGCGTAGGGCACCAGGTGGAACGCGGCCAGTCCCAGGAGCAGCCACGCCCGATCGCGCTGCCTCCGCCACAGCAAAGGCCAGCCCAGGACGCCCAGCAGGAGCACGGGCATGAACACGAACAGCCCTTTGCCTGGGCTCAGAAGCTGGCTGTACAATCCCAGTAAGAGCGGGGTGTCCCAGCCCACTCCCCAGTAGCCATACTCAAAGGGGTCGCTGAAGCGGCCTGCGTTATACACAAAAACCATCACTTGTCCGAGCACCAGCGGCACGAGTAGCGCCGCGGCACGTCTGATCAGACGGCCCGTCCCATCTTGCCGGGCGCGCACCAGCGCCCACACGGCCACGGGCACCGCCAGCAGCAGGGCCATCTGGCGGGTCAGGACCATGCCCCCCAGTGCGATCCCTGCCGTCGTGGGATGGCCGCGCTCGAGGCCGGTTATCGCTGCCAGCAGAAGCAACGTGACCAGCGGTTCGCTGAAGGCGCTCTCGGCGTAGTACCAGGCGATCGTGCACAGGCCGTACAGCACGGCCAGCGTCATCGCCAGGTCCGTGGGGTAGACGCGGCGGGCCAGGTTGAACAAGAGGACGCCCGAGGCCGCGGTCAGCAGCGGGTTGAGCAGCATCACCGCAGCCCGTGTCGCGAAGCCCTCCGTCACCTGCGGCAGGAGGGATGCCACCACCCGTCCCAGCGCGCAAAACGGGGCCGCCGCCAGCGACCAGCCCAGGCCGTACTTGGCGTAGTACCGGCCGTCGATCCCCCACATGCCGTATCCGTCGCCACCTTTCAGCACCCCGACGGGCTGTACTTCTCCCCAGGGGCCAAAGAAATCGGACGTGAGTGGTTCTACGGGGATGGCAAATCCCTGGCCCGTCACCAGGCTGTAGCTCACCTGGTACATTCTCTCGCCGTCGCCGCTGTCGATGCGCAACGAGGCCGATAGCAGATACAGGGCTGTCAACAGGATGAAGAGCAGCGCGGCGACCCGGCGTGCGTTCGCTCTCGGGACAGAGGCACGAGGAGCTGATTCATCCGTGGGATATCTGCGATCAGACATCTGCGACTTCACTCCTCCGGTGTCAGTGTGAGCTCGTCCGGCGTGACTTTGCGCGATAGGTCGTAGAACAGGTGGTAGGAACCGATCTGCGTTTCACGGGAGCGCACCCCCAGTGCCCGGAATTGCTCCCGCAACAGCCGGTCCAGCGTCGGGTGGTTGGTGGTCACGTAGACCGCCGTCGGGCTGGCCTCGACCCATTCGCCGTAGGCGGCGTACCGGTCGTCGCGGGAGGTGTACCGCAGGTCGGCCTTGTAGGGCAGGCGGGGCACGAGGATGATCTCCTCGCCGGATAGAAATGCGATTGGGTAGGCTACCCAGTAGTTGGCATAGCCGCGCGTCCCGTCGTGCGCCCGCAGGAAATCCATCAACTCGGCATCGCTGCCGTGATCCACCTGGGTGATGGCCTCGAATTGGGTGGTGATGCCGGGTGGGTTGGTCGATGCAGCCTGAACCGTCCCGGCCAGGTTGAACGCCAACACGGCCCCCACCAGCACCCAGACCCAGCGCCCGATCTGCTCCCGCAGGGCCATCACTGCCTCGGCGGTGAAGACGAACAGCGGCACGTAGAGGGGCAGGAAGTACCGACCCGATGGGTCGCCGCCGAAGGGGGTGAGCACGAAGCCGAGGAAGAGCGTGCCGCAGATCCCCCACAGCAAAAGGTGGGCAGAGGCGTCAGGAGTGGACGGGGCATGGGCAGGTGCAGGGCGATCGGGCGGGGAATGCGACAGCGAGCGGCGCAGTCCGAAAGCCAGAGCGCCCAGGTACAGCGCCAGTGCAGGGATACCCAGCCACGGCGGTGGTCCCTCCATGCTCCAGGGAAAGCGCAGGCCGAACAGTGCGGGCAATCCCAGGACGAGGAAGTTGAACGCCCGCGCCCCGACGTTGCCCACCAGGCTGCCCGCCGTGGCTGTGCTGCGCACCGCCGTCCCGAAAAGCTCTGCCACGCCGACGTCGACGTGGCTCAGGTTCCCCATCCACCAGGGCAGGCTGCCCGCGGCGAACCCCAGCGCGGTCAGCAGATAGCCCCGCCAGGCGCGAGCGCGCAGCCGCCACAGAAGCCACAGCGCCACGGGGGCCACATAGACCAACACGAGCCCCATCGCCCAGAAGCCCAGGCCCGCTGCCAGCCCCCACGCCAGCCACAACCCCCAGCGTTGTGCGTCCTCCCATCCCAGGCGGTGGCCCCACCACAGCAGGAGATTGCCGGCCAGCAATGCCTCGCCGTAGCCGCCCAGGGATGCCGTCGTGTAGAGCGTCAGCAAAACCGGTGGGAACCCCAGCAGCAACACGACCAGTGCCGCGGCGCGCCGGTCGCCGGTCATGCGGAGCGCGACGGGGTAACTGGTCGCCAGGATGGCGGCAAAGAGGAACGTCTGGACCAGCCGGATTGCCAGCACCCGCTCCCCGAACGCACGAAAGGCGGCGGCCACCAGGTAGGCGTCGAGGCTGCCCATGTAGGCCTGTCCGTAGAAGAACCACGGGCGCTCGCCCTGCAGGATGTGCCGTGCCATCAACGCCACCACTGCCTCGTCGGCGTTGAAAGGGACCGCATCAAGCGCTAGCAGCGCTGCCTTGAGTGCGATCCCCCCGAGCAGGATCGCGGCCGCCAGCGGGCCGGCCCCACGCGGTCGAGTTGCTGGTCCATCTTGCTGCGACATCATAACCAAAAGGTACGAGCTATTGTGGCCGAATGGCCCTGCGCCTACGAAGCGTAGGCCTACGCCTTGCGCGCGTACGCTGTAAACAGATCTCCCAGGTTCACCGGCACCGCCAGGCCTCGCAGTCCCAGCTTCGTCACCAACCACTCCGCTGGTCGGCCTGCAACGGGCATCAACGCACTCACCCGGTTCATCAGGTAGCCCAACCGCAGGTAGCGTCCCTGCGGCGGGTCGCTGAGCACCTCAAAGCCGCACTGCTGTAGCATTGTCCGCAGCGTGCGTCGCGAGAAATAGTAGATGTGCATCTCCATCAGCCATGGCCAGCGTGCGCCCATCAACCGTGCGAATAGGCTTTCGATGTCGATGGTGTGCACCACCGCCAGTCCACCGGGCTTGAGCAGCCGGTATGCCTGTTGAAGCGTCCCGTGTGGATCGGTCACGTGCTCGATCACGTCCCACATCGTCACCACGTCGAAATACGCCTCCGGCAGATCCGTCGTATCCAGTGTTCCCTGTACCACGTGCAGCCCTTGCGCACGTGCCTGCTCCACCCCCCAGCGGGAGGGTTCCACCCCCCAGGCCTCCCAGCCGTGTTGCGCTGCGATCTCGACGAAGACGCCCGTGTAACACCCGACGTCCAGCAGTGGGCGGCCGTTTGGTGGGCCGGTGAGCCGTTCTAATGGCTTCAGGTGGTGTTCGAAGGTCAAGACCCGTCCCTCACGCTCCTCCACGTACAGCGGGTCCTCGACCGCCTGATAGGTCTCGACGATGTCGTGCCCGTCCGGGCGTGGGTCTGTGTAGACCAATCCACATTGCTGGCATTGGACGATGGTGTGATGCCGGCCGTAACCGCTGTGGGTGCAGCGAAACGCCCGCCAGTCCCCCCTCTCCCCTGGCTGGATCGTGGAGGGGTACCGCACGGCGCTGTCTTCCGCTCCACAGAGGTTACAACGCACGTGTTCCATCATACCGGTGCCCTCGTCAGGCGCGCGCGTCCCAGCCGCAGCACCGTTCGGATCGCCTTGAAGATTTCATCTTTTGAGATCTTCGAAGTGCCCAGGCGACGGTTCTCGAAGACGATCGGCACCTCGCCCACTCGCCACCCACGCCGGTGCACGCGGTAGAGCATCTCGATCAGGAATGAATATCCGCTGGCCTTGATTTGATCCAGGTCGATCTCCTCCAGCACCTGGCGACGGTAGCAGCGAAACCCTGCCGTCGTGTCGTGGGCGCGCAGGCCGAGCGTCACGCGGGCAAACGCGTTCGCCCCCCAACTGAGCAATTTGCGGTCGAAGGTGCAACCGCTCGTCCCGCCACCGCGCACGTAACGCGATCCAATGACTATGTCGTAGCCTTGACCGACCTTGTCCACCATGTGGGGGATGTACCGTGGGTTGTGGGAGAAGTCGGCGTCCATTGTGCAGATGAGGTCGGCTCCCCCCGCCAGTGCGCGCTTGAAGCCGGCGATGTAGGCCGTGCCAAGGCCCAGTTTGCCTGCGCGGTGGACGACCTCCACCCGCCCGGCGTTCTCTGAGGCCATCCGGTCGGCAATTGCACCGGTCCCGTCGGGCGAGTTGTCGTCCACGACGATGACGCGCACACCCGTCGGCAGCGCGAGCAATTCGCTCACCAGTGTTTCGATGTTTTCACTTTCGTTGTACGTCGGTACGATAACGGATACCTGCAAAACTACCTCCTTCAATGCGGACGCAACCTGGTTCTCCGGCAAGATCACACCGGCAGTGCACTCTCGTTGATCAGGAGCGCCAGCGTCGCCAGCCAGAACAGGCTATAGGTCAGCACGCGCCTGGAGTGGTGCAGTGCTCCGTAGAGCACCGTCGCGGCGACCAATCCCGTCGCCAGGCGGGCCATTGCCAGCGGTTCCCGCCAGGTGGAGAAAGGCAGGAACGGCAATGTGGCCGCCTGCAGCAGCAGCACCGTGGCCCATGGATGGGGCCGTCCGCGCAACAGGTCGCGTGCCGAGGCCGTCAGCGCCCACAGGGTTGGCAACACAAAAAGCGGCCCTTCAATCGCCAGCAGGAGCCAGAAGGCTGGCCAGCTCACGGTCGCCGCGCGCGCCAGCCCCGCGAAGGGCAACCATTCAAAGGGGGTTGCCATTGCGCCGCCTGCCCCGATGCCTGGGCTGCCTAACCAGATCCACAGCACGCCCTGCCAGGCGACGAACGGTAACCCCACCGCCAATCCCATCGTTATCGCTTCGCGCCAGCGTTGTTCCAGCACCAGATACAGGATCAGCCCGGCTGTGGCGACCAGTGTTGTCTCCTTCGCCAGCGCGGCCAACGCGAACAGACCCAATGACCAATAACCACCGGCCAATCCCCTGGCCCTGGCTCCTGGC
>Ga0180438_10002095_pt1 | contig 33614 bp, 31 predicted proteins | sample SS_ome_12_FD_132455 | JGI IMG/M metagenome (GOLD analysis project Ga0180438, IMG submission 132455) | Hypersaline lake sediment archaeal communities from the Salton Sea, California, USA - SS_3_D_2 metaG | ecosystem: Environmental > Aquatic > Non-marine Saline and Alkaline > Hypersaline >... | reverse complement strand
GGCTAACCGGCGTCCGCAATATCGCCGCCGCTCTGCGCACCCTGGCGGGCAGCCCCCCACGCGCCCTAGCCCTCGTCACTTCTCATAACACCACCTTCACGGCGATAACGAAATGACCCTGCCTCCGGTCGCCCTGGGGTTGCGGGTACGGCAAGCTCTGTGGTAAGATTCTCGCCGATAGGCTTGAAAGGCTGAGAAGGGGAGAAGTAAGCGGAGACGCGCCGTTAGAGAGGATGCCTCGAAGGCTGAAAGGGCTTCCCGGTATACTCCGTTGAAGTTCGCCCCGGAGCCGCGTCCTGAACGCTCTGCGTAGCATATTCGAACTGGAGTCAGTAGGCGACGTCGGTGGTCCCCCGTTATCGGGATCGATGAGCGGGTCATGGCCTTTGGGCGCAATGACCAACAAGGGTGGTACCGCGGAAGCTCACGGCTTTCGTCCCTTTTGGGAGCCGTGGGCGTTTTATTTTTGAATATGGGGCGACTCGCGTTTCAACTTTGAGAAGGAAGCCCCTACCGGACACAGGACAAGGATCTGCCATGGGATGCTCGATCGAGGAGATAAACCGGATTTCCGAAGAGGCAACCACAGCTATTGGTGCCGCGAGGTTCTCGAAGGAACTGGATGAAGTTCGAATTGCTTACCTTGGGCGCGAAGGAAAGCTCACAGGGATTCTGCGGAGCATTGGACAGCTTCCGGCGGAGAAACGTCCTCGGACAGGCCAAGAGGCGAATCGAGTGAGGAGTGTCGTCGAGGAGGCGATTGAGAGGCGGCGCGAGGAGCTGGCCGCGGAAGAAGCAACCGGCCGCGGCAAGGACTGGCTCGATGTGACCCTTCCGGGGCGCGGTCCCGAGATCGGGCATCGGCACCCATTAATGACGACGGTCGAGCGTATCCTCGAAATTTTCGTCGGCATGGGATATACAACGGTGCAAGGGCCGGAGGTGGAATGGTGTGCGTTGAATTGGACCGCCCTGAATTACCCGCCCGATCACCCGGCCATGGACGAGCAGGACAGCTTCTATGTGACCGATGAGATGATGCTCCGGACCCATACATCTCCCGCCCAGATCCGGGCGATGCGGGCGATGCATGATGAGTCGTGCCACGTCCGAGCGCTCGATTGGAGATCGCCGCCACTGGAGACGGCGGCGAGATGCAACTGTACGCCGAAGCCGACGCGGGCGGTGGTGCCGGGCCGTACATACCGGCGCGAGAGCGTAACCCTGACGCACAACGATATTTTCTATCAGCTCGAGTGCTTGCTCGTGGACGAGGGAATCACCTTCGCGGATCTCAAAGGAACGCTGGCCGCATTCCTGCGCGCTTATCTCGGCCCAAAGACGCGAGTGCGATTTCGTCCGGATTTCTTCCCCTTCACAGAGCCGAGCGCCGACTTTTCCGTGGATTGCGACTTTTGCGACGGGCGGGGATGTCGATTTTGCAAGGAAAGCGGTTGGGTGGAAATCGGCGGCTCCGGGCTGGTGCACCCGAATGTACTGCGGGCCGGTGGATACGACCCAGACCGAGTCAGTGGCTTTGCCTTCGGCTTTGGGCTTGAGCGCCTGGCCCAGCGTCGGTACAACATACCGCACATCCGGACGCTCTACGAAAATGACATGCGCTTCCTGCGCCAGTTCTGACGGGATGGATCGCTCCCGGCAGTACGATTTCATTGCAGATCTGTACGATGGCTATCCGGGCAACTACCTTGAAGACATTGTGTTCTTTGTTGAAGAAGCGAAGCGGATCGGAGGCCCTGTCCTTGAGGTCGGCGTCGGCACCGGACGGTTGGCGTTCTGTCTGGCTTCGGTCGGACTCGATGTTGTAGGAATCGACAGCTCAGCCGAGATGCTGCGCGTGATGAAGCGAAAGGAAAAGGCGGTCGGGAGCACGCAAGGGAGAGTCCAAGTGCTCGCGGCCGATATGAGACAGTTCTCGCTATGGCGCCGCTTTCGGATGGCGATCGTGGCATTTCGGACATTCCTATACCTGCTCACCCGTGCCGATCAGTTGAGAATGCTGCGGACATTGCGGCCCCACTTGGAGCCGGACGGACTTCTCGCGATGAGCTTTTTCGTGCCGCCGAAAGCATTGCTCGAACGAAAGAGGACGGAGCCATGTGAGATGACTCGGTTCTCGGCGCCAGACGGAGATGGTGAGATCGTTGCTATAGACTGGACTGAGTTCGTGCCTGAGAGCAGTCGGCTGATCTCCCATATTGCGTACGAATGGCGGGACGAAAGTGCTCGGACGGTGCGTCGGTTGGAGCGGACGCTGGAGGCGCGATACGTGTTTCCCAAGGAGATGCCTTCCCTGCTCCAGGAGGCCGGCTACGAAGTCGTGCACGCGTACGGCGGCTTCGACCGTAGTCCTTTGGGAGAGCACGCTAGAGAACAGATTTGGTTTGCAAAACCCATGAAAGAAATAGCCAACTCAAAGAGGCGGGAGAGTCGATGAGGATTCCGGTAGACTGGCTAAACGAATACGTGCCGAATGAGCTTTCGATGGGCGACCTAGCCTTCATCCTCACTAATGTTGGCCTCGAGGTCGAGGCGATCGAATCGTCGGGCGGCGCCACGATCTTCGATATCAAGGTAACGCCCAATCGCGGCGACTGCCTTTCGGTCATGGGAGTGGCGAGAGAGCTGGGAATGACGTTGAGGTGTGCGGTGAAGGATCGATTGCCACATGTGGACGAGAGCGGGCCGTCGACGGAATCCCTGGTGAAGATTACGCTGGACGATCCGAGGCTCTGTCCAAGATATTCGGCGCGGATTCTCCAGGCCGTGAAAATCGGTCCGTCCCCCGAATGGGCGCGAAAACGGTTGGAGTTGTGCGGGCTAAGGCCTATCAACAACGTCGTCGATGCAACGAATCTGGCGATGCTCGAGCTCGGGCAGCCGCTGCATGCCTTCGACTATGGGCTCGTAGCTCGATCCGGCGAAAATGTGCCGGAGATCCTCGTTCGACGGGCGCGGAAGGGGGAGCGCCTGACGACGATCGACGGCGAAGAGCGGGAACTGAACGAAGATATCCTTCTGATCGCGGACCAAAGCGGCCCGATTGCATTGGCGGGAGTCATGGGGGGGGCCAGCACGGAAATCCACAACGGGACGAGCGAAGTTTTGCTCGAATCGGCGCACTTTGACCCAACAACGATTCGGCGAGGGGCGCGCCTGTTGGGGATGAGCACGGAAGCCTCATATCGGTTCGAGCGGACGGTGGACCCAGGCGGCACCATTCGAGCGCTCTATAGAGTATGCGAGTTGATAGCGGAATTCTCCGAGGGTGCCGTTCGGATCACGGAGGGCGTTGCAGATGCCTATCCCAAGCCCTTCAAAGAACGGGAGATCGCGTTGCGTTCGGAGCGAGCGAATTCCCTGCTTGGACTGGACCTGAGCACGAACGAAGTCGCTGAGTATCTTCGGTGGTTGAGCCTAGACGTTCTGGAGGGCGAGCCGCTAACCGTCCGAGCGCCGACCTTCCGCCAAGATCTTCGGGATGAGATCGATCTGATCGAAGAAGTGGCGCGGGTGCACGGATACGAGAATATCCCGGAGAGGCTGCCCGAGGTTGCAAGTGGCGTCGGCGCGCTTTCGCCGGAAGTGGCCTTCGAACGGGACCTGCGACACCTGCTTCGGGGGATGGGGCTAAGTGAGTGTGTGACATCGAGCCTCGAAGGAGCAGACGCGCAAGACCGCTTGAACCTGCCGGATGATGACCGGCGCCGTCGAGCCGTTGTGCTGAGCAACTGGAAGACAATCGATCGCAGCCAGTTGAGGACGACGCTGCTGACTTCGATGCTCGATATTGTCGCCCATAATCGCCGGCATGGGATCGAAGATGTCGGCATCTTCGACGTCGGGCGGGTGTATCTATCACGGGGAGAGGAGTCGCTTCCTGAGCAGCCGCAGCATCTGGGTATGGCCGTCACCGGGGTGATGACAAAAGCGAGGTGGGCCATGCCGCGAGAGCTCATGCAATGGGATTTCTACGGACTGAAGGCTGTGGCGGAAAATATCGTGCAAGCGATCATAGGGCGTCCAGCGGAATTTGAGAACGGGCCGCAGCCCTGCCTGGAGCCGGGACGATCAGCGACGATTTCCATCGACGGACAAGTCGTCGGCTTCATGGGAGAGGTTCGTGCCGATCTACGCGACTCCTACGATCTCCCAGACCCGGTGTTCGTAGCCGAACTCGACCTCGAAGTCCTTCGAAAGAATGCCGCGGAGGAGCCGCAGTATGAGGGCATAAGTCGCTTCCCTGCTGTGACCCGCGACATTGCTTTCCTGGTTTCAAGGGAAGTGCCGGCCGAACGGGCGAGGCGTGTCATCGAGAAGAGCGCAGGAGGAGAACTCGAAGCGGTGGAGCTCTTCGATGCCTTTGAAGGCAAACCGTTGGCGGAAGGCCAGCGCAATCTGGCATTCTCAATGAGGTTTCGGCGCAAGGATCGAACGATGATGGATGACGAAGTCGAAGCCGCGATGAATAGGATTCGAGAAGCGCTGAAGTCCGAGCTCGAAGCACAGATAAGGCAATAATTGATTGGTTGCTAGAATGGGTGTATCGCTGTCAGGAAAAAACGTCGGGCAGGTCAGTAGACCTGCCCGATTCCTTCGTGAATAGGAGAATACCCTTCGAATTAGTCCTTCGCTTCCTCAGCGGCTTCCTCCCCACGCTGAAGAATGCCACGGCCTCGCTCGGTTGCGGCCTCCTTCAGCCGCTTCGCCTTCTCCGCTACGAGTTCGCGCGTTTCCTCCCCAGGCTCAGGTGCAAAAAGAAGCCCCAAAGACCCACCGATCAGAACCCCCACAAGTATACCAGCCATAAAATCGCCACTTCTCATGGTCGCACATCCCTCCAGTTCTCATTTTCTGCATTGATTCTACCCGCGGCGGGAGCTGTAGTCAAGGTAAGCATGCGCGAGAGGTAGACCGCATAAGCGAGCTCCACCGCGACGCTTATTCAGAAGAGGCAAATCCCAACTGAAGTGCGCGCCGAGGCCGTTTCGTTATGCCGCTCAATATATGCTATCAAGCGCTTGCTACAGAATCAGTCTTTGTGGTGACGTAATAGCCCTCTAGTGATAGAAATATGGTGTCACTATGGGAGGGCATTTCGCGATCGGGTGTCTTGACACAAGTAGGGTGTCTGCGTACTATGTGGCAGCATTGCGAGGCAGGGGCGAGTGGGCCGCACTATTGCAGTCGTGAATCAGAAAGGCGGCGTCGGTAAGACCACCACGGCCATCAATCTGGCGGCGTGTCTGGCTTATTTCAAGCGCCGCGTGCTGCTGGTGGATATGGATCCACAGGGGAATGCCACGAGCGGCCTGGGGGTGGAGAAAACGGGCCTTGTCAAGACCATCTATGACTCGCTTCAGGGCGGCCTGCCGATTCATGGGGCCGTTGTGGAAACCGCTGTGGAGAATGTGTGGGTAGCGCCCGCAACGGTGGATCTATCTGGGGCGGAGGTCGAGTTGGTCGGCATGCTGGCACGCGAGACACGCCTGAAGGCTGCGCTCGATGGCGCCGCCAGCAGATACGATTACATTCTGTTGGATAGTCCGCCATCGCTGGGGCTGTTGACTGTGAACTGCCTTACGGCGGCGGACTACGTACTGATTCCGATTCAGTGTGAGTACTACGCGCTCGAGGGTCTGGCCCAGCTTCGGAGCACGCTGAGCCTGTCGCGCCGGATGTTGAACCCCGAACTGGATGTTTTGGGCGTTGTGCTGACGATGTACGACGCGCGGACGCGGTTATCTGCTGAAGTAGCGGACGAGGTGAAGAAGCACTTCCCCGGACATGTGTTCCAATCGGTGATTCCGCGCAGCGTGAGACTTTCCGAGGCCCCGATATATGGGCGGCCGATAATTCAATATGCGCCGGAGAGCCGTGGGGCCGATGCCTACATGGCGCTGGCGAGAGAGGTGATCGAGAGTGGAGAGGCGCAGGGGGATACGATCGCTGATACCGACGGGGACGTTGGCCGAGGCGGAGGAACTGGTGCGGGAGGTGGCCGTGGAACGGCTTTCGGCGAGCCCGTATCAGCCGAGGATGTCGTTGAGCGAGGAGGGGTTGGCGGAGCTGGTGGAGTCGGTGAAAACGCACGGGATTCTGCAGCCGCTGGTGGCTCGGAGAGTGGGGACGGAATATCAGGTGATTGCGGGGGAGAGGCGACTCCGGGCGGCGAGGGCGGCTGGGCTGGAGCGGGTGCCGGTGATTGTGCGGGATGCGAACGACCGCGAGATGCTGGAGCTGGCGCTGGTGGAGAATCTCCAGAGGGAGGATATCAACCCGATGGAGGCGGCGGAGGCGTACCAGCGACTCATGGGGGAGTTCGAGCTGACACAGGAACAGGTTGCGGAGCGGGTTGGGAAAAGCCGGCCGGCGGTGGCGAATGCGGTTCGGCTGTTGAGCCTTCCAGGGCCGATTCGGGAGAGTGTGAGGCGGGGCGAGATCGGGGAGGGGCATGGGAAGGCACTGGCGGGGATTCGGGATGAACGACAGGCGCTGCGAGTATGGCGCAGGGTGGTGCGGCGAGGGCTTTCGGTAAGAGAAACAGAGGCCGCTGTCGCGAAGGCGCTGGGGCGCGCTGTTCCACGTGGAACAGCGCGGGCACAGCGAGCGCTTGATCCAAACCTAGAGGCACTGCAGAACCGTCTGACCGATCATCTGGGATCCCGGACGCGGCTTCGCCCCCAGGTGAAGGGCGGGGGCGTGATCGAAATCCACTACTCAGACAATGAGGATCTCGATCGCATTTTCTGGGCCATTCTCGGCTGAACCCCATCAGGGGCTGCCTCTATGCGATTAAATGGCACCGAAAATGGCTCGATTGATCACGGAAAAGGGGGAGGGGGCGGAGGAAATGGCGGGAACGACATGCGGAACGGCACGAGAGGAATGTAGAACGATACGAGGGGGATGCGCAACGACATAAGGGGGAGGCGAAACGGCGCCAAGGCGCGCGCCTTCACCACGGGGTATTCAGGTTCATAATTCCCAATAACACTTATGCTTAGGTGCAATCTGCCGCGGTTCTCTGCCGCGGGCGTCTGTCGTTTGCTTATATCTCAGGCCAATTGTGGATGTTGAACGGAGGGACGATGGGAGCAAGCGCGAAAGGAGATGCGGCCACACGGGCGGGCGATGTGACTGATGTCATTATATTTTGGGGGAGATGAAAAGATGTCAGATCAATGGCTCAGACGCACTTTGGCTGTGTTGGCGATGGTCTTCTTGCCGCTCATGCTCTGGATGATCGCCTCGGGTTGGGGGGCGGAGGCAGAGGCGCAGCATATTATCTCACGATACTCTGTCGCCGCAGGGGACGCTCAGGCATGGATGGTGGACAGCGCTACCGGACGTGTCTGGTTGTGCGATGATAAAAGCTGCCGGGAGCTGCCTGTTGCGAACCTTCATGAAAGAGTCGGCCGCTAAGCTGTTGGGGGGGACGATTCCGCCGTCCCCCCAATCCCCCCTTGCGGGTGCCTGCGGCACTGGCGGTGGTATTGGCAAGGGGCGCGACGTGGGCGCGTTCGGTGATGGGTAGCGTCCGGGAGTTTCCTCCCGGACGTAAGCCAGACAGGGGGGATTCTCCCCCCTATAACCCCCCAAAGGCACCCGGCAGATGCCTGCCGGGCATAGGGGTTTCTTTGGGGGGACGATTCCGCCGTCCCCCCAATCCCCCCTTGCGGGTGCCTGCGGCACTGGCGGTGGTATTGGCAAGGGGCGCGATGTGGGCGCGTTTGGTGGCAGGTGGCGTCCGGGAGTGCCCTCCCGGACGTAAGCCGGACAGGGGGGATTCTCCCCCCTATAACCCCCCAAAGGCACCCGGCAGGTTCCTGCCCGGTATAAGGTTTCCGGTATAAGGTTTTTTGAGGGGGACGCTGTCCCCCTTGCCCCCTGGCAGAGGGAACGACTGGCGATTCGTTCCCTCTGCACTCCTTTTACTCGCGTTTGTGGGTATTGGCAAGGGGCGCTATGTGGGTGCGTTCGGCGGGCCGCGCTGGCGGAGGGTTTCGAGAGCGATCTCCAGCAAGATGTAAAAGCAACACCCCGACTTCTCAGGTTGTGAAATAGCCGGTAGAGACTATTAGTCTGTGAGGGCGATGGCGTCGATTTCGATATCGAACCCAAGGGGAAGATGAGCCGCCTGAATGGTGGTGCGCGCGGGCGGTTCGGAGGGAAAGTAAGTGGCGTAGATGCTGTTCATCGCGGCGAAGTTCTCTATGTCGCTCAGGTAGACCGTCGTCTTGACGATTTTTTCAAGGGACGAATTAGCGGCTTCGAGGATGGCTCGAATGTTTTCGAGGACGAGTTTGGTCTGCTGGGCGATGTCGCCTTTGACGAGGTTTCCGGTTTCGATGTCGATGGGGCCTTGGCCGGAAACGAAGACGAAGCCATTGGCTCGGATGGCGGGGGAGTAAGGACCTTTGGGGGCGGGTAGTTTGCTGGATGTGACAATCTCTTTGCGGCTCATCGGTCTTCCTTTCGGGGGTGTTGGGCTCACTGTGATTTTCCGCGCCCGGCGATGGGCCAAGTTTCAAGGATCTCGCCGCTCTTGACGACGTGCGCCTCGTCGAAGAGATTGGTGACGACACACGAGTGGTTTGGGATAACTTCGACTTTGTCACCCACTCGAAGTTTTAGATCGGCGTTGGAAAGGTCGAGGAAGCCGTGCTCTTCGTTAATCTGAGCGAGGACGGCGGAGTTGTCTTCTTTGAGCATTCCGTAGCCCGGCGATTCGCGCGCGAGGTCGGATGTCAGAGCTTTGCTGCCAGCATCCAAGATGGCGCGGCCGGTCTCCGGTGTGCTGACGACTGTTGCGAGGACGGTCAGAGCGCAGCCGTCGGGCGTGGCGGCCCATCGGTCGATCTGCGTGCGGTCGTTGAAAACATATGTGCCCGGCCGCATTTCGGTGAGGCCGCAGGCGAAATGGTAGTGAGACGCCGTGGGTGTGGAGCCGCCGCTGATGATGGGGTCGGCGTCGCAGAGGTGGCCGAGTTGTGACGTGAATTCGGCCATGATCCGGCATTCGTAGGCCGCTATCCCGGCGACTTCGTTCTCGCTGCGGGAGGCGTAGACCTGGCCGGGATAGGTGAAGGCTCCGCAGAGAGCGAGTCCGGGCAAGGTGTTGATGTCGTAGGCGAGGTCGGAGACGTCTTGGGGCGGTACGCCACAGCGATGGAGGCCGATGTCGACTTCGATGAGAACGCGAAGTCGCATGCCTGCTTGGGCAAAGGCCATCGAGAGTGGGGTTGCAGCTTGGGGGCTGTCGACGCCTACGCTGATCTGAGCGCGGTGGGCGAGCGAGATGAGTCGTTCGATTTTGGTGCGACCGACGATTTGATGGGCTATGAAGATATCGGTGATGCCGGCGTCGGCCATGACCTCGGCTTCGGCGATCTTGGCGACGGTGACTCCGGAGGCGCCTTTTTCGATCTGCTTTTTGGCGATTTGGGGGGTTTTGTGGGTTTTTGTATGCGGTCTGAGCTTGAGGTCGGCGTTCCTGGCGAGACTCGCGGCGCGATCGAGGTTGGCGTTGAGTCGGTCGAGGTCAATGAGTAACGCTGGTGTGTCAACATCGGAGATCAGCATACCAGATACCCTCCGCCCTCTCATCCCGCCTTCACCCCGCCTGCTGGGCAGATTTCCATCCAGGAGAGAGGATACCTTCAATAGAAACAACGAGAGAAGTGCGATGGTTCAAGTCTCATCGGGTATATACCCTATGTGCCTTTGGCTGCTACGCTGCCAGGGCGCTCTTGAAACCAATTATGAAGATGTCGTTCCAGGTGGGTCAAATGAAACGTCGAGATGTGCTCGGTGTTGTATCTATATTGGTGTTGCTCGGATTGACCGGCAGCGTTGTGGCGGCCGCCGAGGGGGTGCGTGCTGTGGGATCCTCAGGGCTTGCGTACGTGCATCGAAAGGCGCGCGAGCGGGTGGCGGAGCGGGGCGAAGCCCGCGTCATCGTCGTTATGGGTGATCCAACTTTGCCGAAGGCATGGGCCAGGGATTGGCGGGAGCGGGGCGGCGCGATTCGAGAGCTGACGCGTCGGGTGAGGCAGGATGCGCCTCGATTTCAGTTGCGAACCCAGTACAATATGTTTCCGTTTCTGGCCGGCACGGCGGATGCGGATGCCTTGCGGCAATTGGCTGCTTCGCCGGTGGTGGAAGCGGTCTATCCCGATAGACGAGTGAAGGCGACTCTGGCTCAAAGCGGTCCGCTGATTGGGCAGCCCAGCGTGGAGGGCGCGGGATACGACGGTGGTGGCATCGGCATCGCCATCATCGATACCGGCATCGACGCGACGCATCCCGATCTCGATGAGGGCAAGGTGGTTGCTGGATATAATTTCATGGCCGGGGATCCCGACTTTCCTGAGTATACGGACCCGAATGACTACGGCGATGATGAGGGACACGGCACGTATGTGGCGGGAATCGCGGCGGGAACGGGATCGACGTACCGGGGAATCGCTCCGGGGGCGAGTCTGATCTCCCTGAAGGCATTAGATAGTTGGGGGCTTGGCTTTTCGTCGGATATCATCGAGGCGATAGAGTGGTGTGTCACGTATAAGACCGACTACAACATCCGGGTTATCAACTTGAGTTTGAGCGATGGGGCTGAGTGGCGGGATCCGGCTGAATGCGACGCCGATCCGGAGGGGGTGGCGGTCTCGGAGGCCTTTGACGCCGGTATAGTGGTGTGCGCAGCGGTGGGGAATGAGGCTTATTTCCGTGGTGTCGGTATTCCGGCTTGTGCGAGCGATGCGGTTGCGGTTGGGGCAACGTGGGATGCGGGGGTCGAAGTCGACACGACCGCCTACTTCTCGAATCGCGGCGAGTTGCTCGATGTGTATGCGCCGGGCATTTGGATCGCGAGCGCGAGTTTGGGAGGGGGATATGAAGAGGCGGGAGGCACATCCGCCGCAAGTCCGCATGTTGCGGGGGCGGCCGCCGTGCTATTCGATCTTATGGGTGGGTCGGCGACGGCGGATGCTGTTGTGACAAGGTTGAAAAGGACCGGGGTGCAAGTTGTGGACGAAGAAAGTGGGGTGGCCGCGCCGCGAATCGATTTGGTGCGGGCGAAGGACGATGAACCGACGTCGGGACCGGACCTGATCGTGACCGCTGTGACCGCCGATGGATCTTCCGGGTTGGTGGGGACGTCGGTTGGGGTTACGGTGAGCGTCAATAATCAGGGTTCTACGGGGTCTTCGGCGTGCAGTGCGATGGTCGGGCTGTCGGATAACGATGTGCCGTCTCCGCAGGATGCGGTTGTGGTGACGGTGGATGTCCCGGCTCTGGCGGCGAGCGAGACGTGGTCGAGCGGAATGGTGACGGGGACGGTTCCTGCGGCCCAGGCGGGGGATTACACGCTGACGGCATTCGTCGACAGCGTCTACGAGGTCGATGAGCGGAATGAGATCAACAATGGCACGACTGGGGCGGGCTTTGCAGTCGATGCGCTGAGCTCGTATGTGTTGTCGAACTCGATTCCGGGATCCATGATGAAAGGGGAGTCATACGAGATCAGCGTGCAGATGGCGAATCTGGGAACGACGGCTTGGGAGCAGAGCGATGGATGCCAGCTCGTCTCTGTGTCTCCGCTGGAGACGAATCGATGGGGGGTGTCGAGTGTGGCGATGCCTGTTGCGAGTGTGGCGCCGGGAGGCTCCACGACGTTTGCGTTCAATGTTACGGCTCCAAGTGAGCCGGGCCTGTATCCATGCCACTGGCAGATGGCGAGCGGGGGGCAGACGTTTGGGGAGATAGCCACCGGCGCGACGAAGGTTCGAGTATTCGACGAGGCGGAATGGGGCCAAGGGTACCCCGCCATCGATGGAACGTTGGTGGCCTATGAGGACTACAGCGGGTTGACCGGCAGCGCCATCTCGGTCACGGATTTGTCCAGCGGAGGAAGGGTGACGATGCCGGATGACATTCCATTCGAGCGTGAGCCTACCTGGCCGTATGACCCATATTCGCCCTACGAGAACTTCGATATCAGCTTCCATTGGTTTCCGGATATCTCCGGGTCTTGGGTGACGTGGCTGGTGGATGACTATCCGGATGGCATTTGGCGATTGCAAGTTACGGCCCAGGAAGCGACTAACTTGTCGGCGATGCCGCTCAGAATTACATACCAGGACGCCGATGCGTGGGGCCCGGCGATCGACGGGAATTTTGTCGTCTGGGAGGATTATCGCAACGATCCCGACGGAACGTGGGAGTGCGATTTCCTGAATGACAACCCTGATATTTATATTTGCGATATCTCGGATGTGTCGAGCGCCATGGATCACTTCCCACCGGCGTATCCGCTGTGCACGGCTGCGGGTCCGCAATTCGCTCCGCGCATCGACTATCCGTATGTGGTGTGGGAAGATTGGCGGGACGAGACGGAAACTCAGTCCGACATCTACGTCTACGATCTATCGGTGGATTCGGATGGAGATGGCACTCCGAACTGGAAGGAAAGCGTGCGTCCATCGCCCGACCCGGCTGAAATGCAGTTGACGGCAACGTGGTGGCCGGAGGAGTACCCGGATATTTCCGGGACGAGCGTGGTCTATATGGATCTGGCCCGCGATACGGGATTGGGTGAAGTAGTTGACATTTATTTGAGGGATTTCGAGAGTCCGAGCGCGGTGGCCATCGCGACGGAGCCATCGGCTTTTCGGTATCATCCTCGGATCGATTACCCGCTCGTCGTGTGGGAGGATTATTCGAATGACGCCGAAAATCCGGACATATATTGGTATCACGTTGAGGAGGGCTTTGGGGGAGCGATAGCGGCGAGCCCGGCGATTGAGGAATGGCCCGATGTTTCGGGCGACCGCGTTGTCTATGCCAAGCTCCGGACGATCATCGACGACTACTGGCCGGTCTTCAATATCTGGGCGCAGGAGATGCACCGGGAGGGGATGGTCGGCGTCTGTACGTTCGTCGATGTATTGAGCGACTTCTGGGCCTGGGAGTATATTGAGGCTGCGGTGGCGAGCGGGGTTGTTCAGGGCTATCCTGAGGGCGACTATAAGCCGACTCTTGCGGTGAGCCGGGATCAGATGGCGGTCTATGTGGCGCGGGCGATCGCCGGCGGCGATGCCGGCGTTCCGGAGCCAACGGTCGATCCTGGTTTCTCCGACGTTTCGAGCGATTACTGGGCGTATAAGTACATTGTCTATGCGGTCGACGAAGGAGTGGTGCAGGGCTATGAGGAGGGGACATATCTGCCCACGGCGCCGGTGGACCGGGGACAGATGGCGGTGTACATTGCCCGGGCTCTGGCGGGTGGCGATTCAGGTGTGCCGGCCGGTCCAGGGACGCCAAGCTTTCCAGATGTTGGAACGGACTTCTGGGCGTACAAGTATGTCGAGTATATTGCAGATGCGGATGTGACTCAGGGATATCCGGATGGAAGCTATCATCCAGAGGTGGTCGTGAGCCGAGACCAGATGGCGGTCTATGTTTCTCGCGCCTTTGGGTATGTGGACTAGGTTCAGAGTTTTTGAGAAAAGACGGAGAAGCAAGAAAACGGCGGGATGATTTGTCCGCCTCCGGCCCGTATGGCAGCACAGGGCTGAGGATTATGTAGGATGCTGTCCCACTTGCGCCCTGACAGAGGGAACGAATCGCCGGTCGTTCTCTCGGCACTTCCCTCGCTCGCGTTTGTGGGTATTGGCAGTGGCCGGAGGAGATGACTGGGGGAAGGGAAAATATCGAAAGAGAAGGAGGGTAAATGAAATAATGGCGGTGAGATTGAATTTCCAAGGGTCCTGACGATAAATGTCACCGTTGGCCGATGTCGCGGCCGAAAGTTATTTTTACGGGTGAATGCCGATGCTGCCGTAATATAAATATAGAGTTCTCTGTAGAAGCGGGTCGCATGAGGCGACGCGACCAGATACGGCTGCGCCGCCCTCGCCTCAGGCTGAAATAACTGGGATTCCGGAGGAGAAGATGGGCGAGGTTTTGCTTGTGCGTCATGGGGAGACGGAGTGGAATTGCGAGGAGGTATTTCGAGGGCGACGGGATGTGGGATTGAACGATCGGGGCCGCGAGCAGGCGCGTATGATCGCCGAAGCGATGTGGGGTTATCGGGTGGCGGGTGTGTACAGTAGCCCCCTTTCTCGGGCCGTAGAGACGGCGAAACCGGTGGCCGATGCGCTCGGCATCGAAGTGATGGTCGATGACCGGCTGACCGACATGAGTTTTGGCGAGTGGGAAGGTCGGCCTCGAACTGAGGTGGAGGAGGCATCTCCGGAGCTGTATCGGAGCTGGCTGGAGAATCCTCGTGAGTTCCGGGCGCCGGGCGGGGAGAGTGTGGGCGATGTGGTGGCGCGAGCATGGCCTGCTATGAACGAGGTCGCCGTACGCCATGGCGATGGGGTTGTTGTGATTGTCTCCCATCGCGTTGTTTGCAAGGCGCTGCTGTGTACGGCTATTGGCGCGGGGGAGGCGGCGTTCTGGCGGCTGCGAGTGGACACGGGATCGATAAGCGCGCTGGCCTCCGCCGGCGAATTCTGGGTCGTGACGCGGATGAATGATACGAGTCATCTCGCTGAACTCGGGGATGTGTCCGGCGCCGACTTCTGATCTCTAAGCCAAGGGTTGTGCGCCGGTTTCGATGAAGTCGTCAACAACGGCGCGATGAAACGCGCCTTCCATCGGCCCTCTTCGCGTGGCGCCCAGGGCGCCACAGGCGTTGGCGAGGCGGCCGACTTCTTCTAGGGGAAGGTTTTTTAAGACGCCAACGACGAAGCCGGCATCGAAGCAATCGCCCGCGCCGGTTGGGTCTACCGCGTCGACCTGGAATGCGGGGACGTCGATGTCTTCGCCCTTCGTCATAACGGTACACCCCTTTGCGCCGCGTTTGAGCACAACGATCTCCGGTCCCATTTCCAGAAGCGCTTTGCACGCTGTGTCGGCGTCGGCGATACCGGTTAGGAGCTCTGCTTCGCGACCGCTGGGGAGCACGATGTGCGACGCCTCGAGGACTGGTCCGCAGAGGTCGCGCAAGGCCGCTTCTCCGCTGAGTAATTCGGGGCGGATATTGGGGTCAAAGCTGACGCGTCCGCCGGCGGCCTTGGTGAAATTAACGGCCTGATAGCATGTGCTGCGCATGGTTTCACTGACGGAGAGCGACGAGCCGCAGATGTGAAGGAATTTGACGTTGCGGAAGTGATCGGGTTCGACAGTGGGCATTTGGCCGGCCGCAGCGTGAGCGATGTGATAGAGGAACCGGCGGTTTCCGCTGGCGAAGTAGGTGATGAAAGCGACGCCGGTGGCGCGATCGGGGATGCGCGGACAGAGGGAGATATCGGTTCCATCGGTTTCGAGACGTCGAAGGATGCATGTACCGAAGTCGTCGTCTCCGACCGCTCCGATGAAGCTCACCTTGTGGCCGAGCCGAGCAGCTTGGTCGGCAAAGATGGCGGGCGCGCCGCTTGGGAAGGGGCCGATGAAGTCCGATGGCGTGTCGAGGGGATCGTCGATGTGTTTGCGCATGATCTCGACGAGGGCCTCGCCGATTGCAATGATTTCCGACGACATGGCCGCCGCTCCTGTGAAGTGGTGCAAAGGGGTAGTTCCTCGTGACCATAATGGGACCTCTCTTGCCCAGAAAAGGGTGGGATGCATGGAATCCGGAGATGGGACGTTCGTCTGAATGATTGAGGGCAACGACCAAGTGACCGATCTCGTAGCCAGGGCTCGTTCGGGAGATGTGGCCGCGTTCGAGGAGCTCTATCGGGGCCATCAGGCCGGAATCTATACGTTTATTCTCAGCCAGGTGCGGCAGGCGGAATTGGCGGCGGATCTGACGCAGGAGACGTTTGTCCGAGCATGGGAATCGCTACGGCGGCTTCGCCATACTGGCGCTTTTCGGGGGTGGCTCCATCGGATTGCGGGCAATTTGGTGAGAGATGAGGTCAAGTCGGGCCGAGCGCGACTCGAGGTGACCGAGAGCGTCTTGTCCGGCGATGACGAAGGATTCGCTCCGGAGAACTCCGCTCCGGAGAGAGACGGGCCCGAGGAGCAGGTCGTTTCTCGGGAAACGAGTCGAGAGGTGTGGACGGCGCTCGCGGAGTTGCCTGCCGAGCAGCGAGCTGTCGTTGTGATGCACCATATGGAGGGGATGGGGGTTGAAGAGATCGCTCAGGCAATCAAGGTTCGGCCGGGGACCGTCATGTCTCGACTGTCGCGGGCGAGAGAGAAGCTGCGGACTCGACTCAGCAGGTACGTGGAGGCCAACAATGGCTAGAGGCAATCATGTGAAAGATCAGCTGAGCGATTATGTCGTCGGTGCGCTGATCATTCGCGAGCAAGAACGTGTGCAGCGACACCTGAGCGAGTGCGAGGAATGCCGCGCCGAACTGGCTGCGCTTGAGCGAACGGGGGAGAAGCTCGAAGCTTTTGGGTTGATGGATGCGCCGCGGGATGTCTGGAATGGAGTTCGCCAGCGAATTCGTGAGCGCGCACCAGCACAGCGTCGATGGCGGCCGGCCTGGGCTATGGCGATGGGCGCCGCCGCGTTGGTGCTCATTGTGATCGGAGTGGTCCTGCTGCGGCCGGTCGGGGTTGGAGAGCCGAGTCTGATCGTGGTCGCGGAGCCAGACGAAGAGATGCAAGCGACGATCGAGGGACATCTTCCGACGGCATGGGCGGCTCCGCTTGCGGATCATGCCTCGCTCGGGCTTCGCCTCGAACTGCTGGAGGATGACGGATGAAAGGCGCTACGGTTCTTACCTGTCTCATCCTGATCTTCTTCGCGACGGTCGCGTGGGGGGACTCGACGGCATGGGAGGCGGTCTGGCAGAGCGAGGACGCCAGTTCCCGCGTCTCGCTCACGGGACAAGCCAATACGATGGCGGTTACAGACGGGCGACAGCTTTCGGCGACGGCGGCCGTAAGCGTTGGTGGAGGAAAGGTGCGGTTCGACTATCGGGCTCGTGGGCGGAGTTGGTCGCTCATCGACGATGGGTTGTATCTGATGCGCCTCCAACCGACTCTCAAGAAGGCGCTCTTGCTCGAGCGGCCTCGGCTGGCTGTGGATCGCGAGCTGGCGGAGCGCAATTATGTGGCCCGTGAGGTGGCCAGCGGGGTCGTTGCCGGGAGGGATGCGAAGATGGTGGAGATTGCGCCGCGCTCCGGTGGACCAGTCGTATTCCGTCTTTGGCTCGATGGGGAGACGGGGTTTGCGCTCAAACACGAACGTTATAACGTCGAGGGGCGAATGACTTCCGCCACCGAGTACAGCCGAGTAACGTTTGGCGTGAAGATAGCGCCCGATGTGTTCGCCGTTCCGAAGGGGTGGGTGAAAGAGGAATCGGTGCGATCGGACGAGGCGTTGAGTGTGGAGCGCTTGAGTTTTCGTCTGGGATTTATGGTTCGCCGACCGAGATATATTCCAGAGGAATACCGGTTGATGGGCACATATGAGAAGCGATGGGGGAGGAGACGGCTGCGAGCGGCAGAGCTGCGCTATACGGATGGTCTGCGGGTTCTCAGCGTGTTTCAGCATCCCCATCGAGAGGATTGGTCCCGCGGTCCGAGGCGAGAAGAGCGGGGCCGAGGCGGTGGAGGCCGTGGGCGAGATCATGGCGGGCTTGGGATGGGGCCTCCGCGGCCGGGGGAGATGACGCTGGTGGACCGAGGCACGGATAAGGTTGTGCGCTATTTCGGTCGGGATATGGCTGTGTTCGTCATCGGGGATATGCTTTCGGATGAGCTTGTGCGGATCGCGCGCAGTGTGGAGTGAAGGAGGTGGGAATGGGATGTCGGACTCGCTCGTCTGGATTTGTGAGGCGCAGAACCCACAAGCTAGGAGGTCGAAGATGAAGCGCATGGCAATGTGGATCGTGGTGGCATTGATGCTGACCACGCTGGCGGGGGCTGCGTTTGCAGACCCCGGACGAGTGAACCCGGCTAGGGGTGAGGAACCGCCCCTGAAGTTGACTGCCGAGGACGAAGCGGTCTTGCGACAGGCGCAGGATTTGGCGAAGGAACTGGAAATCAGCCGGCTGGAGTTGAGGCTTGCAGAGCTGAAGGATGCTCCCCAGGATGAAATTGCCGAAAGAGCGACGCGGATGTACCGACTTCGCGGCGAGCTGCATGCGTTTTGGGTGAAGAACCCGGTGCTCGCCGAGTATCGATGGCGAGAACGGGGCCAACAGCGCATGGGCCGCGGTCGCCATGGCAGAGATGGAGATGTGTGGGGCCGCGGCGGCGGTCGCCATGGGATGCGCGGAATGGGCTCCGGCCGCGGCATGGGCCGCGGTATGGGACACGGCATGGGTCATAAGGGGATGATCGGCCCCGGCATGGGTATGGGCAGAGGCCGCGGTATGGGCCTCCACGATGAGCCGAGATTCGGTCCGAGCGGGGTCATGCTTCAAGGCGAATGGTATGAGGCGGAACCCTTCGAAGCGACTCTCCTGGAGGGAGAGATGCAGGAGACGCCTGTGTTCTGAAGATAGAGTGAGGATTGGTGTGCGGTTTCGGTGTGGGGCGCGGCCCAAAGGGCCGCGCCCTGCGCGCGAGGTGCGAATGGCGTGAAGGTCGAATCTTCGCCGACGGGAGCTCGCTCTATGTCGAATGAGACAAGCGAAGTGTTTGTGCTGGGAATTTTGGGAAGCCCTCGAAGGCAGAGCAATACTGGGCTGCTGTTGGAGCATGTTTTGGCGGGGGCCGCGGGTGCTGGAGCGCGCACGGATGTGGTTTCTTTGCGGTCTCTGGAGTATGTGTCGTGTCGGCACTGCGGGGGATGCGACAAGACGGCGCGATGTGTCGTTCAGGATGATATGCAGGAGATCCACGCGAAGCTGCGGTCGGCGAACCACCTCGTGCTGGCTTCGCCGATTCAGTTTTCGGGGGTGTCGGGTGAAACGAAGGCGATGATCGACCGGGCGCAGGCGTTTTGGGTGGGGACCTATCGACTCAAAGAACGGGTGAGTGACGTGGATGGTGACAGGAGGGGATTGTTCGTGGCGACCTGCGGGGGTGGAGATACGCGCGTTTTCGATTGGGCGAAGCATACGGTGAAGGCATTCTTTAATTCTGCCGGCTTCACATATTGGGACGAACTCTTTGAAGAACATACGGATCGAAGGCCGCCGATGTCCGATCGAGCGGACACGCTCGCAAGGGCGAAAGCGCTCGGCCGACGAATCGTGATCGAGGAATAGGGCCTGGCTCGGTTTGCGGGGCGAGGCTATTGAGAGGAGCAAGTGCGATGAAGATACTCGTCATGCAGGCGTCTCCGAATGAGGACGGACTGACTGCGACGATGGCGAAGGAGGCGATGAAGGGAGCGAAGTCCGTCGGGGCGGAGTGTGAGTTGATTCACTTGAAGCAGATAAAGCTGGAAGCTTGCCTCGCGTGTGAGGACGGTTGGGGGAGGTGCCGGAAGGAGAGTCTCTGCATTATCGAGGACGATCTCGAGAAGATGCGGACGCTGATGAGCGAGGCGGACGGCATCGTGCTCGGTACGCCGGTGTACTTCGGCGAGGTCGCCGAGGTGGTGAAGAATTTTTTCGATCGGCTGCGGCGGTGCGAGCGAGCCGGCCCCGTAGATCCACGAGTGGAGGGACGATGGATGCTCAATATCGCAGCCGCGGGCGGAGGCGGAGGCGGGGGGCCGAGTTGTCTCACGGTGATGGAGCGTTACTGCGCGCATTTGGGGCTGCCGGTTTTCGATCAGATGATCGTGACGCGGCGAAGCCGGAGCTATATGCTGTCGGCGGCGCGAGCGGGGGGCGAGGGACTGGTTCGGTATATCGAGGAACAGATGGGGGCCTGACGCGGGAGATAGGGGCTTGGGAGAGGTCGAGGCGGGGACGGCTTAGCCGTCCCCGCCTTTGTTTTTGGTTGTGATGTAGCTTTGCCCGTAAGGATCAGTATTCGGGCATGCCGCCGCCTGGAGGTCCGGCCGGCGGCTTCTCCTTTTCGGGCTTCTCGGCCACCAGCGCCTCGGTCGTCAGCAACATGCCAGCGATGGAGGCGGCGTTTTCGAGGGCGGATCGAGTCACCTTCGCGGGGTCGACGATCCCGGCCTTGGCCAGATCTTCGACTTGCTCGGTGAGAGCGTTAAAGCCTACACCTGGCTCTTGTCCGCGGACGTGCTCGACGATGACGGAGCCTTCGAGCCCAGCGTTGTTGGCTATGGTCCGAAGAGGCTCCTCGAGGGCGCGCTTGATGATGTCCACACCGATCTTTTCGTCTCCGCGGGAGTCTTTTCGGACTTTATCCAAGACGCCTGAGACGTTGAGATAGGTGACGCCGCCGCCGGGGACGAGGCCTTCTTCGACGCCCGCGCGGGCGGCGGAGAGGGCGTCCTCGAAGCGGTGTTTCTTCTCCTTGAGCTCGGTCTCGGTGGCGGCCCCGACTTTGATGACGGCGACTCCGCCGGCGAGCTTCGCCAGTCGCTCCTGAAGCTTCTCTTTGTCGTACGATGAGTCGGTGTCATCGATGGCTCGACGGATTTGTTCCATGCGGCCCTGGATGGCGGCGTGGCTGCCGGCGCCTTCGATGATGGTGGTTTCGTCTTTGGTGATGACGATTTTCTTGGCCTCGCCGAGTTCGTTGAGATTGACGTTGTCGAGCTTCATGCCGAGGTCTTTGGATAGGAAGGTGCCATTGGTCAGGACCGCGATGTCCTCGAGCATGGCTTTGCGACGGTCACCGAAGCCTGGAGCCTTGACCGCGGCGGCGTTGAAGGTGCCGCGGACTTTGTTGACGACCAAGGTGGCGAGGGCTTCGCCGTCCACGTCTTCGGCGATGATGATGAGGGGCCGCCGGGCGGCGGCGACTTTCTCCAGCATCGGGAGCAGGTCGGCAACGGCGCTGATTTTCTCCTCTTGGATGAGGATGTAGGGGTCGTCCAGGACGGCTTCCATGCGCTCCGGATCGGTGACGAAGTACGGGGAGATGTAGCCTTTGTCGAATTGCATACCCTCGACTACGTCAACGGTTGTCTCCGTGCCGCGGGACTCCTCGACGGTAATGACGCCTTCCTTGCCGACTTTGTCCATGGCGTCGGCGACGTATCGACCGAGCTCTGGATCATTGCCTGCAATGGAGGCGAGATTCTCGATGGCTTCTTTGGTGTCGACGGGTTTGGCGATCTTCTTGATCTCGCCGACAACCGCGTCGACGGCTTTGTCGATGCCGCGCTTGAGCAGCATCGGATTGGCGCCGGCGGCCACGTTCTTCATGCCCTGCTCGACGATCGCCTCAGCGAGAACTGTGGCGGTTGTCGTGCCATCGCCGGCTACGTCGTTGGTCTTACTGGCGACCTCGCGAACGAGCTGCGCGCCCATGTTCTCGTAGGGCTCCTCTAGCTCGATTTCTTTAGCAACGGTCACGCCGTCTTTGGTGATGGTCGGCGATCCCCACTTTTTGCTAAGGACGACATTTCGGCCCTTGGGGCCAAGCGTAGCCTTAACGGCTGCCGCAACCGAGTTGACCCCCCGCTGAAGGGCTCGGCGTGCCTCCTCACTGTATGCCAGCATCTTGGCAGCCATGCAATTCCTCCTCTCTTAGATATCGTCTGTTTACGTTCATTTGAAGTGGTGTAGCGGAAGCAGCTTATTTCTTCTTGCCGTCAGCCTTGACGGCGAGTACGGAACCTTCGTCGAGGATGACGAATTCATCGTCTCCGATAGTAATGTTGGTTCCTCCGTACTCTGAATAAATAACCACGTCCCCAACGCTCACCTCGAGCGGCGCGCGTTCGCCGTTCTCGAGAAGCCTGCCCGGCCCCACGGCCAGGACCTCGCCCTCGCGAGGCTTCTTCTTGGCAGTGTCCGGAAGGACAATGCCCCCCTTGGTTACTTCCTCCTCTTTACCCGGCTTGAGCACGATGCGATCACCGAGCGGTCGGAGCATAGCATCACCTCCTAGCAGCAGTATAGCTGTATGCCTAAAATGAGGCCGAATCAAACGCGTAATTCGAATCGGCCGCGATTCCAAACCCAGTGTGGTTAACCGCCGGCCGCATCAGAAACGTAGGCTCCGTGCGCAGAGAGCCTACAGCTGCGCTTAGGCGGAACGAAACGGCGGCAGGCCCTGATAGTGCCCGGCGCCGTCGGACGATAGAATAGCGGAATTGAGGGGGGGAGTCAAGAGGCTGAACGGTCTGTTGGGGCGACAAGGGGGAAGGGATCTAAGAGCCGAGTCCTTCGAGGTAAGCGATTCCGCGGTTCATCTGCATGACGGCGCTGTCCCATTGTTGGGTGATGAGCAGTATGCCGATGAGGATGAGAATGGAGCCGCTGAGGATCTCTACGACTCTGTAGTTTCGCTGAAGAAAGGAGAAGGTGCGAACCGCAGATGCGAAGAGGAGTCCCGCCGCCACAAAGCAGACTGCCAGGCTGGCGCTGAAGATTGCAAAGAGGAGGGCGGATTGGGCCGGTGGGAGGCCGGCGGAAATGCTCATGAGGCCGACGAGCCAGGGCCCGATACATGGCGTCCAGCCGAACCCGAAGGCGAATCCGAGGAGGGGGGCGCCCCAGAGCCCAAGGGAGCTACGGCTGAACCGCAGCCGCCGGTCTTGGTAGAGGAAGGGGAGTCGAACTAAGCCGACGACAAACAGCCCGAAGATGATAACGATGACGCCGAAGAAGATGTTGAGAGACGTCTTGTGGGCGGTGAGCCAGCTTCCGACGGCGCCGACGGAGAGTCCGACGAGGATGAATACAACGCTGAAGCCGACCGAGAAAAGCAGGCAGGACAAGAGAATCCGAAGGAGATGGGCGGTGCGACGCTCCTCCAACTGCTCGAATGATAGGCCGGAGATCATGGAGAGGTAGCCCGGTATAAGGGGTAGGACGCAAGGGGAAATGAACGAGAAGATGCCGGCGAGGACGGCGATGAGCCAAGCTGGTTGGCTGTGAGGATCCATCAGAGAATCGCCTGAACCGTTCGTTCCACGGTCTCCAGGTCACGGGCTCCCAGCAGTGATGCTGCGACGCGTCCTTCACGGTCGATGATGAAGGTTATGGGGATGGCGTGCACCTTGAAGGCGCCGGCCGCCTCTGCGCTAATGGCCAGTGGATAGGTAATCCCAAGGGAGTCGGCTTTTTCCTGAAGCTGTTTTTGCTGTTCGCCGGCGCCGATTCCGAAGACGAGCAATCCTTCGTCCTTGTGGTTTTCATAGACCTTCTGGAGCACCGGGGCGAAGTTGCTACAAGCTGGGCAATAGACCGCCCAGAAATTGAGGGCGACGGGCTGGCCTTTGAGTTGATCGAGAGAGATCGTATCGCCATCGAAGGTCTCAAACGATAGGGATGGCGCAGGTGGTCGCTCCTCGGGTTGCGCAATAGCTGAGGGATTCTCTTGGCCGGGTGAAGGCGGACGGTCCCGTGGTCCGGCGCATCCGGCGAGAGCCAGGAAGAGGGCAATCGATACTGAGAATCCAGTCAGTTTGCGCATTGCATCCTCCGCGAAAAAATGTTCCGTCGGGGACTATAGACCGAGGGAGGATGGGTGTCAAGTCGGCTCATCCGTGCCAACCGGGATTTCTTCTTAGATAGCGTCGGACCGAAACCGCTGATCCTGTCAGACCGAGGATGGCTCCAGATGCGAGGATGCCAATGCCGAACGGAATGAGGATCGTATCGGGGGCGAGGGTCATGAAAGGAGCGGATTTCGCAGAAAGGGCCCGAAGATACATATGGAGAGGAAGTATGACACACGCGGCGAGAGCCGCGCCGAGGGAACCGTGGACCATGCCTTCCAATAGGAAGGGGGCCGCGATGACAGCTCGGGTTGCTCCGATCAACTGCATGATGTAGATTTCGCGCCAGCGTGAGTGAAGCGCGAGGCGAATTGTATTGTGGACGATGAATACCCCTGCCAATATGACGAGGCACGCGATGAAAACCCCCGACCATGTTACTATGCGCTTTGCCTGAACGACCCGATGGATGAAGCCGCCTTGGTCCCCCGCATCCTCCGCGCTTGGGACGACGTCTTCGATGCCTTCGATTTCTTGGAGTTCGCCTGCGATAGCGGCGAGTTGTTCCGGGACCTTCGCGCGAACGGAGATGCGATCCGGCAGCGGATTATCGAGATCGCTCAGAGTGGCGCCGCTCGCCATATTGCTCTTGAGCCACTCCCAACTCTCTTCTTTCGGCACAAACTTCGCCGATTGAACGTCCTGCCATTTGGCTACCCGATCGGTGATTTCCTCTGCCTCATCTCGGGGAAAGTCTCGTTCGAAGTAGGCCGATACCTCCAGCTCTTCGCCAAAGCGCTGAGTCCATATGCGGAGGTTGATGAGAAAGAGAACCATGGATCCGAGGACGAGGATGAGCACTGCAACGGTCGATATTGTTGCAATAGCGATAAGGCGCTCTCGGCGCAAGTGGAGCGCGGCCTCCCGACAGATGAAATCAATCGTGTTCCAGATCATCCGGGTAAGTGCCCTCTGAGGAATCTCGGATTATTCTGCCATCGCGCATGGCAATGACGCGTCGACGCATCGCGTTGACGATCGAAGGATCGTGAGTGGCGCAGAGGATGGTTGCCCCTTCCTCGTTGGCGCGGGTGAGAAGTTGGAGGATATGGGAGCTCGACTCAGGGTCTAGGTTGCCGGTGGGTTCATCGGCAAGAATGAGCGCCGGGCGGATGGCCAACACGCGGGCGATGGCGAGGCTCTGCTGCTCGCCGGCGGAGAGTTGAGATGGGAAGTCATCTGCTTTGTCGAGCAGCCCAACCTCGGCCAGCGCTTCCGGGACACGCCGGAGGACTTCGCGGTAGGAGTTGCCGGTTGCGTGTAAGGCGAAGGCAACGTTTTCCCAGGCGGTGCGCTCTAGGAGCCGGAAGTCCTGGAAGATGACGCCGAGCCGACGTCGAAGGCGTGCCACGCGGTTGGGAGAGAGTTTTGCGGTGTCCCAACCGGCGACTAGGGCTTGCCCTTTGGTTGGCATGATGTCGCAGTAGAGAAGTTTGAGGATGGTCGATTTGCCGTGGCCGGTCGGCCCCACGAGGAAGGCGAAGTCGCCCTGCTCGACTGTGAGGTCGATGTGGGATATGGCCGTGACGCCGTTCGGGTAGGTGACGTCGACGTTTCTCAGTTCAACGCTGGCCGGCATCGGTGCTGGATTATAGCGCGTCCAGGGCAACGAAGGCAAATGGGTGATGAGGTTCTGAGGAGTAGTTGGCCTGACCCTCTCGGTTGCAGCGGTCAGGGCGATGGGATATAATCCGCCGTCGGTCGAATTGATGCTGTGAGAGGTTCAATTCGTATTGGAGTAACAGCTTGCCCGCGCGCAGGAAGAATCTTCGCCTTCGAGGCGCGCTTCTGCTATCGGGTCTTTCCGGAGCGCTCCTGGCTGTGTCATTTCCGTCAGCCGGACTATGGCCGGCAGCATGGGTGGCGCTGGCGCCCTGGTTGATTGCGCTTCGGCTGGCGACGACCGGTGGGGCTATCCTCGGGAGTTGGCTCGGCGGATTCGTCTTCTACGGCATTCTTCTCTACTGGCTCGGGCTGTTCGGCTGGAGCGTCTGGGCCTTGGCGTGCCTCGTCCTGAGTCTGACTTCGCTGGCCTGGGGAATTGGCGTGCGTTGGACCGGCCGCCTGTCGCCGTTCTCTCGCATCGTGGGCGCGGCCGCCCTATGGTGCGGAGTCGAGTGGGTGCGGGGCCTCGGGCAGTTCGGTTTTACATGGGGATGGCTCGGCTATAGCCAAAGTTCCGCCCTTTCGATTCTTCCGGTTGCATGGGCGGCGGGGACGCTCGGCCTGTCGTTCCTCATCGTTCTCGTCAACGCTGCATTGGCCGAGTTGGTGGTGAGTGTGGTTCGGTATGAATCAACGCTTAGAGCCCTCCTGCGAACGGCCGTCGCGATTGGCATGGCCGCCCTCGCCATCTATGCGGCGGGTGCGATGCGGGGCAGAGCGAGCGGCCTCGAAGGTCCGACGGCGATGGTGGCGATTGTCCAGGGGAGCGCCCATGGGCCGCTGATCTCTGAAGATGTAAATGTCCCGATGACTGCTGAGGAGGAGAGGCGCACTCGCGAAATCTACGAGGCACTGACGAAGGAAGCTGCGACGGCGCATCCCGCGTTGGTCGTATGGCCGGAGAGCGTGCTTCCACACGCTCCGGACGAAGACCTCGCGGTTGCCGAAACTGTGGCGCGCTCGGCTCGCGAGTCGCACGCTTGGCTTCTCGCTGGTGGTGCCCGTTTCGACGACGATAAACGCTACAATGCGGCCTATCTTTTCGCACCAAGCGGCAATCTCGTCGGCTGGTACGACAAGGTGCAACTGGTGCCGTTTGGGGAGTATGTGCCCGGGCGGGAGTGGTTGCCGTTTCTCGATCGCTACAATGTGAGAGCGACGGATTTTAACTCGGGTTCGGTTCATCGCGTGCTCCAGGCCGGCACCATAACGATCGGCCCGATGATATGCTTCGAGTCGATTTTTCCGCAGATCTCGTGGTATCTCGCAGACAAGGGCGCTCAGCTGCTCGTCGTCATCACGAACGATGCGTGGTTCGGCCATACCGCGGCAGCTGCACAACACCGGCAGATTGCGGTGCTAAGGGCCGTCGAGAGGAACCGCTGGGTGGTGCGGGCGGCGAGCACGGGCATCTCTTCGTTCATCTCGCCGAGGGGAGAGGTCGTGGACGAGGCAGCGCTCTACGAGCAGAAGGTGTTGACCCATGAAGTCCGTCTGGCAGCGCCCGACGATCGCGGAGGAAGCTTCGGCCACGCGGCCGCCTGGGGACTCTGCTTCTTGGCTGTCGCCTTTCTCATCGCACCAGCCGCCCTGCCCAAGAATCGGAGACGTTGATCCGAGGTAGATCGAAATACGAGAAATAGGGAATTCGGTCTTTCGGGAGCAAGCTCCCGAAAGGACAAAGCAACGGCAACAACAATATGCCCGGCATTATTATGCAGGACATCTCACTCAGCAGGACCTTACCGTTCACTTTGAGAACTCCACACAAAGGGTATTCTCCGAGCGATGAAGTATCACATCATTACATATGGTTGTCAGATGAACGAGGCCGACTCCGACCTTATGGCCTCCTTATTCGCCGCGCGCGGATGGGAGCGCGCCCCCGTCCGCGAGGATGCCGACCTCATCGTAATCAACACCTGCTCCGTCCGCCAGCGTCCCGAGCACAAAGTCTTCTCCACCCTCGGCGAGCTGCGTCCGTGGAAAAATTCGCGAGCGAATACGATCCTCGTGGTTGCCGGCTGCATGGCACAGAGGGCCGGGGAAGAGATCCTCAAGCGCGCCCCGCACGTCGACATCGTCATCGGCACCCGTGCCTTCCACCGCATCGAGGAATTCATCGAGCGCGTGAAGAGTGGCGAATCCCACATCAGCGCCAGGGAGCTGGATGGCGATCCATCGCGGGCGCGCTGTGGAGCGGGGCTCGACATTATATCGGCTCCCCTCCGGGCCTTTGTCCCTATCATCCGAGGCTGCACCAATTTCTGCAGCTACTGCATCGTCCCGCATGTCCGCGGCCCCGAAGTGAGCCGGCCGGCCGACGACATCCTTCGCGAAGTCGAATCCCTCGTCGGGCATGGCACCCGCGAAATCACCCTCCTCGGACAGAACGTCCTCGCCTACGGCCGCGATCGCGAAGAGGACGCGACCTTCCACACATTGCTCGCGCGCCTCAACGACGTCGAGGGCCTCTGGCGCATTCGCTTCATGACATCCCACCCGCGCGATGTCACCGATGACCTCATCGAAGCGATGGCGAACCTTACCAAGGTCTGCGAGCACATCCACCTACCCATTCAGGCGGGTACAGATAAATTGCTGCGAGAGATGGGCCGAGGCTACACAGTCGCCGATTACCTTCGAACTCTCGAAAAGTTTCGCTCCAGCGTTCCCGGCCTTGCCGTCACCACCGACATCATGGTCGGCTTCCCCGGCGAAACCGAAGAGGAATTCGAAGAGAGCCTCGATCTCTACCGGCGCGTCCGCTTCGATGCCGCCTTCACCTTTGCTTACTCACCCCGTCCCGGCACCGCTGCCGCCGACCGCATCGACCAAGTTCCGTCTCCTGTTCGGATCGAACGTCTCTGCCGTCTGATCGAGATGCAAAATCGCATCACCATCGAGCGCAACGAAGAGCGGATAGGGGAGGAGGCGGAAGTGCTTATCGACGGTCCCGCCCAACGCGGCGAAGGGCTTCTCGCGGGCCGCGCGCGTGACAATAGACAAGTCATTCTCGCCGGCGACCCTGCCCTTGCTGCCGCCGTACGTGTCGTCCGCCTTCGCGAAGCCTGCCTCTGGGGACTAAAGGCCGTGCCGAACCCGTAGTTTTCGCCGCCTCCGGCGCGTATAGAGCCGCTCAAACGCGCCGTTGCTTGACATGCCAAGAGAGCCGATGCTATGATCGCCGCGACCTTGGAGGAAACACTAATCGATGTCATCTAAGCAGAGCTATCGAGTTGCAGTCGTCGGCGCCCGCGCTGTTGGTCGAGAGATGATTCGCATACTCCGACAGCGGCGATTTCCGACCGAGAGCCTTAGGGTCTTCGCCACTCGCGAGCGCGACATTATTGTCGACGGCGAGACCTATCACGTTGAAGTCATCGGCGAGGATGTATTCCGCGATATCGAAGTGGCGTTCTTCGCCGGGGGAGACAAGCGCGAAGGGCACTTCGGTCCTGTGGCGGCGGCCCAGGGCACGCTCGTGATCGATAACGGCGATGCCTTTCGCCTCGACCCGGAAGTTCCTCTGGTCGTGCCTGAGGTCAATCCGGAGGCGCTCAGAAACCACAATAACCTCATCGCCAATCCCAATTGCTCGACGATCCAGTTTGTCGTCGCTCTCAATCCTCTTCATAAGGAGGCCGGACTGAAGCGCGCCGTAGTCGCCACCTATCAGGCCGTCTCGGGGCGTGGCACTTCGCCTGAAGGGAGCGACCCGGTGGATGCTCTGCGCGAGGAAATGGTGTCGATGTGCCAGAGCCTCTGTCAGGCGGCGGATCGCGGTGCCCAAGAGGAGCGACTGCAGGTCATCATCGAATCGGCTCATGGGTGTGTGGGCCAGCTCTGCGCCGATCCTACGCTCTTTCCGTATCCAATGGCAGGCAATCTCATTCCCCACATATCGAGTTTCCGCGAAGACGGGTACTCCAAAGAGGAGATGAAACTCGTCAACGAAACCCGGAAGATTCTCGGCGAACCCAATATCAAGATCACCGCGACAACCGTCCGGGTTCCGATCTTCAACTGCCACTCGGAAGCTGTAAATCTCGAATTCGAGAGGCCGATCTCGGCCCGACGGGCGCGAGAAATTCTGGCCGAATCGCCCGGCATCGTGGTCATCGATGAGCCCCAGGACGCGCAGTATCCGACGCCCTTGAACTGCTCGGGGACGGACGAGGTGTTTGTAGGGCGAATCCGCGAGGACGATACAGTCCCGCACGGCCTGAATCTCTGGGTGGTCGCCGACAATCTGCGCAAAGGAGCAGCTCTCAACACGATACAAATCGCAGAGAAGATGATGGAGATGGGGCTGCTCGCGCGTAACGCCGGTTGAGGATGAAAAGCCTATGAAAGTCGTCGTTCAGAAATTTGGCGGAACCTGCGTCGAGTCAGAGGATAACCAACTCATTGCCGCGGAGCGAATCATGGAGGCGCGGGACCGCGGCCTGCATCCGGTAGTGGTCGTCTCCGCAATGGGGAGACAGGGGCAGCCGTACTCGACCGTCGAGCTCGTGAGCACGGTGCGCCGCATCCACCCGGATATCGAGCCGCGCGAGCTCGACTTGCTCATGTCCTGCGGCGAGATTATATCCACCGTTGCGATGGCGCATTTGCTGCGGACGAAGGGCTACGATACGATTGCGCTGAGCGGCGGCCAAGCAGGCTTGCTCACCGATGGGTTTTTCGGCCACGCCCGGATCGTGCGTATTGAACCCAAGCACCTGCTTTCCGCCCTCCAGGACGGCTCGCTCGTATTCGTAGCCGGATTTCAGGGCAATACGGACGAGCATCAGATCACGACGCTTGGCGCTGGTGGGAGCGACTACACGGCCGTCGCCCTGACCCATATCATCAAGGAGACGCCGCAACTGCCATTTGGTGATGAACTGGAAATGGAGCCTCTTCAGGTTTTCAAAGAGGTCGACGGCATTATGACCGCGAACCCGAAGAGCGTGGAGGGCGACTCCATCCCGCGTACGATTCCAGCACTGACGTACGATGAGTGCGTCAGTATGTCCCGACTCGGCGCCGAGGTTTTGCAGCAACAGGCGGCGGAGATGGCGCGCAAGTACAAGATCCCCCTTACGGTAAGAAACTTCCTCGTATCCGATGGGCCGGCCAGCGAGATTGGAGCTTCAGCGGGTTCGACCGGTTCCGAAAGGGCCACTGCGATCGTCGATCAGCCATCGTTGCTCTTGTTCGACGTCGACGCCGATAACCCGCGTCTCGCCCGCCAAATCGCGGAGCGTCTTGACCGAGCGCGACTCACATACTTCCAGGTTTCCACCCAACAGGAGCAAGTTCGCTTTGCCGTGCGACCACTGAAATACCGAGATGTCGAGTCGCTTATTGGCGAAGTGTTAGCCGAGCGTGGAACGATTGCGGATATCAACGACACAGATTTCGCCCTTGTTTCGGTTGTGGGTGAAGCGCTTCGCCAGCGTCTGGACTACTGGAACGAACAGGCGAGCGACGTGCTCGCGAAGAACGAGATCGAAGTTCACGGCAGCGCCAGAGACGAAATCAGCCTCTCCTATCTCGTTCCCGAAGAGCAACGCCGACAGGCCGTGACGATTCTCCATAAGGCATTGGCGCTCTAGCCGTCCACCAAACAGGAGGGATACGTGCCTTTAGACTTGAAAGGCGTCTTCGCGCCCAATATTACGCCCTTTTCTTCCCAAGCCGTCGATGAGGTGGCGCTCCGGCGCGTTCTCGACTATTTGCTCGACAACGGCATCGGCGGCCTGGTCCCGTGCGGCACAACCGGCGAATCGGCGACGCTCAGCCACGAGGAGCATCGACGCGTGGTGGAGATCACCATCGAGCATGTGAGTGGTCGAGTTCCCGTCATCGCCGGCGCCGGGTCCAATAATACCGCCGAGGCGATTGAGCTGTGCAAACACGCGGAAGGCGCCGGTGCGGACGCCGTGCTGGTCATCTGCCCGTACTATAACAAGCCTATGCAGAGCGGGCTCATCGCCCACTTCAGCGCCATAGCCGATGCGATTGCTCTCCCCGTCGTGATGTATAACATCCCGAAGCGCACGGGCGTGAACATGGAGGCGGAGACAACGGTCGAACTTTCCCGCCTCTCGAATATCGTCGGAATCAAGGAGGCGAGCGGCGACCTCGACCAAATTGCGGAGATCATTCGCCTTTCCGATGCCGACTTCGCAGTTCTCAGTGGCGATGGGAACCTCACTTTCTCAATTTGCTGTCTTGGTGGAGTTGGTGGCATTCTTGCGGACGCCCATATCCTGCCCGGCGAGTGGAGGCGGATGGTCGAACTGATTGCTGCAGATAAGATTGGGGAAGCCAGGGAGATTCATGAGCGCCTGGCTTCGATTACGAAGGCGCTCTTCCTGGAAACAAATCCTGTGCCCGTGAAGGCTGCTTGCGAGTTGCTTGGTCTCTGCTCCTCTGGAGTGCGACTGCCTCTACTGCCCGCAACGGAGTCCTGCCGAGCGGCGCTCAGAGAGGAGTTGGGGAAGCTTGACCTCATCTGACGCCGATGAGGCACTGAGAGAGCTTCACGCTGAGATTCGAACTTGTCGCCGTTGCGGTCTCTGCGCGAACCGCAGGCAAGCGGTCCCCGGCGAGGGGGCTTCGAATGCCGACATCATGTTCGTGGGCGAAGCTCCAGGTGGTGACGAGGACCGACAGGGACGTCCGTTCGTGGGAGCGGCCGGCCGGGTTCTCACACAACAGTTGAATGCCATTGGCCTCAGACGAAAAGATGTCTTTATCGGCAATGTCGTGAAGTGCCGTCCTCCGGGCAATCGTGATCCCCAGCCGGATGAGATCGACGCCTGTCGGGACTACTTGCTCACGCAGATCGCCATCATCAGCCCAAAGATCATCTGCACCCTTGGCCGGTTCGCGGCCCAGACGCTCATCGACCCAAAGCTATCTATCTCTCGCGAGCACGGGAAACCGCGGCGCTTGAGTGGAATTCTATACGTGCCCATCTACCATCCGGCGGCTGCGCTTCATCAAGCACGATTGATCGACACCCTTGAGACCGACTTCCGAGCGTTGCGGCGCATCCTCGAAGAGATGGAAAATCGGGGTGGGATGGCGAGGAGTTCTACCGATGTCTAGCCGCGTATCTCTTCATCTGGCGACGCTCGGTCCCGCATCCATTGAGCAGAAGCTCTATGCCGCCGGCCGGGCGGGATTCTCCGCCGTCGGGCTGACCTTGGGTGAACTCGAAGAGCCGGGCGAGAGGACGCGGCAAGAGCTACTGCTGAGCGAGCTTAGTGTGATGGAACTCGAAGCCGTATCGGGCTGGCTGGACCCTGGGCGGACGGCGAGAAGCGTGGCTCTCGTGCAGGCTGAGGCCGCCTTTGCCGCCGCCGCCGAGATCGGGGCCGAAGTCGTCCTGGCGTGGCCCGCGGAGACGCCGGTGGAGCCGCTCAGCCTTGCCGGCTATTTCGGGGATTTGTGTCGGGCCGCCGATCCCTTTGGCATTCGCATAGGACTCGAATTTCTCGGACGATCGGCGACGGTCAAAGACCTTTCCACCGCCTGGCATGTGGTGGAGATCGCGGAGGCGATCAATGGCGGCCTAGTAATCGACACCTTCAATTTTCTGGTGGGGGGATCGACGTTGGAGATGATCGAACAGATTCCCGCCGAGAAAATTTTCCTCGTTCAGGTGAGCGACGCGCCCGATCTTCCGGTCAGCGAGCTGTACGATCACCATCGCCTCTATCCTGGGACTGGCTCGGCCAGACTCGAATCGCTGATCGCGGCGATTCGCGCCAAAGGCTACGAGGGACCGTGGTCGCTCGAACTTCACAACGAAGAATATTGGGAGGAAGATCCTATCATCGTTGCGGCGGAGGGTTTTCGTGCGCTCCGTCGACTTGACTTAGTTTAAGGAGACAGACCCTATGAGCGAAAAGCCGTTGGGAGAGCTGAAAAGTATCTGCGACAAGATCCGAAAGGAATTCGACGGAAAAGATGCCGCGCGTGAAAAAGGACTCACGCGATCGCGCGAAGTCATTCGCAATAGCGCGAATGCAATTAGAGCGGTCCATCGAGGTGAATACGACGACGCGCGCTCTCTCATGGATGCAAGTTCGAAACTCCTGGAAGAGGTGCGAGAGGCCCTGCAAAACCACCCAGACATATACTTCGCGGGATTCGTCCAGGATGCGCAGAAGGAGCATGCGGAAGCTCATCAGACGTTCGCGCTCATCCGCGGCGAAGCGCTGCCCGATCCGGATGACCTCGGCGTCGGCTATCCGCCCTACCTGAACGCGCTCGGCGAGGCGGTGGGTGAGCTGCGCCGGCACGCGCTCGATGGAATACGGCGTAACGAACTCGGCTGGGGTGAGGGCATCCTCGCGTCCATGGATGAGATATATTACGCGATGGTTTCGTTCGATTACCCAACGGCCATCTCCGG
>Ga0180438_10002094_pt1 | contig 33619 bp, 36 predicted proteins | sample SS_ome_12_FD_132455 | JGI IMG/M metagenome (GOLD analysis project Ga0180438, IMG submission 132455) | Hypersaline lake sediment archaeal communities from the Salton Sea, California, USA - SS_3_D_2 metaG | ecosystem: Environmental > Aquatic > Non-marine Saline and Alkaline > Hypersaline >... | reverse complement strand
TAAGAAGTGGCTAAATGGACAAGGTGGCAAACGGGCCGATCTCCGTTGGGACGATCTCCGTGGGGCCGATCTCGGTTGGGCCGATCTCCGTGAGGCCGATCTCCGTGAGGCCGATCTTCGTGGAGCCGATCTCGGTTGGGCCAAGCTCCGTGGGGCCGATTTCAGTGAGGCCGATTTCTGTGAGGCCAATCTCAGAGAGGCCGATCTCAGAGAGGCCGATCTCAGTTGGACCAAGCTCCGTGGGGCCGATCTCTGTTGGACCAAGCTCCGTGGGGCTAATTTCCGTGGGGCCGATCTCCAAAACGTCACAAGCATAAAGCGTGTGGAGGTTTCATGGAGCGATCATGGCGAATGTGGCAGAAAACTGTTAGCCGTCCTGATTGCTGATGAGGTCCGATATTTTTGTGGTTGCTTTAGCGGAACACTGGATGATCTCAGAAAGTACATTTCCGATGGCAAAGAGAAATACAAAGCAAGCCGCACAATCGCCGCTGATTTCTGTGAGTCAAGAATGGCTGAGATGATGGACGAGAAAGGACAGGACGATGAGTAGGTCACATGACGTAACCATTAGTGGGTTTGATCTATCCGCACTTGAATCTGAAAATGAGTCATTGCGAAAGCAACTGGCCGAGGCGCGGAAGTTCTCCAATTTCAGACAACACCAACTCGACCAGATCTGGGACGCCATTGAATTTGACCCGGACGACTCCTGCATTGTCGGCACCGTCAAGCGACACATGCGCGAACTGGCCGAGGCGCGGGAGGCCCTTGAGCTAGGCATTGATTTCGCCAAGGAATCAATAGCACATGATGAGCACTCAGGTTTAGATGTTGCTCTTGATAAGGAATATTTGGCCCAAATGTGCCGAGCACTGAAAGGACAGGACGATGAGTGACGCTGAATTTATCACGTATTGGCGCAACCATAAGGATGCACAGAGTGTTGAAGGTATGTTACTGCTTATTAAAAAAGAAGTGGTAGATAAACTGGAGCAGCAACTCGCCGCCAGCCAGCAAGAGGTTGCAAACCTCAAAGCATCCCATGAGTCGGTGCTCAGAGAGGTAAACGAAATTGAAGCTGGTTTAAAACTGGCTCGGATTTTGAGTGATGCCGGAGAAAGCCCGAATGAACTCCTGGCTGTGGTTTATCACATGGCAACAAGAGAGAAATGAGCATAGCCCCACCACCACACCGGAGATCCAAAAAGAGCAGTGATGCATGGATTACACCAAAGTGGATAGTAGACGGCCTCGGCCCTTTTGATCTGGATCCGTGTGCGGCAGAGCCCCAGCCATGGAGAACCGCCACCAGGATGATAACCGAGAAGGACAATGGCCTCCTGGATATCTGGAAAGGATTCGTGTGGTGCAATCCACCATACGGTAGGGAATTACCGATCTGGCTCGAGCGCATGGCCCTTCACAATAATGGAATCGCGCTGACGTTTGCCAGGACAGAGACAAGAGCATTCTTTGATAACGTTTGGCCGCATGCATCCGCTCTTCTATTTCTTCGCGGGAGAGTGTCATTTTTTAAGCCGGACGGATCCCCATCCCCCAAAGGCCACAATAGCGGAGGTCCATCCGTTCTGATAGCATACGGAGACCAGGCGAAAGCCCGCCTGAGTAAGCAAAATAAATGGGGATATTTTCTCGAAATTCTTTGAAGTTTTCCTTCTATAAAATTTGCTGGCAGAAAGTGAGGAAGGGGAATGATTACGTGCATCATCTTATATTGGGTAATCGCTATCCTTGCTGTGTACTTGTGGCAAGTGACCGTGGGTGATGATGACATCGGGATAGGTTTTGCCGTTGGCATATTCTGGCCAGTTGCAGTAGTGGTATTAATGATCTTTGCACCGTATATCATAGCAACAGCAATTACTAAAAACAGAGAGGATTGAGATGGAAAAAAGCAAAGCAAATCACGTAACAGTTGAGATCAGGAAAGACGGTAATCCGGCAATGCTGGTTAATCTCAGGCGAGTAGATTATGACGATAGGTTCGTTTATGAATATGAATACCTAAGTGTAGGCATCGGAATAACCTGTTCAGGGATTTATTTTAACGACAAGAATTTAAGCGAAGACGAGGCGATTATCGAAGCAGTACAGGAGGCCAACCAATGATTAACACGGACGAAATTAAACAGGGGGATTGGGTGCAGATTGCGAATGGGGATTGGTTTGAGCTAATTGAAGAGTTCATCACCGACCACGCAACCATGAACAATAGACACACTGATGCCTGTAAGTAAATCTTAATTGACATACCCGTAGAACTGTACACAAATATTCTCGATGGCTCAATTAACACAGGAAGGCCTTATTGCCGTTCGGAAGAAGCTAAACATGGCACTGATATGCGAAGATGCCGGACTTAGCTACATCCGCATCATGCAGAAAGTATATAGGGGTAGCGAATTCACCCAGGACGAACTTGAGCGAATTGAGAAGGCACTGAAGCCATTACACGTTACGGCCTCTTCGCAGTAGGATCGATCCTGTTCCCGTGTTCCTGGATGCAGAACGATTTAATGTTCTCAATTGAGTCCTCAAGATTATTAACACGAATCTTCAGCTGTTCGGTAAGTTTATCGAGGTCACGAATGGCCTTGTGATCGTGCTCCTGCTTTCGCTTGATGTCGTCTAGTCCTTCCACTCGTACATTGATTTCCCTGAGCATTAAGCCCTGTTCCTCAAGTTTTCCTGACATATCCCGCATCCATTCCAGTTGCTCGTCGTTACGCTTGCCGATTGTCTTCCAGCCGACCATGAACAGCGTTCCCACCGCACCCAGAAGGATTATCATTATTGCGAGTAGTATTTGAAACAGATGTTCTTCCATTTTTCCTAAGAAGGTTGAATTGGTAGTGCAACCTTGTAACCGATATATAGACCACAACAGATTAAAACCGATAGAGCCCCTGCCCACCACGCCACAAACAGGCTGGCAATAGCACCAGCAGCCAGACACGCAGCAACAAGAGGCCATTCCCTTCTCCAAGACAACCACGCTCCAGCAAACAAGCATATTGAAAATATCATGCTTTTGAAGTAATCCGTTTTTCCGTACTCCTTAAGTATTGCAGCATAGTCCTGAGATCCACCTATCTCAGTTTCCGTCTCAGTATTGTTGACCACCACTGTACCATCCGGATGAATTGTAGTAGTCGTTTGCTTGCTGGACATCGAGGAGCTGCCTTCCGGATTCTCAGGCTGGGTAATTGTCTGATGAATAACAGGAGGAGCACCTGGCTCGACCTGCTCAATCTTCACATTCTCAGGAGGTTTAGCAGCTGGCCTGGTAGGAGGATACATTTTAGTCGACCCTGCTTCTACCTCAGTAGTAGCTCCTCCCCCCTTCTGGTGATCGGTAACGCATCCGGACATCAGAGCAGCCAAGGCAACAGCAATGGCAATAAGACCCCACTGCCATACCTTAAATGTCCATGTGACACGCTTATTCAGTAATGCCAGCAGTTTTTCTTTCATTGGTTAGGCCCCCAGCCCAATCCCGTGAAAGTGGTACAGATACGCCGCTACAGCTATCAATACCAGAATAATGGTTCCGGCTTTTCCCTTGAGCCCTTTTCCCCAGAATAAGCCTTTAAAAGCAGGTAATGGATTACTCATCAGGATTCTTCCTTAGTTTTGCTGAATGCCAGTGTGATGCTTTCGCCAGAACTTAATCCAGTGGTAACTACGTGAATCTCGTTCACGGCCACTGGACCAACCACAACACTATCAGCAGAGCTTAGCGTATCATAGATTTGGCCAGCTACTCCACCATTCGCGGCCTTAATAGCCACGCTTGCCCCGCTTGGCATGTTTAGAGCCTCAAAGCTGTATGTCCTACCAGGTGAAGGCCTTACTATCCGAGTTCCGTTTGCAGTTATAATCATAGTTATCTCCTATCTATATTAACAATTTAGCTGAGAAATAATTTCTCTTTTGATGCTCATTACGGTAGCCTCATGGCTGAAATAAATGAATGTGTTGCCCCGCCATTTATAATCGTTGAACTAGATCCAGCAGATCGAACACGAACCTTATAAATCTCATTCAAGTTTGAAACATAAGTTAGTGCGCTCAAATTAATGTACCAGTCTCCCGGTTGGGTGGACTGAGCAAAATTACCGGCAGCAATTCGCCTTCCTGTAAATTGGTTCACAATCTGCACCCAAATTGGATCTCCGTCATTACCGGCAACATTTGGAAGTTCCAGGGTAAGCGAAATCAGCCACCGTCCAGGAGTCAACGACATTGAGGGAGTAGCATAAGTGTTTGATCCACGCTCATTAATCAATGTATCCCAATCAATGTCGGTTTCAGTAAATGAAGTAAGGGTAATATTTGCAGCAAATGTTCGCTCGTAGGCAGGGTGCTCCAAAAGGTTCATATTTCCATTCGGAAGCATTTGAAATACTTGGCTTCCAAGTGTAGGAAAGGCCACCGAGTTATCAGCAAACTTCATGCTGATTTCATCAGTGTCGTCACCAATTATAGCAAGCTCCCTGGCTGTCATTCCGCGCAGTGCCTCAGTAACAACATTCTTCGCTCTCAAAACGGTCCCATAGGCATTAGTCTGATCCACCGCCAAACTGAACAGGCTTGTGAGTTGATTGGTCACCGCAACAGGAGAACCAAAGGCTCCAGTCGCAATAGGACCAACAGCATAAGTCAAAAATATAAACGGCTGAATATTCATCCCAAGAGGGAATGCACTTTCAAAGTGAATCGCATGGTCAGCACCAGACTCATGTTGAGAGGTAATGTGGTTCCAATTAGTATTTGATATATAGAAATCTGCCTTACACCCTGCAACCGCATTGGTGAAGTGAATACCATGAATATAGTGTCCATTTCCATTGCCTAAAACAACTGCATATTCAGAAGCACCGTAGACATCACAATCGAGCAGTTTAATACGATTAACCTGTTCGCCAGCAGCCACATAGGATCCTGTTGAAAAGTCCACACCAATTGCAAAAGCATAATCACAATTGCGAACCTGTACGCGATGCCATTCGTGAAAATAATCACGAACATCACCAGCCGTATCATTCCAAAGGCACACACCCTGAATGACGCTTCCATTTCCCTCCAGATAGATGTCTCTACCGCTGAAATACCATGTGTCACCCTCGCCAACCCTAATAAGCGTCTTACATGTAGATGATCGGATGTCCACCGAGCGCAATGCACAACGAAACCATGATTCACAACGAACAGCGTCATCGGTAGATGTCGATATAATTCTGGCAAGTCCACCCTCGCCAGTTATCGTCTGATAATGATTCGTATAAACGATGGCCTGACTGACGGCATAGATTTTACCTGCTCTTAGCAGCACAGTCCCTCCAGTAGTTTGAGAACCCAGATAACTCAACGCTGAATTGAATGCGGCAATATCATCAGTTACCCCATCCCCCTTAGCACCAAACCATTCAGGACGAATATAACCATCTACATACAAGTTCGCATAACGGCCATCATTTAACAAAAATGAATTCAAGCCAGAAGCCCCAGCCTCAACAATAAGAGTAATTGCCTGACCAAAATCACCATCAGCATAATATCCCCTAAGTAAAATTGCCTGGCCAGTAGCAACAGACACAATTGAAGTGTCTGAAGTCATAGCTGAAACAATTCCATACTGCCTTGCTGCTCCAGTAATTCCAGTAGATGTTCCCTGATTTACAACAGACGGTAAAGCTGCATCAGTGTCATCGAAAATAAGAATTTTACCACGCCTATCATCGGGACTAGGTAGTTCTCCAGAATTTCCAGGATCCTCCCCAAACGGTAGCCTTAAAGCTCGCTGATAATTCTCCTTCAACTGTTGGCCTTCCATGTTTCGCTCATCCAATCCCTTTTCAGCAAGTGGACCGCTACGAGGAGTGCCATTCTGAATATCCTGAAGCTGGGTGAATGGCATATTACGATAAACAGTAATAATATCACCTACAGCCTGACCTACCATCGTCACAGTAAATGCATTCTCATTACCCACTCCTGATACTGTATAGTGGCTATTAAGCGTTAGTAACGTCCTTACGTTACTCCTGGAGCGATATACCTGAATATGAGTCTCATCCAAAATCGGACTATTGACGGTGATAATATCGGATCCAGTTTGTAACTCGACCTGCTCAGGAACAAAATCTGCTTGTACGGTCATTTATCAGTCCTCATTTTCTTCACGCTCTAAGCGTCTTTCAGTTTTCACCTTACCTTTTCCAGTCCACCAGTAAAGCATTTTCCCAATACCGGGAATCATCCGGACGGACTCAAAATCTTCCCATTGCATGTCTTCGCCCTTTGTGAACTTGTCATAGGCCATCTTCATGTCGCTGAAAGGATTCTCAATCCATGGCATAGCAGGAGCAAGGATACGACCATAGAACAAGTCCACAGGACCCTCCTCGCGCATGTAATAAACATAGTACCGGCTGAATCCAGACAGTTTCCAAAGATTATCAATTGCCACATCATCAAGATCGGTACGCCGGCCATACATCCAGTCCTTGAACCAGTCGACCGGAACATTCGCCATATAGAAGGCCATGGACAACATGATAAGATTCTTCACCCCATCCTTATAGTTGCCCTTCGCAAATTCATCGATTGTCTCACGACGAAAAACATCCAGCTGCTTCAACGTGAATGTCTTGAGCGTGTAATAAAGTCGCCCTGTACCGCTCCTGGCATAGAATTCAGGCATTTCAGATACAGATATAGGCTGGAAGTCTGAAAGGATCAGGAAGGCCATCAGCTGCACGTCTGGAGTGACGTTACCGGCAGCAAGGTCTTTCTCTACCTGGCTCGCCTTATCGCCAAATGTTGCTACCAAAATCTCCTTGTCCTTTCCTCGTAGCTTTCCTTTCGATGCACGCTTACGAAGCTTATTAATTCCCGTGTTTATCAGAGTCTCCTTGCCGATGCGGTCCATGTAGGAGAAACCGATATATCGAAACATCCTATCGAGATTCTTGTACAGCTTTCCAGGATTCTCGAATTCCTGACCGATTCGCTCTATCCCAAGGTCCTCTACCGCAATCTTCGAGCGTCCCACTGTTGCCCGCGCCAAAGAAGGAAGCACTCCAATCGGATCCAGATACAAAGCCCAAGCAATATCTCCGACCTGAGTGATCGTGGCGGAAACATCATTAAGTAATGAAAGATACGTCAGTGCCTTCGCACGCTGGACCCACTTAGGAGCTGACTGGTATCGGAATCGGCCGGTAAGCAGCTGCTTTACCCTATCCACATCACGAGGAGCAATCTGGCCCTTCGCAATCAGATCATTCACCATGGCTGAAACGCTCTCCATTTCGTTCAGCCTGGACATCACAACATCCTCGCCGGCAGCGTTCACCTTCAGCTCATTGTCAATCACCGCATGAGGACCAAAGAATTTCTTCGCCTCGATACGATCTACCGCACGATCAATGTAGGAAAACAGTGCTTCAGATGGACTTGCATAGTAAGGGAGGAACCTGGACTCCAGTTGCATCATGGTACGCTCCTTTTGGAATCCAGGTTTTGCCCCCAAACCTTTCGTATAACCCCTAAGATATACGGAAATTATTCTTTCACGTTCATGCTCATCAAGCTCCTGACCTTTCGCGTGTGCCTTCGCACGAGCTTCAGCGATCACCGTTTCCAGCTTTGTTGCTTCCTCAGCATCCTCGCCATACATTTCTGTATAGAGGCCCTTATAGTCCTTCACGCGGAACGGAAAATAATCCTCCAGGTATCCCAACTCATCACCCATATCGCGCTGAGCCTTGTACAGGCTATCTAGGACCTTCTTAATAACTTGGAAATCTTCCCACATGCGATAGGATTTCATGATTCGCTGAGCCTCAGCAGGATCATCCCTCAAAGCAATTATTAGCTCATCCTGGACGCTATCAGGAAGCTTCTCCATCTTCTTCACCCATGGCAGAGCCAAACGCCTGTATTCGCTCTTACGGCGCATTACCACACCATCATGAGCCCTGAGTCGCTGGGACAGCGCGAGATTGATCCTACGCAGCTTTGAGGCTATTGGAGAAATGATATTCGATATGGCCTGACGAAAACCTGAATCCTCAGCCCGATAAGTTCTAGCGGCTTGTTGACGTGTCAGCTGCACCGGCTTACCCAGAATCTTACTCTTCTCATCCCTAGCCACTTCCATCATGTCATGCTCCAGATCAGAATAATTATCCCAATCGTGGTCAGTTTCGTACAGCTGCTTGTTAGGAATTCCGGTCTGCTCAGATGCAGTTACACGGGAATTTCGAGGGAAAGTGTCCTGAAAGGTAATACGTAAATCATTTGGATCGAAGGCAGTTGCATCCACACTTTTTATCTGTGAAGGATCAAATGCGACCCATATTTCACCGCCACGACCTCCACGGTTACCAAATCCACCAGGTACATGCACGCCATCATACCCTGTAACTTCAGTAACAGCCTTATTAACAAACTCCGGATCTACTCCAGCACCGACTACACCGCCAAGCTGTTCAAGAGCCTCTTCGTCCTGAGATACAAGTTCTACAGCACCCTCAAGACCTCCAAAATTGGATAGATACCCATCATCTATTGATATTTCAGGATCATATTCATGTTCTAATTCAGCAATCCTCCACAAGATGTCCCTAAGAGTATCCTCATCAAATCCTTTCTGGTTAAGCTCCATCGGTTTTTGAATACTCAGGTATGCTTGAATAACCCGACCCCTGTAACCGTAACCAGCTGCAACATCTGGATCGCTAGTGAAGTAAAACCCCTGTCCTTCGGACCTGCCTTGCTGCCCGATTTTGGCATAGTCAAAAACCTCAAATTCCATATCACGAGTACCGTGATAAACAACCAGAGGATCACCATCATCATCGACAACCTTCGATTCCTTAAACCAATTCTTGAAGGCCTCAGTATTGGTCACCGCCTGAAAGGTTTCTTCAATCGTCACATCATGATGATCGAATATGACATAGTTGTAGTTGCCTTTACGTTCTATCTTTGTTTCAAAACCTTCTTCGCGTTTCAGCCTTGCATGTTGTTCAGCCTGATTTCTTGTATCCCATCGAGTCTCTGAATAGAGTTCTCCATTCACAAAAGTTCTTACATAAAACCCCCTGGAGGTAGCATCTAGATACTTGATTCCACGGATGCCTAGAGAATGTAACAAAAGAGAAGCTTCCTTGGGTGTCTGGGCTTCATAGGCTATTGCATAAATATCCTTACCTATAGGATCTACGAACTGTCCTTTTCTCTCAAGCACACTTCCGTAAAGTGAATCATCAGCTTTTTTAGCGGCTTCCGTTTTCAATAGCTGCTCAAAAGCATTTTTAATTTTCTCACTTTGTTCGCTAAGTGATTCATCCCACAACAGATATTCATCTTCGTCAGCAGCTAAATTCACCTGATAGACTGATCCAGTTTGCTCCTCAATTAAATCCAAATGCTTGAGAGCAATTTCAGCTCCATCAATAAAAGCCTGATTGCTTTCAGTGTTAGTTCCTTCAGATTTCCATCTTTTAGCCTGTTCAAGGCTTCCCTCAATGGAATCCTTTATGCTTTGCAAACTTTCTCCCTGACTGAGTCTCCATGAGATTTCTGACGCTACCTTCCTTCCTTTTGTTAGAAGCAGCTCACGCATAAATGCGGTAGTATCTGGACGTGATAATTGATTTTTATACCATTCAGCAACCCCACGACCTTCAGCAAAATACAATCCCCACCCATAGGCCTGAGCACCTTCACCAGTCCCAATCTTCTGAAGATCAAAGGAATCGAACTTGTGAGGACTACCATGCCAAGCAGTCATGAAAGTTTGATTCGGAGCAGGCTGACCTTTCTCATCAATCTTAGGAACCGCCTGGAATGTATCCAAATCCTCAGCCACCCCAGCATAATCCGGATAGATAGCATCGCCCCTGGCTGAGCGTTTCATTGCCTCAATCAAATCTGATGGAGTATCAAAGGTAAAACCTTCATCTCGCAACCTGAGTAACATCTGATCGAGCGTATCACCCTGCTTGCGGAATATCGCCAGACCACGACCACGACCATATTCTTCCCAGACTTCCCGCAGCTCACCAGCAAATTCAGTACCCTCACGACCGGCCACCATTGCCTCAGCACGAGAAGGACTGACAATGCCACCCATGCGACGAATCACCTGAGTCAACTCCATTGTAGGATCAGGACCAGCCTCTTGCTCCTCCAGTGCCTTCAACCTCATTTCAACATACTGAGCATCCAGACCGGTTGCCCGCTCCAGGTGACGCTCTAACGCAGCATCGAGTTGTCCAGCCTGACGCAGCTGCATCAGCTGAGTAGCACGAGCCATAATATGCTTCATGTACGCCTGAAACTGTACCAGGAACCGCTTGAAACCAGATGGAATTTCAGCCGCCTCATCCTGATTCAGCCGACCGGTCACGTAATCGATCGATCTATTTGAAAACCATTCTGTTAAGCCAGCATTGTCATTTCCGTACTCAATCCGGCCAGTCTTTCGCTCATAGTCGAGCTTCCAGGTTTGAAGGTCCTCCCATGTCAGATCACCATCGCGCTCAATAGCAGCCTTCAGGTACGCCTCAGAATACTCCTCTATGACTGTGAAGTAGCTGGCCCCCTTGTAGATTTTTATCGCATCCTGCCAAGCTCTACGCTTGAACCCGCTGATTGAGCTTCCCAGGACAATGCTGTTTTCCAGAGCCCACTCGATTTCATCAGTGGTATTAAAATTCGTGGTTTTGCTGATCCACTCACGAGCAGCCGCCTCGCTCATCTTACCTTCATCGATAAGCCGACGATAGGACATAGGAGCCTCCACATCCACATCAGCCTCGATACCGGATATGAATTCAAAGTAATCAAGAAAGTCCTGGAGGTCCTGACCGAGCTTCTGAGATTCCTGCACTTTGAAATCCATGGCAGCTTCACGAGCCTCCTGCATGGTGTCAGCACGAGCAATCTCCTCTTCGCCTGGTCCAAATACAACATACTGGCCTTCGCGTTCTGCTATGCTAGGCTCAGGTATCGCTTCAGTCGCCATCTTTTCACCGGTTTCTGGCATCACCATGATACGCTGAGCCTGAGCACCATAGAAATCATTGTAAGCAGCACGAGCCTGCACCTCATCCACATCCGTCCGGACAAGCTCCTTTTCTTCCTGGAGTTGCTGAGCACGCTGGAAAATAGCTGCATGTTCAGGATTGGTCATATCCAGTGGAATCGCTCCAATGTCAGGATTCACCATCACGGGGTTTCCGTTCACTTCCCCAAACTGAGTATTCCCGACATTTATAGTCGGCACAAACATATCGGAATCGACCAACGCCTGAGCATTGTACATTTTCTGAGCATCGACATCCCCATTCGCAGCCTTCACCAGGATGTCTCCCGTGGCCGGATCCGCCAAGGCCTCACGAATTTGATCGTCAGTCTTATGCTTTCTCAGCAGTGCAAAGTCTTCCTTACTCAGTGGTTGTCCAAGACGGTTTGAAATATACTGCTTCCCGCGGGAGCTTTCTACAGCTGCACCAGTACCAACCCCAACAGCAGTCACCGCCTGTCCAGTGAACATCCCCACGCCAAATTCTACCATTCGCTTACGAAGGACATCCATTGACCACAAATCACGCTCAGGATCCACACCGGTCATTCTGGCCAGCATATCCATAGCCTGTCCCTGGGATGCCTCAGTAACACCTTCACCGAATCCACCAGCAGCAATCCGCTTTGATACTTCTCTCAGCGTCAGGTCCTTACCTTCTTTGAAGACGTTCTTTAGGATAGTATCTATACCAGTCTTTTCCAGTGCAGTACTGACCGTTCCATAGCTCGCTGCATATCTAAATGCCTCACCTGGATCAGCCAGCTCGCCTTCCTCAAGTGTACCAACGTAATCAGAATATGCCTCCTCATAGGCCTCAGTAAAAATCGTTCCCCATCCAGCAGGACCAGCCAGTGTAGCAAGCGCATTAGGAGCCAACTGGCCTATACCCATGGCTATCTGACCCCAGAAACTATTAGCAGTCGCATCAGATACACCATATACCTTATGGATTTTTCCAGCAGACTTGCGAAATGTATCAGCCAAGTCAGTAGCCGGCAGTTCAGCCGCCACTTCCCGACGACGTTGCTGAGCACGCATCCCAATTTGACGACCACGCTTCATCAGTTCCTCAGCTTCAGCACGTTGCTCAGGTCGAAGCATCTGCATTCCTGATGGAACATGGCCACGCTGGAGCATTCCAATGTTGTAATTGGCAAATGCTACCGGATCGATTGCGCGAATTTTATCGAAGATTTCCGGTAATTCAGGATCATCATATTGAAGAGGAACCTGTACATCGGCCACAATCTGAGCAGTACCACCGGATTTCATCAGGAGTGAACGAGCACCACCGGCCAGCATAGCACCAGGAAGCTCTCTGATTCGTGCCTTTTCCTGCTCCACCTCATTCTCTACCCGAACCTGTGGACGCACCACCTTGCCGTCATGCTCACGATAGTACGCCTGAATTGCGCCATAATGAGCGGCCGCATTGTCACCAGCTCCAGGAAGATAGGTTTTGGAATAGGTATCATAGTCCTTGAAGACTGCTTCCCTGTCCTTGCCAAACTTATGAGCAATATAATTCGAGTTGAATCGCTTATACAGGTAATCGTTCCTATCACCAGAGGCATCAGCAGCCATCAATAGCGTATTGCGCGAATCCTCAGGAATAGCTGAGAGTCCACTTTCTAATCCATCCTTGAAGTATTTAGCATTGGCATCCATCAGAATCCGAACATATCACCAGTTGCGGCCTCCTGAGAAGCCTGTTCATCAGCAATTTTACCGAAAATTTGAGAACGGTAGTCATTGAGCTTCAGGCTCCACATATCCTCAGTGATGTCCTTCGTATTGTGGATCCACATGAAAAGATCACGCAGCTGCTCATTGGCAATACCCGAAATCGCCTCAGGAGCCCAATCGCCGTAGCCATTAGCTTCCTTGTACATGTCGAACATGTCAGTAACCTTGCGCTTGTCAGCATCATCCAAGTTCACCTTCTCATCGAAGCCGGCCAGCATCAGCTGACCATCTTCAACGGCATCCTGGTAACGCCAATCCAGCCATAGGTCCACCAGCTTACGCTTCGAGGCTGGAGTAAAGTCGCTATCTGCAATCTTCTTCAGCTGCTTGTTGTACGCCTCCTCAGGGATGTCCTTTTTCAAAGCCGCAGGAACCCAATCCATTCCGAATCCCTTGTGATACCAGCTGAGCGTCATTTCATCAGCAAGCTTCTGGTATTCAGTGGTATTCTCCTCGTAGACAGTTTTGGCCTCCATTGCCCGCTGCATCTGCTCTACAACGAATGGATCAGTACCCTTCGCAGCAGCTACCTTGATGTCATCATCAGTCGCATTTCCGCTGGCAAGAGCCTTATTGAATGTCCTGAGCGTACTGGCCTGGTCCCGTAATGCTGTACGCATACGAGCATCAGCATATCCTAAAAGCGTTCTCCTGGAGTCTGGCTGAAGTCCCTTGTAATTTACAAACTTTGATTCGTCGCCTTCGCCCTCCTTGACCATCAGCATGTCCATGAAGGCCTTGTAATCGTCAGGAGTGACCATTGAACGAAGCTCCTGCTCAGCCATTTGATAGTCAGCCTCATGCTTGAGCTTAAATTTCAGTGCTTCCGCCTCAGGTTCAGGCAATCCGATGGAATCAATCTTTCGATCACCCGCATCCCACATTTCATTCCTGTAATAATCCTGAGCTGACATCGTGATAGTGGTCATCTTCAACTCCCAATCACGGGCAAGAGCCTGCTCAGTAAGACGACCAAGAGACTTTTCACGAGAAACGCTATATCTGGTACGAATCGTTTCAGCAGCCTCGTCAGAGACACCGTACTTCGTCAGATTTTCCTCCATTGCCTGAGAACGCTGATCCCACAAATCAGTACCCATATCGACCCACTTTTCATGATCGTTCCGGTACTCTTCAGATTGTAGATTTACATCGATCTTCTCATTCGTAGCAGTAATTCCCAGCTGTTCATCAGATTCAGCCGCCACATCATTTGTGCGCTGACGCTTCTGGGCAAATGCCATCGCAGCATCTCCAGCCTGACCGATAGCACCAGCCAGCCGTTGCTGAGCCTGTCCCACCTGAGCAATACCAGCAGTACCGATCAAAGGAGTTCCCTCAGTCCTGCTGACTCCAGGCATATTACGAATTGGAATATCACCAGCTGCCATGATTATGTACTCGCTTTCATTGTGGCCATCCTTGAAGCACCGCTAAGCAGTGTGGATGTTGCCCCGATTTTTCCGGATAGTCGTGCCAGGTGACCCTGATAAATCAAACCTTTCTCTCTTCGCTGAGCCTGAGTCCCAAAAATATCGCTTTGGCGCTTTGACTCCTGGAATTCAAGCTCCTGACGTGCCGCATTCAGGCTGAATGCCACAAGTGGAGAACCTTCCATTGCCAATCCCATACCGGCTATACGTGCCTCAATTGCTCCAAGCTCACGCTTGCCCGCTTGACGAGCCCGACGACGCAACTCCCTTTCCTCTTCTTCCTGAGCAATGCGATCAAGCTTTACCTGACGAGCGTCCTCTTTCAGCTGAGCTTCCTGAATCTTTCCAGTCTTATAGGAGGTATAAGCACCGTATCCAGTGCCTACAGCTGTAATCACCAGTGCCGTTGATACCCAACTCATTCAGATCCCTCCAGAAATTTGTTCACGGTCATCATCAGTCTTTCAGCCTCCATGAAGGCCTCACTTTTATCGATTGTCAGTCCCTCGATAATTTCAAGATCAGTCTCCTCAGTAGGATGGATATTTATGATCCTGAAGTCGCTGATTGCAATAGCTGCCTTACGCACTCCAGGCTGAGAAACAAAGACTCCAGGACCTACCAGTTTAGGATCATCCCCCTCACAAACCAGCCAAGCGTGACCGCTCAGAACGACATTCATAGTCGCTTCCTTGTGGCGGTGGCCTACTACTACCATTCCAGCCGGTATCGTGATTTCCCGACCGTAGACCCCTGGAGCAAAGTGATGAGCAAGCTTACAGATGTCGTCGGTCTGACTACCAACAAGCACACCTTCAGTCTGGAGCATTGCCTTCTCCAGGTCACCGACATTTGGTTTTTCTGCTATCGCGTTATCCACCTTCTGAAGCCTCAAAGTTCACTGTTATAGCTTTCACCTTTAGGGGAGCAGGTGAAGCCTGTCGAATGTAAATGTAGCCCTCAAAATTAAATGATCCAGGAAATGACAGCTGAACATCCTCAGATTCCAGATCCCATGCCTCGCCCCAAAGATTCTGAGAGAAGGTATTTACCCGCGCATCGTACCAATCGATACCATCAGCAGAGTATTCAAACGGACCAGACTCGAAAATTCGTACAACGAGTGAGCTTATTCTGCGCTTCTTTCCCTGTAGGTTACCCTGAGAAGTGGCATCCAGTCTCATAGACTTGTACAAAGCCGTCTGAGCAAGACCAACGTAGCCAAAGGCCTTCGGATCGTCCAACGTGATTGCGCCACCTGATACCGTGTACTTTCCGGCATTTCCGCCATCGCCCCAGCATTCAACTTCAAGGCCTTCCAAGTGATCGAGTCCACTGAGTGTCCGGAAAACCTCTCTCCAAGTCCCTCCTGATCCAGCAGAAGATTCTCCAGAAGCCAGTTTGATAGTCCCACCATTTGCCGTCCACGTCAGCAAAGTAGGATACAGGTTTATCGTTACGCTGGTTCCTCCTGATGGCACGCTTGTAACCTGAAAACGCTTTCCGTTAAGAAGCACCGCCGCACTGCCAGTAACCCCATCAATGTCCACATAGTCACCTACAACCAAATCATGAGACAGAACCGTATTCACCGTAACTTCAGGAGTCGTGTCAGTAACATTTACGATGTCCCATTCAACGTCTTTTCTGGTATCGACCGGAGTAACCCCATCCTCTTCATAGAGTTCAAATGATGACGAGGTAATATTGAGAGCCTTGTAGAAATTGCCATTGAGCTTCGTAATTCCAGATATTCCTGAAGGCTCAACAAGGTCACCGCTGACGAGTCCAGTTGTATCACCTTCCACCACAGCCGGACGCGCATTGCTAATAGAAGTGATAGTGCCAGTAGCAGCAGGACCAAAGGATGATGCGCTATCAAGGAGCTGAGCATAGAGCTTTCCAAGTGCCTTGTAATCATTATTATTGAGCCTTTCTATATACCGTACTTCACCGCTGGGAAGAGTACGCTTTACGCTTATCCACACCCGCTCAGAGACTACAGCAATGCTTTCAACCACTCCATTTGTTACCTGCCTTGTCCAGCCAACAACATTATGCTGTCGCTCATAGGTCATCAGAGGCATTTCACCATCTTCACGATTTGTCCAAATCAGATTATCCGGATCCCGCTGAGCTGCCATGGTAATAAATCCCTCACCCGTACCAGCAATATGATCGGCCAATACCGTCATATCGTTTGCAGCGTGCTTGCTGAAGACACTGGCATTATCCTGAGCTAACTCATAAAGCCGTCTTCCGGTATTGTGGACGAACAGGAGCACATCCTCCAGCGTAAGAGGCTGAATTGCCTTCGATCCGATTGCAGTCTGACGACGAACATTCCCGCTGGTAGGAGTCAGAATATCCCCATCCTCAGTCAAATGAGCCCATACCTCAGTTGAAGTACCAAGAAGCAGCCCATTGAGGTTGCCAATCCACCGGATAGGATTCTGGGCATTCGCGCTGATGCGCTTATTCATTCCATCATTGTCAGCAGCAGTGCCGTAATCAAAATCCTCATAGTCATCCGTTTTGGATGCCTGGAAGTTCAATGGCCGGTAATCGTTACCAGCAGCCCACCGTCGATTCTCAAACGAATCCACACATGCAGACCAACCTCGATAGTCGCTCCAAAGTGGCTCAGACCAGTAAGTAGTATCATCGGTTGCCTCAATATCCTCCAAGACTTCAGCCGTAACGCTACTATATGGCTCCACGCCACTCGGAACAGCAGTGATCTTAACCAGGCCGGCTATGAATGCCTCAGGAGCCTCCAAAACACATCGAGGACGATCGGTTACACCACTTGGCAAGGCCCATCCAGCATCCCGCACAAACCGGAACCGATATAGAGCTTCCTCAGTATCACCACCATCAAGAGGATTGGAATCCACGTTTCTATCATTATCTCCATCGAACTGACGAATCACCCTGAAATCCAAATCACCGCTTCCCTTCTTTTCCAGATACAGCGTTCCACCCCAAAACCCATAGGTCCTTAGGGTCCATTCGCCAATAATTGGAATAGCCGTTGATGTCGTAGTACCAGCTCCATCGAGGTATTCCTCTTCACTGGTCCCTTCCCGTAAGTGACGTATCTGCCAAATGGATCCCACATGCCCATCGTAGAAAATATCAGGATCATCAGTTGACCCACTTGGAACAGCCGCATTGATCGTGATTGTACCAGTCTTCGCACTCGGAGTCAGGTAGATGTCTGAAATATTCTCATCGAGCAGAGGAGGAGGAAGGTTATCAATGGCCTCCAGCGTCCAATTATCATCAGCCAGTCGGCTCAGCTTGCGGTCCTGGTAATCAGGATGGTGGATGAACACCACATCATTGATTTGAGAGAATTGAACCTCATACAAATCCGCCTCCAGATATGGAGTAGCAATTTCGTATGGAACAGTGGCGGTAGTACCGGAACCGGCTGACACCTCGACTTGCTGACCGGAACCGGCATAGAAAAACCGCATGTACTGATGTCCAAATTCAACAGTAAAGGACGTAGTACGGGAAAATTCAAAGGGAAGCACACGACATACCCTATTCGCATACTTGGCAGCTCCAACGTAATCAAAACCGTTACGCTTGAACATTTCACCCTGCTTGTTGATTCGGAAATTCTCAAGTATTCTGGCAGCAGTGAGATATTTCTCCATGTCCACCCTGGCACTGGCAGACTCAGAGAATTCGCCAGCATTGAAGGCCAGCTGGGTATTGTTCAGCTTTTGATTCATGGTTTACCAGGGATATTGAGACTTCATCCACCCAAATTTATTGTACCGACGACCCTGAATCCATTCGCTTCGGTCAGTCGGCTTGCGTGGCCTTCTGCTATCGTCGTCGCCATCGACAACCGCAGCATTCGGAAAGGCCATCTGCTTAAATTCAGCCATCAGCAACCTTCCCTGATCCTCATCGCCCGCTATCGGCTTAGCCAGTTTTGCGGCCAGATAGACCACCAGAGCGGCCACAAACAAAGGATCGTACTTCGTGGAGTCATCCACATACTGAGTGTACACAATCTTCGCCTCATCGTGATCGGTCAGGAGGGTACGCCCCTCAATCTCATACCAATCATCATTATCCCACGCATCAATATCATTGAGCGTAATCATCCTCAGCCAGTTATCCGGAAGATTGTAACTGTAATTGTATCCAAAATCAGGAGCAGCCGCATTGACGGTGAGTTGCTGCCTCGCCTGGAGACACCTGAATGGATACATCCGACCCAATTCCCTTACAGACTGGTCGAATATTGTCTTGATACGGACTGACGGAACAGACTGGGAATCGTCGATGTCCTGTATCAGCCAGTCACCTAGCCGCGTCAGTGCTTGATTTGCTATAGCTGTCTTTGAAATCATGGCTTAATTAACTGGAAGACTTGTTTTTAAAAGAGAGGCCTAGCCCGTGGATGGACTAGGCCTCGATCAGTGGATATACCTGTAACAAGGGAAATCTACTTCGCTTAACGGCGGGCAAATACCATCCGGAAGATGATCTTCTTACCAACAGTCAAACTGCCCGCAGATGTAACTGCGAGAGTGGCCTGAATGTAGCACTTCTTCTGAGTGACATACGGAGTCAGGCTGGCTGATACCGCATTCGCATCAAAGAAGTCGCCACCAGAAGCCGCAACGTCCAGTCCATCTGCGTAACGGTCGGCATCTACAGCGTCAGTATCATCATTGTCTCCAATGTCGACAGTAACGCCAGTACCGAGTCCGTCAGTATTGGTCTTAGACAGATGCGGAATCAGCTCTACACCCCCAGGGACTTCGACAAGACGAATTACGTCGCCGGCAGCATCACCAGATACAATCGTGTACGAGGCACGAACGTAACTGAGATTACCCATCAGCTTGATTTCGTCAATCTGAGCCTTGGCAGTAGGATTCAGCTGGGCAACTACAACATCGCTATTTTTCTTAGCCATTTGGAATTATTCCTTTCTGACGATTGTCACGCTCGTGATTAAGCGTGATAAGTTTCAACGATTACCGCACCCTTTTCCTCATCACGAGTACAACCCATACGGCAGCGAGAGCGTACCTGGATTGCGTGACTCTGATTTGGAAGGATGTCGATATTTGCCCGACGCTGGCCGTCACCAAACCAAATGTGCCGCTTATGGTAGAAGAGGCAATTGGTAACATTGCTGGCGGTAGTCAACAGATCATCGTCACCAACGATCCAATTGAATCCCATCCAGAATTCCTCATGGAGGCCACCCTTATCAATAGGAGCGACCGCAGAGAAATCTCGGTTACGGATTTCGTTCACGTCAACAATCAGGTCTTCTTCGTCGTCCGGACCGATAACGGCACAGACTTCACGACCAGTCATGAGGGCGTTCCCGCGGAAGATACGCTTTGCACGAGCAACCTTATCAAAGATGAGGCCAGACTGTACCGAAGTACCAGCCTTCGTGAAGGTATCCTGGACAATCTGAGTAGACGGAACAGAGATAAGCGTAGCACCGTTTTCACCGGTATATGCAACGCCTTCAACGCCATCGACAATTGTCTGGTCCTTCGCCCGGTTGTAAGCGAACGTGTGATTGACCGTCAAGCGGCCAGTAGGAGCAATCAGCTCACCAAGTTCAACATCGTCCCATTCGTCAATGATGTTACTCAGCTCATACTTGGAAGTATAGAGCCAACGAATGAAGGTATCAAACTGGTCCTGTTGAGTCTGAGCGTGGCGGGCAGCGACTTTACGCATGGCCTGCTTTTCCAGCTGGTCGAGTTTCTTTCGGTAACCGTTTACTGAATCGATAGAAACAGTATTGGCCAAAAGACTCATCTCCCGCTGAATGCGATCCACCCAACGATTCGTGAATGCATCCTGATAATGATTAGGAAGATTCGGATTAGACATTTTAACCTTTCGTGTAAAAAGAGATTTAAGTTAATGTGTGTGAAACATCGACTTCGGGTGTCTCCATTGCGGAGGGCGAAGCTGCCATTTCTGGCTGAATCGCCGGGTCCCGTGACACGAGAGGTATCGGCTATGTCGTCTTATGGTCTAATGCATCGAAATAGCTACTGTCAAGGCTACATAAAAATAGACCCCCGATTTCTCAGAGGTCTATCCAATAACAAGAATATTAAGTAACCAAAACAATCAGTAATATTAATCACCACATCGTAGGGGATTAAGGCTCTCTGAATTTCTCGATTTCTGCAAGCATATCTTCTTCAGTTGGCTCATAATCTAGCCCAAGCTGATATGATCGTCCGTTTTTCTGGAAGATCATAGTCGCCTTGTGACCAGGAAATGTCCGTTCCTTCGGAGGTACTTGCAGCTGAGTGCCGGCAGGCAGAGCGAATTTACCGGTCCTGACTGGTTCAACCGCATCAGCCTGATTGATTTCATCAGCCAAATCCTGAGCCTTCGCCTTAGGATATTTAGCAACTTCCTTGTCGCCTTCCATTCCTGGAGGTTCAGGAGGTTCTTCAATAGGAGCCTCAGTAACCGGCTTAATACCAGGTTGCTTGATTGGTTCAGCATCAGGTGGAGGAGCGGGAGGACGAGCCTTCTTTTTCACTGGCTCTTCCTTCTTGTCCTCAGGTGGAGTGTATCCTTCCGGCCACTTTCCATGCCGCTCCTTGTACATCTGAGCTTCATAGTGACGGATCGGTACAGCTGCTTGAGGTTTCTCCTCAGGCTCAACACCATTTGCCTTCAGGAATTTCCCAACCATCACCTTGAATCGAGCCTGACCTTTCGACATCTCATAACCGGTATCAGTTATTTCAGCGATCTTCTTTCCCTGACGGAAGACATCACCTGACTCCAGGCTGTATCCTTCAAATTTCTGTTGTGCCATGATTATTTACCTCCTTTCTGCTGAGCAGCCAGTTTTCTATACTGATCCTCCTGCTGACGGTGACGAGCTACAGCTGCATGATCCCCTGCCTTCTCAGCTGCATACATGGAATCAAGCTCCTTCGCTGCCAGTTCTTCATAGTTCTGCCCCTGACCGCCCATCACACCGCCTTCATTCGCGCCGGAGAGATTCACAAACTTGTCGGAATCAATCAGTCCCTTCAGGCTGGCCATATTACGCATGAATTTCTCACCCAGACCGGCCTGTACCGCACTGTTGAGCATCACCTTCATGTCGTCTGCTTCAAAACCGAGTATCTTCATGGTGGCCTGCATATCAGAGCTGACCTTTCCAAGATCATCACCCAAGGCCTTCACCGCAGCATCTTCGTTCTTATTGAACTGAGCAATCGCACCATCCTCCTGTTCAGCAATGATCTTCGTGTAGACATCACGGATTTCACCAGCTAATTGCGGAGAAGCATGGTGTTTATGCAGTACCTCCTGGATACGAGTTGATTCGTCATCACCCCAGCGAAGATGCTCAGGAAGATCATCCGGAGGACTGAAATCGTAGTCACCAGAATTCCCTGGAGCACCATTGAGTTGATGCAGCTTGGCATTGAACTCATCGACAATCGCCTGAGGAGCCCCCTCTTCCGGACGAGCAAGACCTTTAGAAGAAAGAGCTTTCTGCTTCTCTACCAGGCTGGACATCGCCACGTCGATAGTCTTATACCGGCCAAGGAAGTCCTTATGCTCCTTCAAGTGTTCTGGAAGTCGTTCAGTCCAGTTTTCCGAGAATTCCCCTTTCTCGTTGTAGAGTCCGGAGTACCAGGGATTCGCTGTACCGGCATCACTGTTTGGAGTCGGCTGGCCACCTTCTTGACCGCCCCCTTCGGAACCGCCGTTATTCCCAGCTCCATCTGCACCTTCACCGAGGAGCGTGTCAGCTGAGGGTCCTGCCCCGCCACCGCCTTCGCCTCCTTCACCGGCTTCATCGCGCAAAATTCCTCTATTCATCCACATGATCTTTCTCCTTACTCTCTGAGGGCTTCTTAGTTACCTCTACGTTATCGCCCTCGATGTCACGTAGCGGTACGGTTAAATTGTTATGAATGGCTTCCGCAACCTGGACCTTGCCACTATTCTGAGCAGCAAGAACGGTATCCACGCCTACACCAGGAACCATCTGGAAGCACGAGTAGAATTTCCACTTGCCACAAAGCTCGTGGTACACGATTTCCTGATGCCGGTTACGTTTACCGTCACGTCCAAAGACATACCGATAGGCCTCAGCCCTTTCCCTTGCACTGTATTCCATTATCCTGATCGATTAAACTGTACCTGTCCGTTGAGGTGGACCTCCCTGAATGATTTCCTGAGGCAGCTTTGACATGTTCGAGGCCACCTTTGAACCGGATTCAGCCATGGCCATAGCAGCCTGAGCTTCCTTTTGAGCCTGAATTTCCGCCTCGATAGCCTTGCGTTCCTCAGGTGAGTTGAAGAAGTCGACGCTGACTCCCTGATTGTCGCCAGTCATACGGATCATCCGAGTGAAATTCAACTCAGTCACAAATGCCTCAGGACCCATGATTTCCATAATAGGAGCCATCATAGCCCACCACTCGAAGAAAGTAGTATTCTCAGCTGATCGAACAGCCATAGCCAGCTTGGAGGTGAAGCTGTACTTCGGAGCAGGAATCACCCAATTCCCAGGATTACGCTCCTTGTAGACGCTTGCTGGAGGGTCATCGAACAGATTCGCCCTGAATCCAATATTGAACATCCTGGTAAGCAGAGGTTTGAATACCTCCATCTTGATTCGCTCGAAAGTAGGATGGATCCTTGTCAGCTTCTCGTGCAGCATCTTTGATACCTCGAATGCTGTTTTCTCCCGCTTGACCTCATCCATATTCGTGAGCATCTGGAACAAGTCCACAAAGTACGCACGCCTGATGATTTCACGCTTCTGCTCAGCACGCTCCAATCCTGGACGAATATCACTCTCCAGACCCCAGAATTCAGGTTTCGCACCATTGGCAGCATTCGGATCGTAGGAAGTCACACCAGCCGGCTCCAGCCTGATCTTGGAGACAACACCCTTCGGAGAAAGAGTACGAGGGAAGGCCTGCACTTCAGACACGGCATCCATATCCCGCTCAATGTCCTGAGTCTGACGGATAGTGAACAGTACCATGTGGGATGGACACCATCCATATCCGGTATCTCCCCATCGCTCAAACCTGGATACGCTAAATGGCTGTTCCGGATAACCGGATTCCCTGAGAGTATGCTTATCTTCCTTGCACACGTATATCGAGGCAATAGGCATGTTGACCGCATCAATCTTACCCTGCTCACGCTCATCCTTGCGCCGTGGCCGGATAGTATGAATGACATCAAGCTTCTTAATCTTATCAGCTGCACTCTTACTGTCCTTGAGCTTCCTGAATGAAGAACTCAGGTTTTCCTCACCAAAGAACCGCTCAGCCTGGTAGACATCCATTTTGAAGCATCGACGGATTGTATCCACCAGCTTCTTGTGATTCTCTTGAATGTAGTACGTGCCGATAGGAGCGTGTACGAAATACATGATGTCTTCCTCATCCTCCTCACAGTGGACGTGAGAGGTCCCGAATCCACCACGATCCAGGAAGAATTCATGCATTTCCAGAGGGAAATTTGTGTCAGGAAGGAACTCCAGGAGGGTTTCACCGGCCCGCTTGTACCAGTCTTTCGCATCCTGAGGAGCATCCTTGTCTTCAGGAATGCACTCAAACCACTTGCCCGATAACATGTAGTCCATTTGACCGGATGCCAGCACGCTATTGGAATGAACCGCCTCAGTGTCGTAAATCTTATCAGCGTACTCCTCGATGGAATAACTCTTCGATCCAGTGATTGCACTCTTCTGAGGAGCTACGTAATCGGAAATATCCTGCCACCCATTGCGCTCATTCGCAGCAGCCGCTTCCATGGCCTGCCACGCATCACATTCTTGTTCTGCCAGTTTGTCGCTCATAATGTACTCCTATAACGGTAATCTGATTATTGAAAACCTCTCCAACACCCTTGTACGCCCGATTGAGCTGATCCAGCCGGTTTTCACACGAGAGAGCGCAACTGAAGAACATGCCTTCCATTATCCACCACCAAGAAGCCTGTTCACACCAACACGGCCATTCTGTTGAGCCTGACCCGCTCCAGTCTCTCCAGCCAGAATTGTACTAGCTAAGTAGCCTCGACGGTTTCTGACTAATCGCCTTGCATCCCGTTCTGCCTGGATGACTTCCGTTTTGCGTTCCGTTACCGGAGGCGGAGATGGACTGGCCTTGACCGCACTTCCTCCCTTGAAGTGAAGCATCCCCATTTGCTTCTCGAACCCCTGACGGCCAAACGTTGAATTGTAAAATAGTAGATCCTCTTCCATTTTTACCTCCTGTAAGTTTCTTCTTTAAAGTCTCAAGTGGAAAGCAACGCAATATATTTTTCCGCTCATAGGTGACGTACTTCAGATGAGCCAGGTCTTTAGGCAGATCATCGAACAAGTATTTCCCTTCGCCGGCAGTCAGGTAGACGTGCCATGCATTACACTCATCCTCATTAAATCGGTAGAGCGGATCCACAATCTTCCAGGATTCAGCAGTACCTATCAAATCCTTGTTAACCGGCTTCGCCATAATGAAGTAACGGTGATCGCTTCTGACGTAATGCAGGATCAGGAACAGCTCCAAATCCTCGTGAGGACCCCTAGGACAATACTCGCGCATGTAGACCCGAAACGCTTCGACTGAAGGATTCAGAGTTCCATGAACTGAATAATCTGTACTAAAATTTGTCATACGCACACTGCTATTGTTGACCGTGTTAAATCACTTACTGTTTCCTATTTAAGTCCAAGTAATGTCATCGTAGGATGGCGGTGTTCCGTCTCCGTAAAGGTCCGATACGTTGTCGGCTGTTAATGCCACATTGAACCAAATTGCTTCGTCTATCTCACCATCAAACGCTTTACCACCACCGTACTTCCCTACATTGATTGTATCCACACTCGAATTAAACGCCCAGTTACCCGTGCTTGCCGTAGCAGCTACTCCATCAAGATACACTTGTCGACTAGTTGCCGATGCAAACACTGCAACCCCATGATGCCAGTTGCCATCATTGCAGGTGGAGGAGGATGTGGATGAATAGATAAAGGCGCGTGCAGCTAAATACCCGCTACCGGTCACTTCTAACATGCAAAAATCAGCACCACCATTTACAAATACGATCATGGCGGCTCGCTGAGTGTTAGTGGTTTTAAACCAACAGGAGAATGTAAATGGGTAATCAGTTGGAGCAGCGGTAATCGACAAACTATCATTATAGTCATCAGCAAAACTAGCACACTGATTCAATTTACCGGTTGTGAAACCTACGGAATGGTTATTGGTTAGGTCATTACTGCCATGCGAGTCCGTAGCATTACCGTCCAGCTTCCAGTACGCTTCGGCATCTGGCAGAGTAATTCCGCCTGCGCCTCCACTGCTTTGATTTGCTATCCCTGGAATTAGTAAATGCATTATACTCCTGCCATGTTCTTAATCAACCAAGCGATTGCCTTTTGCGCTTGTGCGTTGGTTGCTTGTGCGTTTTTGAAGGTCTCGTAAATTGCCTTTAACTGGTCACGTTCCTGATTGTTTGCTTCTGCTTCTGCAATACTGTCCAGTTCATCTTGAGTCAGGTTTACTACTGCCCTTGTGAATGTTGCGGTTCCTGCCACGGAATCGAGCACCGGACCCGTTCTCGATCCAAGCTTCTGCGTTGCAGGATCAAACGGATCTTCAACCATGACCCTCTCGTACAATCCTATTGCTGCCAGTTCTTGAGGTGTTGCCGTTGCCGGAATTGTCGCAGTTGCTCCCCACTCGTTGACCCGGTAGATTATTCTTCCGTTTCGCTCCACTACCGGAGTCCCTGGAATGTTGACATTAATTAAACTCATTATGCTCCTCCGATCACTACCCATTCATTCGTTGCCCGCTTGTACAGTGCCAGAGCATACCATTGCCCCTGACTGTCCACGCTGCCAGCACTCACACCATTAACAGTCACTCCGGTGTCACCTTCAACGCTGGTCAATCCTGCTCCAATCTGGGAAATCATTATCTGTGTTCCTGTCGGATAGGCTACACTCGCATTAGTCGGAATTGTTACCGTGTTGGCTGATGCGTTATTTAGCTCAACAATCTTGCTCTGATCTGTAAGGACTAGCGTGTAAGTCGTTCCGGTCTGGGTGTTGATTGACGGTGTGATGACCGGAGCGGTAAGGGTCTTGTTTGTGAGTGTCTGTGTGTCTGATGTTCCGACTATATCACCGCTAGGAGGAGTTGGACCATCCACTACGTCACCGTCAATATTCCACTCTACAAGGTTACCATCAGTTCCAGCAGTTCCGGTAACTGCATTTGCATCCGATCCGGTTACTCCCTTGGTGGCGGCATCTCCAAGTCCTAGAGTCGTTCGCTGATCCGCTGCGGTTGCGTCATCAAGCAAGGCTCTACCGGCTGCCGTGCAGTCAATTTCTTCAGGGTCGCCAGCTCCGGCGGTTGATCGTCCAAGCAACTTATCGGTTGCGCTGACGTGTTGCATCTTGGCATACGTTACTGCCTCATCTTGTATCTTTCCAGTGGCAACGGAAAGGTCAGTAGGTATTCTGGTATCGTCCTTATCATCCGGCTCAAAGTCCTTATCAGGAACGCTCATTACCCGCTGGTTTCCTGTAGTAATACCAGAAAGTTGCATTGAGAATAACTTAGTGGCATCAGACTCATCTTTCATTGCCCAATTAGAATCCGTCTGAAGAGAGGAAATATCCCATCCCATGTGAACCCACGCTGCACCGTCATCCCTGTAGAAACCAGCAGACTTCCTATTAAAAGGCCAAACTCCTGTACCGTTTAACACAAGCCATGTATCACCCGCATTACCTGCCGCAGGTAGAGCAGCATAGTTAGCCTTTTCTCCTTTAAACTCAGGCATCGACAACGATCTTGCCAGTGCAGCGTCAATTTGAGCCCCTGTATATGCTGAATTATAATCTGCCATTATGCTGCATCCCTTACTGAAAAGTTATCGCCATCGGAGGTAATGAAATTCAACCCAGCCGAAGTGACAAATTGCTCATAAACAACCGGAGCAGGCTCATCACCAGTAATATCCCTGGTAATACTACGCACAATGCTCCTTACTATTCCCCTGACAATCGGCATTACTTCTTAATTTGACGGGTTATGTTACGCTTGATTTCTTTTTTCATAACTACCTCCTTCTAGGAGCCCCCGTCACAGGTATATCCTCATCCTTCGTGCGAGCATTAGCAGGAATCGCGCTCCTGTCAATCAGAAGTCCTTCCCTGATTGCCTGGTGAGCTGTACAGAATGCAGAGCTGTAGTGTGAACTCCAGTCATGCACTGGAACGTCCTTGATCGTAGCCCCATCCTTCTCTTCCTTCGAGTGATAGTAGTCCAAAGCAGCCAGACCGCTATCATCGCCTTTCCCGCATCCAATCGTCGAAAACCCGCACCGGCTGAATGAACTCAGTGCATCGCGAATAGGATCCCAGACATTCACATACCTTTCCACGCACGCCACGCCAACCATGCCGGCTTGTTGAAGGAGCTTCTGCCAGAGTAATTCACCATCCGGAGGAAGGAAATGCCCTCCATATCGGTAGGGTAGCTGCCTGAGTCGATCAGCCCAATCTCCAGGAGTGTCACAGTCAGGACCTCCAGACAAGGCCTGAAGGAAATTGATGTTGTCTCCTATCACCTGGAATATCCAGCACTTCGTATTGATCGCAGCCCCAATGTCCCAAGCAGTATAGGCGGGAAACCCTGAGTAATAGGCAACATGCTCATTTACCCTGCCAGCTGCCCGCTGAGCATCCAGCTTAGGAGCAAAGATCAGACCAGCTTCGCGTACCTGCCACATCTCCTCGATCAGCGTCGGATACTCCTGCTTGATAAACTGGCCCAGCCGATTCTTCTCCAGCTGATAGAATATCTTCTGATCGTCATTGAACTTGAAAGGAATTCCGCGCTTTCGCATTTCCTTCTCGGTCACATCAAAATACTCCATCGTCTCACGATCCACCCGACGAATATCTCCATACACCTGATAATCCTTATCGAAGTACCACGGAAAGAACAGCACGAGGTAATCACGCTCAGTACGCAGCTCAAACGGGACCTCCAGCGAACTTTTGAGGATATTGTACCAGTCTCCTCCTTTTCCGCCCTTAAACGTGCTCTCTATGAAGATATAGCCATCCTGAGGCACAGAAGGAATCGCACCTGTCATGATTTCCGTGGACCTGGCCGGATCATCCCAGGCAATCGGTCCCAGCTCAGATATGTGCATCAGGTGATTTGTACCACCACGGGAATTCTTGCCGGCATTTACGCTGGAGTTGTTCGTGAACGCCATTTCCTTATTGTTGTTCACCGGAAGCTTAAGCGCATCCTTCAACCGCTCAGGCATATTCTCCCATGCAAACCTCACCTTATCCAGCTTCTCAGTGGCATCGAGTTGAGTCTGGTCGACAATACTGGCCTGAATCTCATTCTGGAAATAGGCCTGGTCGAAGAGGATCACCGCAAACAGTGTCGAGAATCCCAGCTGACGAGCCTTCGGAACCGCAATCCTGCGGAACCCATCCACGAATATCGCGTGCAGGACCACCCTCTGCTCCCATCGAGGAGTAAATTTGATCTTCCTGGTATTCCCTTCAACCTTCTTTGAAATGATGCTGTACAGGTTGCAAATGCGAAAAAGCGGATCCTTCAGGCATTCAATCAGCTCCTCATCGGTCATATCATCCGTGAGAGTGTATTCCTCCAAGTCGATTGCCTGGTATTCATAGCCTGCCAGATTGTACTTCATGCCGGAACCTCCCGCGTTGACACGTATTCAGCCAAATCACCACAACGACACACCCTGTACGAATGCTGGTAGGTTCTTCCATCGTATTCATTAGGGACGGTGATTATTAATAGCTGTCCCACCTTCAGCTTCCACAGAAAATCATGGATGGTTCCACCATCATAGGGACCGCCCAGCAACTCCACATCCTTCTTCAGGTATTGGTCGATCATACTTACGTTAGTGCGCTAAATTGTCGCAAATATCCATTTTTCGTCGTATAACCCCCTATAACTCCGACACTTTTAGGTAATAAATATCCATCAAGCACCCCTAATCTGGTCCAATAGCGAATTCGTTACCTCCACCTCTACCGGAGCATAGTCGCCGGCCAGCTTTGAATCCAGATCGAGAGCACGCAGTTTATCGGGCATCTTGATCTTCGTTCCATCCTCGGTATGCTGGACTTCCTGAGCAAGTGGACTATCGAGATCGACATGACCGACCGGAGTCCTGACCAAACTCGCAAGGTATTCCCGTTTTTCCCTGATAGTAAGAACCGCTTCTGAGGTAGCCTGTTCCAGCAATCCATCGAGGTAAGACTTAGCTTTAACGTTCTTTAACAGCCGAACCATAGCCGCAGAGCCCACTGCATTGCTCTTACATTTGTATCCAGCCTTGATATAGGCCTCTCCTTTATCCATGCCTTTAGCATGATTCTGGAGAGCCTTTTTCTGTTTCCCTGTTAGCTCTCTATCCATAAATTTTACATCACAGTAATTCCCTGAAATTCAAGCACGACCACTGAGAGAGGTTTGTTGTAAGAGGCCTTAGAGCCAAAACAAGCGTATCCTGTACTCCCGCTATGGTTGAACCCAATCTCAATGCCGTCTTTAACTCAGCCGAAGACTGACGCGACAATGCTGACCCGCCTCCATAGGCAATTATCGTTCCTGGAGTAGTTATCGTTTCACCTGTTCCACCTGAAGCTGTTTGTAACGCACTGTTAGCAAGATCAGCATAGGTAAACGTTCCTCCAACCGTTGGATTAAGGTGCAACTCCCACTTAAAGCTATCTGATGAACCAGCAATTATCTCCAATGATTGAGGAATAATGGTCACATCCTTATAGGCAGCTTTCAGTCTTATCCCAAGCAATGCGTAGGTTGTTCCAGTTCCATAGCTTGAAATCAAAGCATTTCCGCTATCCACCCCTCGAAGGATTCCAGTTTCCTCAATGCCTCCTTCAGAAATTACTGTAGAACAGATATGATCCAGATCGCCTCCACTTGTGCCGTCAGTTTGCACGTCATACCTTAACGGAAGGTTAGGAGTCGACATATAGACGCTGTTAAACGTGCTGTCATTTGCGTGATTGAAATAGTGGCAGTAGTAGACTAGCCCATTGATTACAAATCCAACACGAACACGGCCAACACCCAGCCATTCAAAGTCGATAACTATGATTTGAGTGGCATCCATATCCAGGTTTATACCACTCACCCCTGATCCATCTAACGGATCCACGTTCCAATTTGACTGAGATACACTTTCGGTTGTGCTTCCGTTCTTCGCAATATTCCACGAAAGATCACCGTCACACTTGAAGAATATTCCGTTATGAGGCGTAAGGTAATTTGCTCCAGTACCATCAAAAACCCCTATTCTTTTTGTCATTCCGGCCGTTTGCTGGCTACAAAACGTCATGAAGAATAGCTGTGATTTTCCTGGCTGATAATTAAAACGCTGCTTTGTCTGACGTATAGCAAAATCGTTTGCATTAGCTGTTAGAGTCATCCTGACCCTAGCATCCGTGGCACTATGAGCACTGGAGGCAGCTCCTCCAAGTGACTCGTCCCAGAATAAAGGTTGATCGTCGTGAAGCTGTTTTGAGTCGAATATCGTAAAATTATTAGAGACGCGAAGGCGAGCAAACGCATCCACAGCTGGAGTATCTCCATATTCCTCAATTGATACCTTGAATTGCCCTTTGTTTGTCAGGCTGGCATTATCAAATGTGCCATCATCCTTCTTTCCTGTAATAATTGCTTTTGAAAGCGTTGCATCGTCATCATCGGCAATAGGGTCCTGAATCCTATGAGTAGACGGTGTTATTGCCTTTCCCTTCAGAACTACAGCTAGCTCAAACGTTCCCTGTATGGTTCCACCATTTGTATATTGTACCCTGAGATATTGCAAGTGAGGAGCTACAGTGAATACCTTAGCTGCTCCAGCTGCTATCGTGAACTCATCCGACCAGTACCAATTTGATCCATCTGCACTTTGCTGGATGGAAAGCCCATCTACAGCACTGGCCACATCAGAATACACGGCCACCGCTATAGAACTGTAGTCCTTGATTTCCGTAGACGCCCCAGGGAACACGCCACCTATGCCCAGATTGGCGCTGGAGCTGTTGTTTGTATCCAGCTTACCTCTTAACTCACCAAACTTGCTCATACCCCTCTCCAATCACTTGTGCCGTCAAATTTAGCTGTCAGGCAATCACCGTCATTTAATATTTCTGCACTCACGTCGCCCTCAATCGTTCTTCCTGATCCAGGATACACCATCAGAGTACCGTCATCGCCCTTCTTTGCTACAGATACTCCATATATGGAATTCAAAGGATAATACACGTCTATATCGCCTGTACTCATATCACAGATAACCAGCGTATTCTCAGGAGCATTATAAGGTGAATCAGCAGCCGTTATCGTTTTACGCTTTGGAATAGCCCCTGACGCACTACCGATCAGCCGCCTCAATATGTTCAGCTCCCGCTCCAGCCTCAGATTAATGTTTTGCGTGCGACTATCCTGGACAACCTGTTGTCCCTGGACCCTTCGCTGTTCAGTACGAATCTGAGAATTCGTCGGCATAACTATGATTCTATGGAAGAATCGACTGTTATAGGCAAATAAAAAAGCCTCCCCGCTTGTCTGGAACGAGGAGGCCCTTACGTCGCTGAATTCATAATAATATGAAAAGTGGGAGAAGGTATCAGGGTTGAACTGATCTAACCAGGGATATGAGCCCCAGCGGGTCACCGGACCTACCTTCTAAAAAACTGGATTCAGTTATGGAATCATCCCGTCTAGGTGTCAATTTTAATTACCTAAGAGTTACTACTCTTTCAGTCTTCCCGCCCTTGTACTTGTCGACTACCTTCGCTATCTGGGTAAACGGTATCTTTCCCTTGAGGAAATCACGCACGTCCTGAGAAGCATTGCCGAATATTCTCCATTCTGGCCTCCACGCAGCTGCTATCCACGGTAATTCGCGTTTCCATCTTCCGGCAGCTCGATCACCCCATTTTCCGCAAACGTCGGGCTCAGTGGAAATATCCATGCCGTACACGTCCACCTGACCGCCACGGGAAAGCACCTGAGCAACTACAAGCGCATTTGGAAACGTGAAATTGCAGCTCTTTAAATCCGAGTGAGCAAGGATCGGCTTATTGATGATCTTATGGCTTTTTCCGTACCATGGCATATCCATTCTAACGGAATCCGGAACATGCTCCAGTCCCTTCATGTTCTCGAAAGTCGCAATGCTTTCCGGAATGGAAATAGTTCGATTGTACAGTGGAGTACCCTGAGCAGTACCATGCTCCATATCAGCTTTCGATCCTGGAATGGCCAACTCTATTACAACAGGGTCCAGAACGCACCACACGTCCACTGGAAACAGCCACGCAGCTGTATTGCATCCTATAACCAGTTCGTAGTCCTCAATACCTGTAGATGGCCAGAATTTCTTTAGCGATGGCCCATTTGCGAGTACGGCTACGGTCCTCATCTAAAATACTTCCCTATCCACGGACTTTGCTCAATTGCCTCATGAGGTCTAGGTTTACCGTGGAATATCACCAAAGGCTCCTCAGGCTCATCAATTTTCGGCTCAGGCTCCTTGTAACTGCAAAGCTTACCAGGGAACCTGTCTTGCCAGAAATACGGTTGATTCTGATACATGCTCTTAATCGCTTGAGTCACGTAAACATGCATAGGAAATGAACGCTTCTGCTTCCACGTTAATTCCTCACTGACACCTTCGCAGTATCCCTTCCATACTTCATTATAGTGCAAATCTGGAGGAAGACAGACAGCCCCATCAGCGTAGCTTCCATCGTAAGCACCCTTGAGGCCCAGAGATTCCCTGACTGGCCTCATATACATCGGCCATGGCTGGATTAACCAGCTGACATCCCCGCGAATCACCGTATCCAATCCTGTCATGATGACGTGACCATCTGACCAAGGAGCGTCAGGACGGTACAACTCCATGAGATTCCACCAACCCCAGACACGACGATCAGGATATACCGGAACAATTTTCTTTTCCCCTAAAGGTACGATGTTCAGATAATAATCATCGTGGGCAACCTCTTCCAAGTCGGTTACGACGTACATCGTGAAATCACATCCAAGACCACTTACGAATCCATGAAATAGATTTCTCACATAGTTTCTGGCATGAGGATAATCGCCTACAGCCGCAGTGAATATGCTTACCTTGCTCATAGCCCTTCCGGTATTTGACGGCCACACTCCACGTAAGT
>Ga0180438_10002093_pt1 | contig 33622 bp, 40 predicted proteins | sample SS_ome_12_FD_132455 | JGI IMG/M metagenome (GOLD analysis project Ga0180438, IMG submission 132455) | Hypersaline lake sediment archaeal communities from the Salton Sea, California, USA - SS_3_D_2 metaG | ecosystem: Environmental > Aquatic > Non-marine Saline and Alkaline > Hypersaline >... | reverse complement strand
TGCCTGGACAGCGCATCCCCTGTCTTCGCGTTTACTTGCCATCGGTTCGTGTTATAGTAAAACCTGTCTTTCCGGGTCGGGGTAAAGTCAAAATGGCTTGGATGATAAATAACGTCATGCTCACACAAAAACACAATATCGGCATTGATATTTTCAAGGCCCAGTAAGATTTGCCTAAATAAGCTCTCACGGCCCCGTTGCCAATCGACGACAATATTATTTCCCAAATTGATAGGGATATGGCTCACGGACACAATCGGAAACCCGTTCACGCATTTAAGCAACTGCCTTCGGCAAATGCGGACCAGCCGTTCCTCACAATGATTGTCCGTATAATAGACAATCCCCTTCGTTGCCTTGCTTTTGCTTTTCTTGAGCTTCGTTCCCCAACCGGGTAAAGGCGCAAAATGCTCTATCAACCAGTCAAACTTGCGTTCCGCTTTCGGCCAAGAGTTCCCGAACCATAGGTTCCGGGATCGCTTTCTGGCGGTTTTAATATCCCCGGATGATATGGGAAACGGAAACCCAAAGTCACCGCCTTGCGTCCGAAACATATGAGAAAACCATGTTTTCTTATTTACCACCTGCCGCCCGCCGGAAAGCCATGTCTTGCAGGCGACTTCCACAGCCATTTGACCCCATGAACCATGTTCTTCGTCCATGCCGCCGAGTTCCCAATACCGCTCTCGTTCCATGAAAAAACACGCCCCAACCCCGCACATGACATCGGTAATGTCGGCCTTCGCCCATTCCCTGCGCCTGTGATCGTACTTTTGTTTGAGCGCGTCAATATCATTGCCGTATTCCTTGAGATAATTCTTGTCGAAATACGCAACATGAAGATTTGTGTCAAACCACATATAATCTGTGCGCTTGTCTCTGCGTGGTTGCCAGAGAATCTTGCGCTCAAACTCTGTCGTGTTGTCGCATTTCTCGCACGTTGTCAGCGTCGGGCCTTGGTAAGTTTCATTTCCACATTTCTTGCATATCCAATTAAAGGCATGAAGGTTATACATCCTGGGTATGACTGTCCAATCATACTCACAATCAGCCATGAGCTTAACGTCAAAACCTTCATCGACCGCACAATGAGCATCCAACTTCATGATATACTTGGCTTCCGATAGACCGACCCCTTCATTGGTCGAAGCCCTTTGTCCGATGGGTTTTGTATGGTGGACAAGGTTTACCTTGGGATCATCTGGTATGGGCGGATCAGGCCAATTACCGTCACATATTCCAATGATTTCAGTATCCCCTCGGATGTTTGCCAACACGTTTTCAATCGTGTTTTTGAAAAACATCTCATTTCTGCCGGGGATTATAACTGATAATTCTGTCATTGTTTTACCCAGAACCAAGACCGTCTTGGATTCTTCTTTTTGCGTTCCCTTTCCTTCACCATATCCGTGATATACCAAGGGTTTATTTTGTGGTATCGGGTGTAATCGTCTACCGCGCTTTTTACCCCAACCCGTGATTTATCAGCGTTGTAATAATCATGCCCGCTAATTACGCCCCCCACCCTGACTTTTCTCGACCACAGAAGAATATCGAGCATGGCATAGTCATATAAATGGTTCCCGTCGATATACACGAAGTCCAGTGTCCCGTCTTTAAAATGATTGATAGCCTCTTCGCTTTTCATCTTTAAAAATTTGACGTTATGACTCTTCATCGCCTTATGAGCCTGATGTTCCGCTTTTTGATGCCTGCTGTTCCCTCGCGGCTTGCGGGCACCCCGGTAATCTTTGTATTGGTCGATGAGAAATAACCTGACACGGGGTATCTCATGGACAATATCCTGAGCGTTTCTTCCCGCCCATACGCCTATTTCCGCACCGCGCTTATATCCGCATTTTTTAAATAGCTTATACATATCCACACGATTGATGCCTTTTAGCTCAATAGGCAGGTCTTGTGCATTTCCTAGCTTCCATGTTTCCTGTATGTATCGTATAGGCTCCAAACTCTCTCTCCTATGCCATGTGGGTACGGGCTTAAAGTGTTCAATTATCCACTCAAACTTACGCTTCTGTAACGGCCAGTTATTTTTTGTAAAACATTCAATGACATAATCTCTTGATTTTTCACGATCCCCTACCGGCTTTGGATACGTTGCTCTCCACGGGTGATGTTTCCCGGCGTTTTTCTTCCAATGTGCATACCATGTCTTTCGATTTAATACATAACGACCCCCGGAAAGCCACGCTTTCAAGCATGTTTCCTGCGCTTCCCTACCCATTGTGCCGTAGTTTACATCGTCAAGACCGCCCAAGTCCCAAAACCGTTGCCAGTGCATAAACCAGCACGACCCCTGGGAAGTCATTAAATCGCATATCTCCTGGACTTTTACCCGTTCTGCGTACTCCGGCCAGTTGGCACCTTTCATAGGATAGCGTTCGTCTTTCGGGTTCGTGATATACTGAAAATCGTATATTTTATCTCCCCTCTCCCAAGTCTTTCTTCTAAGATCATATCGCCTGGGTACGACCGTCCAGTCATATTCGCAATCCGCTTTGAGCTTTTTGTCAAACCCCTGGTCAAAGCAACAGTGGGCGTCACACTTCATTAGATATTTGCCTTGCGCTATTTTCGCGCCGGCATTGATCGCTTTACGCATTCCCCGTGATTCCGTCCAATGAATGACCTTAACACGTTTATCCTCTTTTAACGGCGGATCAGGCCAATATCCGTCCAATATTGTGATAATTTCCAGGTCTTCCTCGGCCTTATCAAAAATATCGTCTATCGTTTTTTGCAAATAAGGCTCGTTTCGTGCCGGGATAACCACTGAAAGCATTATGAAATTCTCCTAACTCGATATACGCCCATTAATAATCCTCTTGGTTGATATATGAACCCTGCCGATGGACTGACTGATGCTGAAGGGCTTAAAGAAGCTGAGGGCGACAAAGATGCTGACGGTGAAACAGAAGGCGACTCTGAGGGCGACTCTGAAGCAGAGGGGCTTACGGACGGTGATTCAGATGCCGATGGACTGATACTGGGTGATTCGGAAGCACTCGGACTGACCGAAGGCGACACAGAAGCTGAAGGACTGACCGACGGAGATTCACTCGCCGATGGTGATATAGATGGCGATTCAGACGGAGATTCGCTTGCCGATGGGCTTACGCTTGGGCTTTCAGATGCACTTGGCGATATTGACGGACTTATGGAAGCCGATTCTGACCCTGGACTTGGACTAGGCGATACTGAAGCCGATGGACTTACACTCGGTGACTCACTCGCGGATGGGGAAACGCTTGGACTTTCCGAAGCTGATGGACTGACTGAGGGAGACTCGGAAGAACTTGGCGAAATAGACGCTGATGGAGAAACCGATGGGCTTTCTGATGCACTAGGGCTAACGCTTGGGCTTTCAGAGGCCGATGGTGATACTGAAGGTGATTCTGAGGCCGACGGGGAGACTGAGGGTGACTCACTCGCGCTCGGTGATATAGATGGAGAAACTGAGGCCGAGGGTGACGCCGATTCGGACGCAGACGGACTAACCGATGGACTGACCGAGGCAGAGGGTGACACCGAAGGAGATTCGGAAGCGGATGGTGATACTGATGCTGAAGGACTTACGCTTGGTGAAACACTGGCCGAGGGTGAAACAGATGGAGACTCACTTGCCGAGGGACTGATGCTTGGTGATTCGGAAGCACTGGGGCTGACCGATGGGGATACAGAAGCACTTGGGGAAACGGAAGGTGAAACTGACGCACTTTCAGAAGCCGATGGAGAGACAGATGCACTTAGACTCGGTGAAATTGAAGCACTGGGGGAGCCTGCCGCCTCCTGGTCCCCGCCGCGCCATAAGTCGTACTTGTGATCGGAACCAGCGGATGTGAGATAATAAATACTCTGCCCGACATAGCTGCCCGTATCAACCGCAGTAGACGGGTTGCCTGTCTGTGTTTGAGTCGGGTCCCCCCAATTCTCAAAATCGCCGGGGTCGCTGTTCCCGAAGTCCCAATATTTAAAAACCGTGTCATTCCCCGTGCCCTCAACAGAGAATCCGAAATAATCATTTGCGTTAGGTGCGGTAACATTTATCCTAGTTCCGACAGTCTCTTGCCATGAAACTCCATTATATCTCTCAACATTGAACTGCCAGTTGGAAGATCCATCCCACCGTAAATTGACCCAATAGCACGCACCACTTCCATCGGCATTTGCCTGCCGGAACATCGCGCCGAAAGAGCCGGCGTTGCCCTCCAAATAGTTGAGACGAACTAACACACATTGGTTGACCGAATCACAAGCAGTCTGATAAACGAGATTATAGCCATTGTAATTTACAGTACTCGCGATAAACATATTGGAGCTGTCGGCATATGGCGTTCCAGCAGACCCATCGTCTCCTACATCCCAATTCGCATCAGAGGCTACATTGCCAGTAAAATCCCATGCTTCTGAGTATTGCGGGTATGACATATTTACCTCGGTCCACTCCCAATGTAACTGTCCGTCTGTTGCCGGGTATATCTCATCCGGTGTTTGAATCGCATAATAAAGCTCATTACTGTAACCACTCTCAAATCCCTCTGTATCGTATGCCGTAAGCGCAATGTAGCTTTGATCCGGTATCTCCGCCGTGTAAGTCGTAACATTGCCGACATCCAGCGTCGAGGTATAGACCCCGGACTCCGCCCCCCAATGAAGGCGGTATCCGGCAAGGTCCTCTTCTGTGTTCGGATCCCATTGAAACGCAACCTGATCCGCTCTAAGGAACGTAAACGACAGTAAGACTACCGCCGCTAGCAGGAGCAGGAACATCAAGCAGCGTACCAATAACATACTCAACAGACGCGCCTTGGACGTTGTAACTAACAATCTTCACCTCCTGGCCTATGAGATCCGTAACCGTAAACGTGCAGGTTGTCGGATCAGTCTCTTGCACCGTGCATTTTGTGACACCATCGAGTTGACATTCCTCAAAATCCAAATTAGGACCGATGCTCCTGGTCCAGGTCGCCGTCACGGACCAGTCGGCACATGCCAAGGTGGGTAGAAACATAAGCGCCAAAACAATCATCAATAACTTTTTCATTGCTTTAAGACTCCTTCCATACTCTGTTAATCCATTAGACATAAAAAAAGCCGCTAAAAGCGGCAGGGTGAAAAGTTTCATGTCGGCTATGTTATTTTACAAACACTGCCTCAACCGTCCAAGTCGCATTGTTTACTGCCTGGTCTGATGAAACACTTAGTTCGATTTTCCCGGTTATTTTCCAATAATGGGTAAAATGTTCACCTGCTCGTTTATTATATAAATCAGGCAATGTCGCACGCCCCAACGCGCCCGTGTTTTCCAATAAATTCAAACCGGCATATGCTGTTGAATTGTCCACGGAACCCAACAAATCAATCTTTGTATCTTCATCCAAATACATAAACAAAAAGATGTCCGTATCGTCTGTTGGTGCCGTCGCTCCGGCATACGCCCTCACCTCATACAAGTGCATACCTTGTATAAATTTGGTAAACGGTTCACCGAGATACGTCTGAGAATCCGTGTCAGTGTCCGGTACATCACCGTCCGATGCGTCCCCCACGCACACGAATTTAATAGTAAATGTTGAGTCGTCACCATATCCCGGTTCGATTGTAACCGACCCGTCGGCATACGCGAAAGTTGAATAAAACAATAAGCACAATGCGATAAGTAGTTTTTTCATTTTGCATTCCCCAATTTTAAATGTTCTTGAATTGCCTTTGTTCTCCATTTGTTATAAATATATGTTCGTTTTGATGATAAAAGGTTAATAATATCATTATGTTTTTCAGGATTTTCAATATGCTTTTGCATATGAGGTTGAATTAAAAAATCCTCATACGCTTCCTTCAAATCTTTTCCTGAACGCAATACAAAATCCCTGTAAACTTCATCATCTAACTTTATCCGCTTTTTACGATAAGTAACTTCTTGAGAGGGCGGAGTCGGATATGTGTTTAATTTTTTTAATGTTAATTCCACCGGGTCCCTAGTTTCCTTGCTCCATTTAAAAGGCAGCCATTGCCGAAAAGCTCCCCCCTCCAATATGATTTCTTCTCCCCAAACATTCAACCTTGAGGGAGAACCTTTCATCAATCCCGGAGGGATATTAATTCTAAACGCATCTAACCAATCGTTGCTCTCTCGTAGTTTTGCTTCTCCCTGGACTTCTGCCTCGTATGCTCTCTGAATTGACCGCCAAAAACTTGAATAGGGCACCATACTTGTCGCTGTTCTTTTAATCATACCTTCTCTGCTACCATACCTATCAAATATTTGACTAATCCCGCTCAAGTAACTTGAATCAATCAAAAAATTCTTATACGCGGCAGCCGAATTTAACAATGCCTCGCTTATTTCATTTTCTGAAGCATGTTCTTTCAACTTCTGTGCTACAATAGATGTTGCACCAATAACCGTAGAGAACGGTTCCACACGTCTATATTGAAACCATTCATCTCCTATCCTGATAGACCAAGGCTTTTCACCCCTTCGATACATGGCATCTCGTTCGGCTTTATTATCCGGTTGCTCTCCTATAATATCGCCGGTCATGAATTTCTTTAAAGCGTATGTTGTTAATATCAGCCCTTCTATTTGTTTTGATACAATCTCTGCTTTAGGTTGACCTTTCAATAAACCCAACCCGACACCAGGGGTCATTTCAATCCCCCGCTTCATAAGATTGCCGATTGTGTTTACAAATGGCACAATAAACCGACCTACCCCACCGGGAATAGCATCCCGTAGATGAATGATTGCCGTTGATACGGCACCCGGCTCATCCATAAATGTTGCATAGTCTGCAAATTTTTTTGCATTATCGAAAGCCCAGTCCGGCGGTTTTTTTAAAAAGCCTTGTATATGCTTTTGAAGTGCTTGCCCTTTTAACTTGTTTTGCAGCCCCGTTCTTAAGGCAATAGCTTTCATTTGACCATCAAAAGCTATCGTTTTCGCCATAACATCCATACCCCGCAACGCTTTGGTAGGAACTGTCAAATACTTGCCTATTTCTCTAACGGCTTTAGATGGGCTACGTTCAAAAGCCCCCATTGCATATCCTTGTTCCATCGCCCATTTGGATTCAAACGATGTTATTTGGCCCGACCTCAATAATTCTCCGGCACCTTTTAGCCCTTTGCCGGTTGACTTCAATCCCGCAAATAAAGGGATAGCTTCTTTTACAAACCGCTCTCGTCCCCCCCCCGTGTATGCTTTTATTATTTTATCCCAAACACCTGCATGAGCACGATGAGGGACTTGAAACAAATACCACAACGTATTATTGCCGACATTAACAAGGTGGGTCGGGATACCGGAAAGGATTTGATTGTACCAATACTCAATCACATAATCTTTCAACTTTGGGTTTCCCAAACGGTCTATGAAAAATTTAACCGCCGTTGCATCTTCAAAGTTTAAGTTTTTAAATTCGGTTAATTCTCGTTCGTTAAGACCTCTCTCCAATTTTGTGAATGATTTTGCAATTCGGTTTAAAGACACATCACGTTTGAATATATTCAACGCACGTCCGGTTTCTTCTGCGGCTTTTGTGGTTGCCGTAAAAATCTTATCCTTGTAAATATTGAAGGCACGGTCAAATTCGGATCGCGGTAACTTGGAAATTGCAAGATGTCTCAAGTAGGCAAGCGCATCAACATTCAACTGACGAATTGCATCAATCTCAACGGCACTCTTCGCCCCTTTACGACTAACAACCTTTTTCATTTTTTCAAAGTCGTTATAAAGGTCTTTGCTTAATTTGCCGGTTTTGTCCCAACCTTGAACATTTTGGTGAACACGTTCAGCCATTATACGTTCAATGTCTTTAAGAGATTGCGGTATTTTCTGTTTCTCTAAATTCACTGAACTCGCGTATTCCGTAGTCTTTCCTCTCCTTGTAATTTTTCTAACAGAACCAACACTCGAAGCGCCTTTTGCTCCCCCAGGATATCCCGACATTAATCCGAGAATCGCCTGGTCCACATAAGCCGACGGCATTTGTTTGGCAAGCTCGGGGATTGCCGCTGCGGGCATTGTTTCTTCCAACCTTTCCAAAGTCTCCCTAAAAGCATAGGGAACAGTTTGAGGGATTCGCCCCGTTGCATAAGCCCCTAGCGCCTTTTTCAAGTTTGGTTCTATGAGAGGAAAAAACTGCGGCTTTGTTTTGATAAACTGCCGCCGGATATTAAAATACCAGTCCTCTTTATTTTGGGAGGGTTCCTCGTAAAACTTGCCCACCTTCTGCATTCATCTCCTGTTCTGGAAAGAATTGAACCACTGGGCTTTCCCACGGAATAAACGTGGTCGTTTTTCCGTTTCTTATCATAAAGCCCCATCCGTTTTCAGCGTCCACCCCATACTTGACATTTTTATTTCCATAAATTCTCTGCAAAGCCGCTTCCGCTCGTTCTCGTTTTGCCTGATACTTAGTGGCGGGAGATAAAAAAGACCACTCCTGCTTACTCGGCATCTTCGCCATTGCTTCTTTTTCTATATCGGTTGAAAAACTGGGACCTTCCGCCCAAGTTTTATTTCTTGCGGTTGCCTGCTGTCTTGTCCTATCCTCGATGCTTACCTGGATACCGGATTGACCGCTTTTGCCTATTGTCCCCAAGTTTTCTTTGGATACTGTTTTTTGACTTTGAGGGTCTGTGATAACACGAGTGACATTACCTTTATCGTCTGTCGCAAAATGGATGTTATAAGACGGGTCCGTTTTTTTCGGCGCACTAAAAAACTTTGTGCTTTTACCGAAAGATACGGCATGGCCAAGCAGTTTGCCATCTGCTTCTATCGGCACAACTCTTGGCTGTTCAGGCGGTAGTTGAGGTGCTTGTGGTCGATAATAATTGCGTTTATTATACGAAAAGGCAAACTGGTCGCCGGGTTGGTCTGGAACGGTTTTGTAACCCTCCCGTTGCAAGTTTAGCTGGTTCTGTTCCTGCAACTGCCGCGTCCTCATCTGATTTGCCAAAAGCATTTGCATGACATTCGGCATCATGCGCTCAAACGGTCCACGCTTGTCTAAATATATTGGTGCTGCCATCTTTTTTTTACCCCCTCTTATCCCGCAAACATCGCCGGGATACCCAATAAGGCCCCCCACGGATTACCAAACGCCATTGCACCCATCGCCGCCCCACCAATTCCTGAAGCCATTGGGTTGCTTTGTTGCGTCACCACGGGATTCGGCATCAGGTTCGCACCCGAGCCAAAATAACTCGGCATCATAGACCAGGGTGCTTGCTGCGCCTGAAGATTCGCCTGCCACACGTTTTGGTTGCGCCCAAGCTCCGCCCCGTACTGCTGCTGGTACATCGGAGACGTCATGTTCCAGGCCGTCATTGCCGCCTGTGGCCCGTAGGTTCTCCCGACACCCTCCCCCAAAGCATTCCCGAACGCACCCGTCGGCCCGGTCATAGGACTTCCCATCATACCCTGAGAACCGAACTGCTCACCAAGCTGATTTGCCATGTCGAGTGTCGGCTGATAAATCCCTTGCTTGATTTCAGGTGACAGGTTTTGATACCAGTTAATATCCGGCATCTGCATTTGAGGCAGGCCGTAACTTCCGACATTCCACAATGGCTGCCCCGACATTGCTTTATCCAATAAATTAGTCCCTGCACCATACGACTGCCACAGCATCTTTTTTTGGACCTCTGGCATCTTATAATCTACATCTTGTCCGCCGCCGCCCATTACTTTTTCCTCGCCATAAAGTTGATAGAGTTTACGTTCAAAACCTCATACCCTCTTGACCGTCCAACCTTAACTAAGTGGTTGAATACAATCGTGTTTACACTGGTCCCGATAATCAACGGGCTCCGGTGCCGTGCTGCAAACTGTTCAAGCTGTTCAATCAGTGCAGTAAGTGCCTGTCGTTTATCGCCCCAGGAAAACACATAATCACATTCCACCGTCGCGGCATAAGGCACCCCGCGCTTAAACCAATGCCCCCAGGCACACGGTTGGTTGTCGTCGTCCGTCACGATCCAAAATTCTTCAAGCTCCGATCCGTGAAGCTGCTTTTGAACAAAACCGTTTCGGATAGACTCAACAAAATAAGTGTAAAGCGTTTCGTACCGGATACCGGGAATCTGAACCTTCTCGACAAACTTTTGAATTGATTCCGCCAAAAGGCCCAAGTATTCCGGGTTTGTGATTTTGGTTGCTTTCATTTACATCCCCGTTGGGAAAAACCACCCTTCGACATTCATTGATAACTCGTCTGCATCCGACCTGCTCATTTTGACCTCAATAATTTGGGACGTATCACTAATAACCTCACAGGTATATCCAAAATATTGATCCGTTCCAATTCTCTCTCCCGCTACCAACTGATGCCCACTTGCCCCGGTCTGTCCATTCGTCCTCCAATATGCAATAACACTTGCATCAGTTGTTCTGGCCTCCAATAGACCACTGACAACAAAGCGGGTGCAAAACCCCGGAACCGACGAGGCACAGTCCACATCGGTAAAAGTATCATCAAGATCAGTTTCCGCACGTTCTTCAATTTTATCGGCAAATACAACATAGTCCCCGCCGTCATGATAGAACTCTATCACAGCATCACCGGCGCTTTGCAAAACTGCAAATATGCAACGGTCGTTTCCGTTGTACCACCCATGTTTTGCATCGGACCAAGTGGGTGCCGTAACATCCGTGTTCAAAAAACACGTCTCATCAAGCTCAGGGGAAGCGTTTGTGACAATCGCTGAATCGTCCAGGTAAATATAATGCCATGCTACCGCACCAGCATCTACATCGTCACTCCCCGCATTCGACCCCCCGGACCCCAGTTGGAACGTCAGTTCGGCATCCCAGAACACCGTTTGCCGTGTCGTGCCATCATGAAAGTAAGACCCCGGCCCGATATAGATTTCATCAGCGTCCTTCCATCTAAACTTCGACCGATGGTTGGGAGGACCGACCGTTCCAATCGTTGAATCCTTCCAACCGAGAATCATCTGTAAAAGGTCTTTGTGCCATTCCAAATTCTCTTTAATATCCGGGATGTCCGCCGCGATGGTATTCCCTACCGCCGGGACATTCGCGTTGTGTTGGTCTGCCATTACGTTGTCCTCTTAAATACCCTGACGTAAACGGTTCCCGAACCTAAGTCAACCGCCACGCCCGTGTTGTTTGCCAAAATACAGGTCACGGTATTTGCCGCCGTTACCTGTGCATCCAAAACCAAATCCGAAACATCCAAGGAAAAAGCGGCTATGGCATGGTCGCCCAATGCCGCTCCCGTTACCGTAACCTCTTTCGCCTCTTCATTACCGTCATCAATGCTGCCGGGGTCCCATGTCGCGTTTCCGCTGTATCGTTCCTCTTGCAATTTCAACCAAAGGGTGTGACACCATAAGTATAAATCCTGCACGTTATCCGTTTTGGGAGGTGCTTCAAGAAACATTAGAATCGCTCTCCCGTAGCATACTTGAACACAATCTCGTTTACCCCGAACCTGTCATTACTTTGGTTGCTGCCCCACTTGATTTGATGGTAAAAATTATTTTTCCCGCATCGTACCACCGGATAATCCGGGCTGTCACAGGACACCGTGCCAAGGCTTTCCCAGGTTGCCGCCTCAACTTCCCCTACCGTGTCACCCCCTCGATAATAGACCGTAAGATTAAAACTCCCGACTTCGGTTAGTCCAAACCAAATCTCTTCCAGCATGGACCGTCTATCATTATTCGGTAGAATCGGCTCTATTCGGTATGATTCATACGTTTGTTCATCATCCTGTTCGCTTGCATATTCATACACATGACCATCCGCGCTCGACATAACAAGCGACGGAACAAACGACACAAAATCCGACCATGTTAGACCGGCATCAATTACATCCTGCCATGTCGAATATCCAAGCGCGATAAGCTCCGTCCAGGTCAAGCCGGAATTTAAAATCCAATTATCAATAAAACTGGCTGCCTTATTCTCTACACGCCAATTTCCCGTTTCAATACTGTAAAACCAAAGTTCATTGTTCGTGCTACCGCCATCCGCCGGGACCGTCCAACAAATCTCTTTTAATGTCGGGATAAATTTCCCGACAATCATTTTGTAATATGTGCTGTCAATTAGTGAAATTTTATCCTCAATCGCTTCGGATATCGGCCTTCCACCATGCGGGAACTCCAAACCGCCCCGGTACTCACAAAAACCATAATTTGAATTAAATAGAAAATGTCGTCCCCCGACATCTACAATAGAATGATGATTTGCCGCTCCTTCGTTCGATATCATGTTGGTCAAACCAAACGGTGTGGTATAATTCGGGTAATACACAATCCGGTCAATGCTATGATCCCCATACAAGCAACACGAATTAAATCCCATCCTTTTTATGCCGGTAATCGGATCGTCATTTCCCCGAAACAACTGATTCGCCGCTGCAAATTCGAGGTCAGTTTGGCATGTTTGATTCGCGCCGCTCCACCGGATTTCCAGGTGCCCGTTCGTTTGGTCTGAGTAAGCCCCGATAATCCTGCGCTGAAAACTTTCCAAGTATCTGAATTTAAACTCGGTGCCTGCTGCGATTGCTTTCTCACATGTCGTGTCGTCATGGTCTACACTGTACGGCGTGTGTTCGGCAAAATCCGTGAACACCATATAACTGCCATACCGAATTGCCGACCAAAGAAATGTCGCATCGTCCCGGAACTCAACCGCTCCATCATGGTCCACCACATCACTAATTCGCGTGGGCGCTCGCGTGCTATACTTAAATAGCCTGCCGCTCCCGCCCCCACCGTCCACCATCATAATCCACGGAACTCTGTTCGTGCCGTCAAACAACTCGAACATCCCCACACAATACGTTGTCGTAGGTGTTGCAGAGCTTGAATAAACAAGCCGCCCCAATGACTTTTTTGCAGTGTTCCTGGGGCGGCTATGCCCAATGTTCAATGAATCAACGGCATGAACGGCAAACACATTCTCGCCCATAGATTGGAATAAAGAGCCGTCATTATGCGGCACATTCGACTTTATCCCAAGCAAAGGCTTGTAAACGATTTTCCCTATCATGCCTGAAAGACGCTCCTTGCGCGATAACCCATAGTTGTCCACTTCTTTTTGCCGTCGGCAACTTTTGATTTACCCAAGCCATACTCCCATTTAGAACGATAATAGGCTGCTTTTTCAAAGTCATGCAATGCCTCAAAAGACTCGGCCAGTGCAAAATCACAACACCGGAACCGTTCTATCTGTGGCAACCACGAAAAATCAGTCGAGGTGTCATCGTCACCCGTCCGGTATATCTCCCACTCAAAAACGTCGGCTCCGTCCGGCGCAGGTGCCAGCCATAACTCCCGATCCCTTACCGTGGCAAGCGCAACTTGCCCGTTGCTTACTTCGGCAAGGTCCGGGTATAGCAAATCAAACTGATGCGGGCTTGTAATATGAACCACTCTATCGTTCGTCAAATCCCGCAACGGTCCCGCCGCCCCCCCGAAATCGGCAGGGCACGCATAAACAGAAGTCCCGCCCGTACAAGTCAGCGTGACAAACTGCCTTCGCCAACTATAATTCCTTGCTTCGGCAAGCTCCTGTTTTGCACGGACCAACCAATTTCTTACTTGGTTTGAAGTTGGAGTGGTCGATGCACTCAGCGTCCCACGTTTTAATTTGCTCTCAACTTCCGTTACGCAAGCAGAAATATCAGTGAGGGTGCCCGCCGTGAACGCAAGCGCATCCTTATTTGTCCAGCTATCCGTAAGAGCCATGAAAGCCTCCTTTTACCAGCCCATCACAAGCAACTGAGTAACGCTAGACGCTTTTGCCGGAATGCTCAATGTGATGGATTTATGGTCAGCAGCCAATGTGCAAGCACAATAGCTTAACGCTCCCGGCGCACTCGTGTAATGGGTTCCTCCATCAATAAATCCTTCGATATAATCCAAATCCATACTCACCGCATAAACCGTTGATGTGGCTTCATCATGTGTAATACTATACATCCGAAACGCCCTGCCTCCAGCAGTCCACCTAAAATTCTCACTCAGTGTTAGTGCCATCTTTAATATCCTCCAATTTAAATTTCGTACTTGAAGTACATCCGATTGTTTTTGTTTGGTCCCTGCTCGAATACAGCAGGGGGTTTTCATCCTCGATGTTCAGTTGGTCGCAATGCTCGCACGGCAATCCGTCCACCATGCCCGTTTCATGTGCAATACGAATCTTTTTGAATGTGTCACCTTTTAAAATATTTTCAATGCTGTCCTGGTAGGTATCCCCGACAGTCATGTGTGCATCAAAATCAAAACAACATACCATCATCTTTCCGTCCGCATTGATTTGTATCGGCCCCCTATGAGGTCTCCCGCAGGTACGCTTCTTGATTTTAACATCCCGGTATTGTCTTCCATACGCCCAATTATGGGGCTTCCATATTTCCAGATAATCCACCCCATTATGCTCCCAAGCCGTCCGGATATCATCTACGCTTTCACCGTGCATGGGAATGACCGTAATCCCTATTTTTATGTTTCCGCCGTCCGTCCGGTTGCAGGCGATAAAATTGTAAATGTTCCGCAGTACAATGTTGTCATAATCGAACCCGCACCCGTGAACGTCCTCGTAGTTATCCGGCTTTAACGCATGATGAGATATACGAACTTCGCTCAACCCGGCATCGCGCAGCTTTTTATACATCTCCACATCAAGCAGTGAAGCATTTGACGTGATAAAAGTATCGAGCCCCAACTCACTGCATATCTCAATCTTTTCCGGCAAAGTTTTATCCATCAATGGCTCCCCGTATCCGAACAGCGAAATCAGGGTGGCCCCTAGCTCTTCCGCCTGCATCGCAAGGTCCATGAAATGATCAAAGTCCATTGTCACTTTCGGGCGTGTCATTTTGTCCCGTGGACAAATCTTGCAGTTATAATTGCAAAAGCTCGTGGTTTCGATTCGGACTTCAGGATTTATCAGTTTCATTGTCTACCTTCCAAAGTATGGTCTTTCCGGGTCTTTCTTGATTACCATCGTCAAACCCATAAACTGCGCCGTGTAAGGCCAGGTAAACACATCACAATCCAACTCATCCCGCCTGTCCTCTATCTCCCGGCGCAATTTGTAAACATCATCGCATCCCGTGGGTCTTAAATAAAACTCGTGTGGGGGGAACGTGTCATGCAAAAATATCACCCCACCGATTACCAGCTTTTTGTAAAAAAACTCGAACTCCCGCTTGCTCATCTCATACGAGTGATCGGCATCAATCAAAACCAGGGCAGGCGTGTCGTCAAAATCATCCATAAACTCTTCGGTCAGCATGTGGTGGTAGATATGGTTTTCAAAATATTGCACTTTTTTGTCCGGCCTTTTATCTACCGTGTGCAATGTCACACCCATTTCTTGTGCCGCCTTTGCCAAACCAACCGTCGATTTTCCCGCGCCAAGCTCGACCACACAAAACGGATTAAAAAACAAGATAGGTTTTGCCAGTGCTTCCAGAATAGACCATTCGGTATAAACCGTAAAATCCAGTGAGGCTTTCCCTGAATCCCTGTGCAAAAACCGTTGACCCATAAGAGGTAAATCTACTATAAATCCTTCCGCTGTATTTAATCTTACCATCATTGTCGGGACTGCTTTTTGCATATCACCATCATCCTCGAAAGCCTTCTCTCATTGTAAAAGATTCTATGTGCGTCCATAATTTCCAAGCCGGACTTATTAAGCAGTCTGTTTAACGACGACAAATCGAAAAAGTAAAGGTGACAACTGTTGAACTCATCATGCTCTTTCGGCAAATATCCAAACTCGCAAGCGTCAGGGACTTCTATGAATACCCGCCCGGACTCATTCAATCCGGTACGGACCTTAAATAAAAATTCGTCAAGATTTTTAATGTGTTCAAGAACATGAACAATAGAAACAACATCCCAGTCGCCGTCCATACAAGAGCGAAAAAACCCGGAATGACAAGGCAACCCAAGCTCATGACTAATAAAATCAACACTTTCTTTATTAGGTTCAACACACTCAACCTCCCACCCTTCCGTTTTCAAAGCCCACGGCCAAATACCGAACCCGGAACCAATGTCCAACACCTTGCCGACACCGTTGCCGATATGTTCCTTGAACCATTTAAGCCGGTGACTGTTCTCGCTTTTGTCCCCTAAACTTAGAATCCGATGAAACACCTCACTGATGCTTTCGTTCCTGAATCCCGTGTCCCGATACCCGGATTTGTAAACAGGTGCCAATTCGTCCGGGTCATAGCTATGCCATGCCTGATAAAACCCGCAGTCCTTACACCGATACCAGAACCGCAGCATCCCCTTCAGGCCGCACCACAATTCATATTGGTCCGGCCTTGCGTAGCTGAACACCTGGTCCCAGTTTTCTTTCCCGCAAATGATACAGTTCATCCGATTGTCTTTATCTGGTTGATATGAAGCACATGACGCGCCGGCATTTTCTTGTTCTTTTCTTGTGCCTTGCGCTTGCGCTTACTCATCTCGTAAACATCATGTCCTGTATCCCTGAGACATTGACTGCACATTTTGAGCGGTTGATTGATGTCAATCAATGGCTGTCCGCATCGAACACAAGTCCCGGTCAACAACGGGTCCAAAAGTTCATTTTTTTTTTCCCGCTTTGCAATGTCGTTCTGGACCGCCTCAACATGCTTTCGGATATCGTCATAATCAAATTTCGTCGTGTTCATAACCGAACTTGTCCCTTTCCATGCCAAATTTATCGCTCTTCGGGATAAACTCCCGCTCACACCATAATGGTTGGCCGATATAACTTTTGCTGATATGGTCCGTGCCGACTATTGCTATATGACATTTTGCGCAATAGTGTTCCGGCCCGTTCCCACCAAAACCCCCGCATCTTGGACATCGGTACGGATTGCCGCGTTTGGCCATCTTTGCATCTCCTTCGCTTTTAAATAGACTTTGTGTGCATCTTCGAGCATCGCCGTGTGATACATGGCGGCACCCGAATTTTTATTTACAGCCACTTGGTCCAACATAAACCAATTAGAATCCCGTTTTAAGGACTCATCATCATCCTCTTTTGCCATTACCCCCAAGATGCCGCCTTCGGAACAGTTGAAATAATGAAAATGACCATTTGTTGAAAGCTGGCCGAGTATCGTTGCCTCCAACCACGTTTTATATACCCAAAGCGTATGGTTCGTTCCCACAGTATCCAGTGATATATTATACCGATTCAATCCTTTTTGACTCTCTCCCGGCAACCATACTGATCTGCGCGTAAGTGAAAATCCGGCCCACTTTTTTTCACTGGCTGCCTCATCCCGCCCGGTGCCGGTTTCCTTCGCATTTGTCGAGTAATCCCCGTCACTGTAATACGTCTTTCTCTGGTCCTCAATTGTCTCTTTCAACTCGAAAGACAAATCGTTTCCGACACCAAAAAACACGTTTGAGCGAAAGCGCGTAATTCCAACCATCCAAGCCCCGTTCAGGACATTGCCCCCTAAATCCATTTTATGTTTTGTGGGGTCACGGTTGTAAATTTTTTTGAACATATCGTCAAACTCGGCAATCGGAGTTGTGTAAAACAAAACCGGGCGGCCTTGCCGTGTCCATTTCGCAATAACTTTCGGTGAACAATGAATCCCACAAATCAGGGACACATGCTTTGCCATCTGCGGAATGCCTTTGGTTAACTGGTCCATCACCACGTCTGAAGCGTCAACCAGCAAAACAAAGTCGGGGATAATTCCCATGTCCATCAACGGCTTGAACTGATGGTTTGCGGCAATCGTAATATAACGTCTATCCGGCCAATCTTTTACGCCGTCCTCATTTAAAATCTGTTTCAGCGTGTCCTTATTTTTATTGAACGACATACCGGAACCAATGCCGATCACGCATTTGTTTTTCCCGATCCCCAACGTATCGAGCAGCTTTCTATTTTTTCTCCAATATCTTTTGTTACGTTCAAGATTATCCGTCCATGTTTTCCCTAAAATTCTTATAGTGCTTTCATTTACATTGGTGACGTATTCATAACTCTTTTTCGGAATAATCCCATGTAAATGCTCTTGCTCTTCGTAATTTATTCTTTCTGGTGTTTTCATAAAAAAAGGGGAACCAATATTCGGCTCCCCTTCCTTTCTCCTGGTTAAAGGTTTAGGTCAGTCGAGTGAACATCCCATGCTGGAAGAGGTTGTACCCCTTCATTTCCATCGAGAACTCCGACAGAATTTGCCAATCATCGAAGTCACCCATTTTACCGAGCTTCTCCATAATCGCCTTGCGGCCTCGCTTGGCCCGCAGCTTTATCTTGTCGGTATTCACAACAAACATGAGGTTCGTCGGCACATTACCCATCGGAATCAAATCTACCTCAATTCCCGCCTCTGTGAGATACGACGTGACATATCCGCCGCCGGTACGGTCATTCACCCGCATACGAATCCGGTTTTTATCCCACTTGGTAAAATTGGCAGTCTGATCAATGTGCCCGAAAATCGTGAGATTTCTTGAACCATGCTCCCACAATTTCTTGACCATCGTATTGACCGCCGATTCCGTGAGGCTGGTCGTGGAGGTATCCACATTGGACCCTCCCTGCGTACCAAGGAATCCCAGAACACCGTTCATCAACCCGGCAAGCGCACTGGTCTTGGTAATCCTTGCGGAATACAAGGCCATCCGCTCGCGTTCTCTTTGAAGTTCCTTCAGGCGCATCAAAATCTGATGCTTGTCCTCCCTGCCGATCACATACATATCGGTTGACTTCATGGTGCCGGTAATCTGCACATCCTTTCGCAAAATCATGAACTCATTACTAAGCACCTGACGTTGCCTGGGGTTCGGCGTATTCGGCACAGAGCCTTCATTCGCCACCGCCCCGAGAACATACCACACCTCACCGGACACAATAGAGCCGGTAAGACTCATAATGCTCGCCCCATGTCCTGCCGAAATAAGGGAAATAAAAACACTGACCCCCGTTCCACCGGCAGCCGGGGTGGACGTTACCACCGCCAAAGCATGTCCGCCATAACTATTGGCGGCCTGTTCCGAGCAATACTTATAAAGTACACTCCCCTCAACGACCTGATACAAACTCTGGGAAGCCGTAATACCATCCGTACTCGTCACCACGAAACTCGCCTGAGCACATTCCGTACTGGTCGCCTGAGTTAGTTTGCCAGGTCCGAGGTCTTCCGAAATCCACTCGATATTCGTCCCGCCGGATTCCGGCCCCCACCCGATTCGATTGATAAAAGGCGTATCGGCAAGCGCCAAAAGGTCCAGCACTTCTGATACGTCCCGCCGTTGCGTTCCGTCCACCACACCGAACGGTACATCGCTTACAATATCACGGCTGTATAAACCACGCCCCTCATACTCCCGAGCGCCCGTCATCAACCATGCACTTGCTGTCGTTGCCATTTTCTATATTCCTCCGTCAAGGCAGAGGATTTTTAGAGTGCGTCAGGAAAGATGCTATCAATCACCGCAAGCTCGTCATAATCGTCCAGTGTGCCCCGATCCTTTATCTTGGCTTTCGCTTTTTCAAGAATCTTTTCACGCTCACTGCGATCCTTTTCCGTGCTTACAATGTTTCCCGTCCGCTCTCCGGTTTCCAAATGCGGGGCTTGAGTATCCCCGGCCTTTTGTCCCCCACCCTGTAATTTACTGATTGTGTTATGTGCCTGCTTCAGCACGTTTCCATAAAACTCATCCTTTAAATTCCGATATTCATCAATAGGGTCTCTGATTCCCATTTGAATTTCATATGCGAATGTCGGGTCTTTCATCTTGTCTTCAAACATCGGCCCGATTTTGCCATACAAATTGTCTTGCCGAATCTTGCCGTACTGTTGAAGCGCCCGCTGCTGATTCTCTTGTTGCTCCTTTTGAATATTCGTCCACTCGTTTCTGACGGCCTTTCGCGTCCCCTGCTCGATCATCCGTGCCAGGTCAATCGTTTCACCAGAGTTCACGTTGTCCAAATCAAAATCGGTCGCCGGTCTTGCCGGTCGGCTTGACTGCGTTTCCGCCAACTGCCGCTGCAATTCCATGTTGCGATCCCGTTCTTCTTTGAGCAGCCGTGAAACATGACCGTATTGACTGCTGGTTTCCAGAGTCCCGGCCAATTTCTTAGGGGAATTTATCCCCGCATCTTCCAACAACTTTTGAAGCTCCACCAAAGAGGCGGCCTCGTTTTCAGGTTCCTGGGGCTCCGCCGCTGGTGCGGCCCCTTCCTCTAGTGTCGGACTAGGATTTTGGTTCTCTTCCGGCATTGTCTTTTCCTTTCTGCCTGACCGTATTGGCCCTGCGTGCAATGTTATCAACTACACTGTTCCACCGGCTCCTGTGAGCGATCCACTTTTTAGGCTCCGATAGAAAGTCCAGTATCTGATTTACGTTGTAATATGTCCGCTGCAAAACATCCTTATCCTCTTGACTCAACTCGGTATATTTTGCGCTCAACATATCGTTGACCATTTTCGCCTTGATAGTGAAAAATGTGTCTTTCACAAATTGCCATTCTTCTTTCTTTAACGCTCTTTCATAGGCATCCAACCTCCGCTTATATTCATCATAAGTGTCAAATAATACTACAAATTGCTGCAATAAATCTTTCATTTAGCCGTTGTCGCTTTCTCTTTTGCCGCGTCTGCTTTAATTGCCTCAAGTGCCAAATTATGTCGAAACTCCTGCTCGTTAAGTGTCATGTCCTCAACGAAGTCTTTCTGACTCGTCATAATTTTGCCTTCCGTTTCAAACTGCTGCTTCTGATGTTCCGCTTGCATTTGAGCCATTGCCTGTTGCTGCATTTCCTGGCCAAACTGTTGAGGCGTTTTTAATAGATAATCGGCTTCCCGGATATCCAAAAGTTCCATCATGGTTTTCGTGTATTGATACTGGTTCACCCACGGATTTTGACTCCACAAGTTCGCCATTTGCACAAGCTGCTGTGCCCGCGCCTGTTTTCCCAAGGCCGGTTCCATAGAGGTGTAGCGAGCCGCAAAATCAAAGTCCGGGTGAATATCGTCCCCGAATATCTGACCGAACTGTTGTTCATCCCCGAACCCGATGCGATATTCAAACCCGCTCGGCAGATGGAACGTGTTTAAAATCATCAGATACTTTAAAAGCGGCCTCAAGCCCAGATAGTCCATACTCATCAAAAGCAGCTTGGCCCGTGCCTCGCCCATCGCCTGAATACCGTAAACCACCCCCACCCGTTCCTGCCTTTGAGGGGTTTGGCCCATGTTGTAATCATACATTCCCATCAAATCTTGGATGGTATCCTTGTAAAATGTTTCCTGCTCTAAAAACAGGTTTGAATGATAATCTGGGATAACAAGCGGTTCCACCTCGTCCATCGAGTCCACCGGCACAATCCCGAATGGTTTCCAGGTAAGAGCTTCCGGGGATACATCCGAATTGCTCAATATTTTAATCATCGGGTTTATCTGCATCATAACATTGGCAATTCTCAAATTCGCCAGGTTATTGATTTGCTCCTGGATTCCCTTTGTGAGCCGTACCATGCCGATATCCCAAAACAATTCCGGCTGTAAATAGCAACCCATATCGAACAAAGGCCGCATTCCATAGGTGTTTTTCTGAAGGGATAACAGCGTTCGATAATTCCCGATATGCGCGATAATCTCTTCTTCTTTCCCCTTGATTTTAAGACCGGACCCCACCTCATACGGCGCATCTTCCAAAATCATTTTGCCGTAACATTCAAGGACATCTATCTCCGGCGCTTTCCTTTTCGTGTCCCCGTCCTCGGTCTGCAAGGCCCCCTCGATTTCCAGGCTTTTTACGAATTGCTCTCTTGAATCACTCGACTGATACCCGGCACCCCCCTCGGGGGACACCCCGACTTCACTGATATTTTTGTATATGCCCTTGTCCGCCATGCGCTTTACTTCGTCCAACGACCGTTTGTAGACGATAAACACATACGGCATCTGCTGAATATTCTTGTATTCCGGGTGCGGCACAAACTGTTTGTTGTGCAAAACCTCGATATAAGGACCGTCATAAATCGTCTGCATTTCCTGGGAAATAAAATCCATTACGTCCATGCCCTGGAAGTTCCCCATCCGGTCAAAGCTTGGGGTCGGAAGCGCGATCCGTCTGGGGCTGATACGTTCTTCCTTTTTCCAGTAGGCTTTTACGATCCCTTTGCCAAACGTGATGGTATTAAAAAACCACTTCATCAGCGTGAGGTATCCCGCCCCCTGCTGGTCAATGTCGTTCAAAGTTTCAAACTGGAAATTGAGCACCCCTTCGACGGCCTTCACCCGTTCCAGGTCCTTTCTGTGACGCGGTTTTACACTGATTACGTTCCCCCCTTGAAAAATCTGGTCCATAAATCGGGATAAAATCGTATAGATAATCGGCAATATCCGGTTGAAATTCTCATTGTAAGTCAACGGATAATCAGCGGTATTTCTATACCCACGATAATATTCCAAATCTTCGTCATAATTGCCTCGATTGTAACTGTTTTTGTCCCACTGCTCTTTGTATCGAAGCATCAATTCCCGGTATATCTCTTCATCCCGCTTATTCATTTATCGGCCCGCCTAGTGTTTGTCTGTCTATGTCTTCAGGATCGTACTTCACATACATGATTTCCTGAATAACCGCCGGTTTGTCCGCTGTCTGGAACTCATGATACTCAAGCGGACGTGTCGTAAAAACCTGGCCTTTTTCGATATATGATTTTCCCCACTCTGTTTTTATGTAAATTTCCCCCTCTATCACAAAAAACTGGTTGAATTTTGCTTGGTGTTTGTGCCAACTGCATCTTTGATGCGGTTTTAGATAAAGAATTGACACTTCACATAAATCATTTTGAAATACGTTCCATTTTTCACCCCAGGTTTTGTAAGTTCTTTCCATTATTGCGACACCATATTGCTCTGATATTCCATGAGTTTAGACGTGTTCAGCGATTTTATCACATCATGACAATCATCCAAATAATCCGGTTGCAATTCCTTCGATAGCTTCCAAAGCAACCAGTGGATAATTGAACTGTGTGCAATTTGTGGCATCAGTTTTTTTGCCACCTTACCAAATTGTTCGCTGTTATGCTTTCGATAATCAATGTAATTCCGCCAGGTTAAAGAGTTTCCTGTGTGAAACGTCAAATGCGCGTCCTTCAGAACATGGCATGTCCGGCTGTATGCAATCAGGTTGCTGGTGATTGTTGATTCGGACCACGGGGTGCCCATACAAATCTCGCCCAGCTCGAACTTTGGATAAATCTCTCTGCGAAACACAAAGCAGTCATACCCGTTGTGCGGCTTGCCGTAACTCGAATATAGAAGCGGCAAGTCTTCGACTTTATTATAATACTCCGGCACCGTCCGCCGGTTGATAATCAGCGCGTCACAACCGTGGTCCAACATCCACATAACGGCGTCGTAAAAATGCGGCATCAATCCAATGTCGATATTCGTCTGGATGAATATGTCCGCCTTTGAAGCCGCATACAGATTGTCCAAGATATCTTTTAAATACGGCAGCTTGCGCTTTGGTTTATACTCCGTATCCAGCGTTGAACGTGTCAGGCCCGGTGCCTGCTGGAACCCTTCGATTATCGGGTCTTCCTCATACCCCGTCGTCCATAACTCGACGTTATCCCGTTTCGCTCTCCGCATGGATTCGTAGGTGATGGGTTGTTGATAAAACAACTCATTGTTTTCATCCACCTTCACCGGATTTACAATGTGTGCAATACCAATCATAAGAACGCTTTATCCCTTCTTGTAACGATGTTTTCGGTTGCCAGTTCAAGACTTCCGACAACCGTTGACTGCTCATCAGCTTGGCCGGAACTCCCGCAATATTCCCCGTCCAGTTGCATTTCAATCCCGGCTTTCCGACAAGCCGTTTAATCAGGTTGAAAAGACTGTCTATCCTTACCTGATACCCGGTCCCGACATTTACCACCCCCTGAATGTCGTCGTAATTGACACTTTCCATAATCATTACGCAGGCTTCGGCAAAATCCTCCGAGTACATAAATTCGCGTGTCGCTTTTCCGTCCCCCAACAATTCAATCGTATCTTTTTCATCCGCTGCAACACACTTGCCGATCAGCGCCGGTATCACATGATTATGTTTTCCCTGAAAATCGTCGTTCGGACCATACATATTGCACGGCACAACCGACATAAATTCTTTACCGTATTGCCGGTGATAGGCATGGCATAATTCAATCCCGGCTATCTTTGCAATGGCATACCCCCAATTCTCATCCGTCTTGCCCGTTCCGATTTGCGCTTCCACATATGGTTGCGTACCTTTAACGGGATAAATGCACGAACTGGCTACAAAAATCAGTTTTTTGACTTTACTTAAATACGCCCGCTTGATTACGTTCGCCTCAATCAGCATATTCTCGACAAGCATTTGGCTGGGACTGTCAATCGCCCGTTTAATGCCCCCGGCAAAAGCGGCGGCCAAAAACACATATTCCGGTTTATACTTGTCAAACAGCTTCCTGGTTTGATTCGTGTCGGCCAAATCAAATTCGTGGTGTTCAAACGTCAATACATTTGTATAGCCTTGTGCTTTTAATTCGCGGTATATGGCGGACCCCACCAGGCCCATGTGACCGGCGACATAAATCTTTGCGTTTTTATTCAAAATGCGGCTCCGGGAACGGCACGATCCAAACACCCTTGTAATCCGACAAGTTTCTCTTGATTTGCTCTTTCCAATTCCAGGCCAAAATCAAGGCAAATCCCGGCTGATCCTCAAGCAACCGATGATCCCCATACACGGGAAAATGACGGCCCGGCGTAAACCTATTTATCTTTCTCGGGGAATTATCCGTCACATATCGCAAATCAATCGGCACAACATTCAACAGCGTGTTCCCCTTGGCAGGCGCACTCACCCCGACACAATCCGGGGGAACAATCCGCTTAAGGTTCAACCGATGCAACATCACCCGATGCGCGAACCCGGTAAAATCGACCGGCTCACCCCTTGGCTCTCGGTATTCCCCTCTCAGAATATAATAGCGGGTCGTGCCACCATGAACTTGCCGATGCTCAGTCGCTACAACATTCATGTTGTACTGGCTGACCAGCACGGACACAGGGAACTGGTCCAAGTAAGACAAATGCTCATGGTAAATCGTGTCATAGGCCAGTTCATCCACCAAGCATCGAAGGGAAGGCGCTTCAACGACAAACACCCCGTTTTTGTCCAAAAGCACGTCCACCGCACCCATGAACTCGTGCAAATCATCCACATGCGCGAACACGTTCGTCGCCGTTATCACCTTAGCCTTGCCGTAGCTTTCAACAATTTTCCGCGCCAGGTTCACATCCCAAAAGCCGTCCAAGGTCCGTACTTTGGCATGTTTCGCAATATGCTTGACCGGCTCTACCCCCAGAACCCGGCAGCCCATCGTCTTAAAATGAGATAGCAACGTACCGTCATTGCTCCCAATATCAACCACCAAATCGACCGACTGCAACTGGTAGGCATCAAGCACGGTTTTCGCCAGCTCTGCAAAATGCTTGATACCATCAACATTCGTCCCCGTCTCATACGGGTAATCGTTGTTGAACAACACTTCTTTCGGCACGGTATGGTCAAGCTGCGCCAACCCGCACTTCGGACACTGCACCATCCGCAAGGGGTAATAGGTTTCCGTTTGATTCAAATCACTTAAAAACGCATCGCTCGGCGGGTGATACCCCAGGTCCAGTACCAAATCAAGGTATCCATATCCGCATACTCGACAGTTCATTTGTACCAAATCTTTACCTTTACCGCTCCGGCGCACGTTATAGCCACATAAATTCCGATTTTTACTTCCTCACCTTCGTCTGCCGGAACCGTATAACCATGAATTCCATACCCGACAGAATATTCATAAGACGGACTTAATTCCCTACCGGAACCTGCGATATTGTCATAAACCGCAATCGTCGGTTTGTTCGTGCCGTCATCGTATATAGTCATCCCGCCGTATTTACAGTTTCCTGTATATATCAACTGATTGGCAGGCGTACCCCCGGAGCATGTCGCTATTAAACTTTGCCACATTTAATATCTCCCTAAAAAATAGAAAAACGCCGCAAATATCGTATGAAACCAGACAACCCCGGCTCCAACCAAAATCGCTTTCAACCGATAGTTTTCATCCCGCGCCTTCTTTAATGCCACACCCGACTTTGCTTGCCGGATATGTTTCTCCGCTTCCTCGTTATCATGGATTTGCTCGGCCATGTGCCAAACCCTAGCCGGAAGTTCCATTAAGTCCTTATCGAAATCCTTTGGGTCAATCATGGCCATAGCCGTCTTGACCTGCCAGTTCTTCGCCGTGTTTCTCGGACTCTTTATCAGCTTGCGAGGACTGTACCCCCTTGCCGTGTACTCCTGTATTCGTTCCGCAGTCAGCATTTTAAAAATATCTCCCCAAGTCAATCGTCGGACGGCGTACCTCCGGCCTACCATAACTCACCGTCGGCCATTTATTGTTCCTTCTGTTCTTCTGCCGCTTCAAACCGACTTCCTGTAAAATATATTTCAAACACACGGGATAATCACTCCACTTCGGGTCCGGCTTTCCAACCCCATCCTCTCCCCGCTTCCAATAATGGTTCCGCAGGTACTGTCTAAGGAACTTGCACCGTTCATAAATAAATAGGCGAGGCGTGTCCCGCCCGTTACCCTTAAAGTAATCGTTGACGATACTGATTCCCACCAACGGGTCCCGGTTCCTCGCCGCCGATGTGACAATCCCGCACCGCCTGAACTCGTCCCACGCATTAAAACCCCGCTCCTGCGCCTTATATAATTGCTTGGCACTAGGGTCCTGCCACCTGGAAAACCGTCGCTTATAAAACGGGTCTCCCTCAACATTCTTAAAAATGTCGGTCAGCTCACTAATATCCTTGTCCCGCGCAACTTCCTTGTCCAACTCGTCGAATATCGTGATATTACCATCCCGGCTCACCCATCCCCACAACGCCGCGCACGGCTTGCTGGGGTGCCAGTCAAAAGCCATTACCCAGTCAACCTCATACGCCTCCGGCATCGGGGTGTCGTTCCGCAATAAATGCCCGTGACACTTCTCATAGCTCCACAACGAATCCTGAAAATCCGGGTGAACCAAATCACCCCAAGTAGGATAACGGCCATACACCTGCACATCTATCTGCTTTTGCGTCTTACCCCTGCTGAACCGCTCGATAAACTCGGAGGTAATCGCCGGATTGTCCGCCATACACGCATTCACAACATGAATGTCCGTGTCCCCCAACGCATTGTCAACAATCCGGTCCTTCGTCCACGTCGGGCCCTGGCCCTCTTCATACGGCGGCGTAAGCCCGGCAATCACCCGGCCTCCACCCTTCGCGTTTCTTAAACCTCTCAAATTCTCATCAAACACCCGCTGATCACATTCCTCATCAACGGCCAGCGCATCAAACTGCTTCCCCCGCATCGCCTTCCAGCCCTGCTCGTTCGTGACGAATATGATCTGACTGCCATTCCTTAAATCAATACTCCTGTGGTCCTTGTTGTACCCTTTCGTGACCATCGAAGGCGGTAACATCGCCCCTAGCTCAATGTTGTGCGGCATCACCACCTGGGGCGACTGCAACTTCTCCAACGCAACATCCAATACCTTGTCATAGTCCGGCTCAATTACACACACCCTTAACGGCGGCGGCGCAATCTGCTTCGGATGAATCCCCAATACCAACGCCGCAACACTCCAAAACACCATGTGCGTCTTGCCCGTACCATTGCCCCCAATAAACCAGGTCTGCCACTTCTCCGAATTAATATACTCCTTCTGTTGAGCATAAAAAAACTGGGGCCAACTGATTATCGGCACCCAGTCCTTCGGGACTTCAATACCATCAAGATTATCCATACCCCTCAATACTTTATCTTATATTTCGCTTTCTTTCTCGGCCCGTATGCCTTAGCTAAGTACGCCTTATACGCCCTCTCAGCAGCAGCCTTCGTCGTGTATATCGCCTTCCCTTTGCCTATCCGCCACTTACCACCCTTCGCCTTCCTCACCGGCATATCAATACCCCCTACAACAACCAAACATGAATCGCACCATGAGACAACGTCGTCACCGTAAAATTCTCAACCTTCACCGGCGGATGAAACGGCCCCGCTCGCCAAACTAAACAACTGCCAAAATCCGCCCCGTTTACCTGCACCTTAAAGGTCAATGTAACGCCGTTCATCGTTAACACCATATCATCCCCGTCCGCAACATCGGCCGCATCATCCACCCACTGTATCTCTCGGATTAATAAAAATCCCGTCTTCGTCCCCGCACCATCAAATACCAACGGATTCCCACTCGTGTGAATCGCCATAACACGTTACCTTCGCTTACTTAAATCATTTAAAGCCATAACAATAAGATAACCAAACAACCCAATAAGTATTACACCAAAGACTATCGCTGATATTATTTGAAATAATTCCATTTTGAAAATCCTCAGTAATGAAAACCACTGGGGCCATACTCATTCATTATAGTTATATTTAACATAGGAGTATCATGTCCTGCTCCTTTCGGCGGTGTCCAGTCTCTTTCACCAAGATGTTTTTTGTCAGGGTGCTCCTTATGACACCAACACACATCATATTTATTATATGACGATAAAAAGGCACCACATAGTTTACAAATACGTTTTGTCGTCATTGGCTACCTAATCTCTGGTTTGTTTTTTCTCAGAAAAGTGTGAGAGGGATAATAAACGTAAACGACCCCACCCCGTCTTACCAGTCCCCCCACCCTTGGGACTTTATTAATAATTTCAATACGTTAGCGTCCCAATGTCCTATAACTTACATTATGTAAACTTTTTGATTATCCCATGTAATATCAACCACTTACCAAACACTAAAACGTATAGAATATAACCCTTGCGATATCCTCATTTATCACCGTCTATTTTGAGGGATTCCCCAGTGATCTGTTGTTGTATGAATGCCTGGACCTGACCGATGTTGATATGAGGTTGGATAACCTGTGGTTCCTGTGTTGCCACTGTTTTATCCATAACCAGCTTGTTCCATTGTAAGAATACACTAGGATTATCCTTAGCTAAGTCTCTGTCCTTTATAGCTTTTTTGGTGTTTTTGATAGCAGTGCCAGCACACTCACGGACCATGAGTTCCGAGTAATAATCTCGGAGCTGATTTAGTGTAAAATCAAACAATTGTGATTTCTTACGACGTCTCCACACGTAGACTGTATCCTTACTGACACCACTTTTAAGCAATTCTCTATTGATATCGGAATCGGTTGCGTCCGGTTGTTTTACGAGCACTTCGCACGCCTTTTTTTCAGCCTTTAAGAGTGCTTTTGGGATTCTTGGACGTTTTTTGCGATCCTCCATTTTTATTTTTTTAGGCATGGTGATTTCTTTTTAATATCCTTCTTAATAAGGTGCTCATGGGTGAGCACTGTGTATGTATCACTGGTGAGCACTACATAAGGCTCATGGGTGAGCACTAGGGAAGAGTGATTTTAGGTGTTCTTGTTCGACCAATTCCCATTTAGTTGATTTGTATGGTGCGCTGGTGGTTATGATGAATTTAGCGTCCAGGAGCTCTTGTTTAGCGCGTGTGATGGTTGCGCGGCTCATGTTCAAGTCTTTTGATAGTTGTGTGGTGGTGCGTGTAAAATAGCGACGTTTTCCGGAATATCTATTCCGATGCTTACAAAGCATGAAATAGAGTATTTTGGCTGATGGTGTTAATTTGTTCCAGTCAGGATCTTCTAAGACCCAATGAGATACGACAAAGTAGCCATTTAATGGCTCTGCAGGTTTCATGTTGCTCCTCTGACGAGCGTTGATAATGGCCGGCCAAACGATAGTCAGAGTATCGTCTGCTTACGGGAGCGACCACCGGCCTTTGGCTGATAGGTTTCATGGCCTGATTTTGAGCATAAAAAAACCGCCAACCCAAATTTTGGGCGCAGCGGTCTCATTCAAGATCTGATTATGCACATTTTGAGATAAATGTCAAGTTTTATTTTTCGGCTCCCAAAGTTTACCCTCGGGGCCGCATAAACCCCCGACTTCCCGCATATCTTTAGCCTTTGAATAAATCACATCACCCGTAACCAAATCATATTTCTCAAACCCTTGTACCGTTACCCTACATTCATGTAAATATGAGGTATGTTTTGGACTTTCATCAGCGTGAAAATACCAATTATGCGGATATTTGTACGTCAACCGCTTACAATCCTTGCAAAATTTCATGTTGTCACCTCCAATATGCTGTATTGACTCAAACCCTCTACAATCATTGTTTTTATTAAGTTCGAGACAGTTTCCAAAAACTACAACAAGGCTTATTGGTGCGCTTCCTATTTCCTGCGCGTTTCCGCGCTTTACAAACCACTCATTATGACATTCGTGCATACTTCCGTTATGGACATGGTGCTTACAATCGCTACAATACACTTTTTTATCTGGTTTCACCTTGTCACCTCCAAATAATTATTATCTACCAATACCTGATAAAAACCCTGGGCAATGCCTTCAAGCGCCCGATCATTGTCGTCAAAAATTCTATGCCCTGATGTTTTATCAATCGCATGGAATAACTCATGAATAAACGTACAAATCAACTCACTTTCTGCTACCTTCTCTCCCCCTGTGGTCGCATCATTTATTCGTATTTCCTTAGCATCATGATCATATTGCCCCAATAGATCCCCACGCTCCTTGAATACATACGGGAATATTATTTTTACATCATGCCCGCCTATCTTTAACATTTTCGGTAATTTCATGTTTTCGTCACCTCCGATTTATTGCCGCCACCCGTCCAAGCCACGGATACCCCGGCGGACTGGCCCGCAGCCACCATTGGTACTGACTATTTCGCAGGGCCACGCACAAGTCCCTGGTCATGTCCACCTTGCCCGTATTGAGATAATCATACATCGTCTTATCCCAACCGACGATCATATCCAACGGTTCAAGGGACACAGCTATTTCAAGGCGTAGATTATCATAGCTATGTGATTTTGGACTCCCGTCTGGTTGACCACCGAGGCCCGGCAGGTGACTCAGATAATAATCAAGAGCGCCTTTAAATACCCAATCGTTCAGCGGACATTCGCTTCCCGGTAGCCGACAACCGAGCCATTTTGCGTGTGGACATGATCTGGTTTCAGTCAAATTAAATCCTCCTGTGTGATTTCCTTAATTCTCGGTTGCCACCTTAAATCCAAAATATCAATCGCGCCACTTAACTCCCACCATTTACTCGCTCGAATATCCCAAATCACGCTATCGTCATCGTAAACAGCATCCCCCAACGCCTTAATTAGGTTATCTAAATCAGGCTTCTGCCTGTGCGGCGTGAGATACATTTCATCCCTCTTTTTATTCGACCATGATTTCGGCATCGGCAGATAAAACGTGACCCAGGCCCCGTGCGCAGGTAATTTGACGTTCAGCCGGCGCACCTCATCCTTGAAGTCCCAGTATCGAACGACGCAACCCCGCTTGTGCCATTTATCTCTCTGCGTCATACGGGGTTTCGGGACGGGGGTTATGGGGTATCGCATTTTTTTTGCCCCTCATATTCATCCATGCAATAACACTCCAAGCCCTTACTGAGTATCAACCATTGAGGAATATCAACAAAATGCCCGTGCATATCTAAATGTTCAATTTGGGATTTCGGCAACCAAACATTTTGATTATCAAACGAAAAACAAATCGCTTTTTCCGTGCTTACCTCAATATCATCATAGATCAATCGGCTCATCGTAATACCACCCCGAATCAGGAATAATTTCACAACCCCGAACAATCTTGAAGTTAATCGCCTGATTATTCGGGTTTTTCTCACTATCACGCCAGTTTTTTGCCTTAATAATAGAGAGCTTCCCCCGGTCCACCGTGCAATACAACCGAGGCTTTTCAAGAGAAAACGATGCACCTCGCCCCAACCTGGCCTTGGGTGCCTTTTGAATACACACAATCGCAACTCCCTTGTTGAGACGATTGTATATTGCGGTTAAATCCCCTGAGATACGGTAAAAACTATCTGTTATTTCTAAAAAATCTATAATGTTCAGCGCATTCGGTTCAATGACATCCGCAAAATTGCTTGCCCGTTCCTTTGCCGTAAAATTCCAATGGTCAATCGTAATGTCATCAAACTTCGACAATCGACTGTTTAATTCCTGGTCCCCCATCTCACTACTGAAATAATATGTCGGGATTTCCTTTTGATTCAACCGTGCAACATTCAGCATCAACGCAGTTTTGCCGCTATCCGGTGCCCCGGCAAACACAAACAGGCTTTTCGGAAAAGTATAAATCCAACGATGAATCCCCAACGGCAAAATCAAATCCAGGTCATGATCCGTAAAATTCTTTTTGTAATTTATCAGCTTCGCGTCCTTGTCGATTAATCGGAATTGACCGTTCCGATCACCCGTCCGCTCGATTAACCCTTCATCCGTTAGCCGCCTTAAACACTCTGATATTGTCTTTTTTTCGCGTCTTGTGGACACTTGTGTCCATTTGTGGACTTCTGTGGACAAAAAGTGTCCACTTGTGGACAAAACAAACTCGCGCACCTCGTCCATCAGATTTCTTTCCTTGCGATTTGACCTCTGGACGGCACTCTTTACTTTGATTTGTATTTCTTTTTCAGGGAAGGGGGGATTGCAGACTTTAGAAGAGATAAGTGAAAGAATTTGCTCAATTTCCGGTACAGGCATACCGCCTTTTACCAGGCAATTCGCAACGTGGAAAAGGGTATCATCCCGGCTGCCTTTGTCGAACGATAAATCCCTATGTCCACAAGTGTCCACAGAGTTCGGCACGGGATTTGCAGTTATAGTACTAATAATATAGTTAGGAGTATTTAAAATACAAGAGCGCATTGTATCCGGTAATCGTGCTGTAACCAATGCGTTCTCTTTTACAAAAACGTATGCCCCGGCCCCGCCGTTTGTGGACGGCGGTGCGACTACATAGCCCCCTTCGCTGCGTATGTCACAGTCAGTCAAAAAGCGCGTCCGATTTCCAATCCCTCTTTCGTGCTGAAAATAAAGATGGTAGCCGCCGCTTGGCGTTTTTACGATAGGCGTGTCAATCTTGGGGGGAATAAACTCTTGGATTGCTTTCTCGCCTTCCTTGCTGTCGATATCAATCACCGTGAGGTTGCTGGTTTCTCCTGTTACGATTGCGATATTGCTACCGACATATTTCCCTTTGCTTCCCCACCAGGCATTCAACTCGTCTTTTGTCGGCTTCCGATGCTGATACTCTTCCCATGAGAAGTAAGGCCGTTTGTCGTGCTTCACGGGGAACACGCTGTAACCGGCGGCGAGATATTTTTTGATATGATTAATCATCTTCCGCCGTATCAAGAATCCCTTTGAGCATCACAGAAAAAGCAAACCCTAACGCCTCTAATTCCTTTTGCATCTTCAGATATTTCGCCTGTAATTTAAGATGCGCCTTTCGCTCTGCCTCATACTTTGCCAGTGGTACTGTTTCCATTATTTACCCTCCAAAACACAAAACGCGATTTACCAGTGGACTCAGGGGTACGATGCCCTGGACAGAATTTTATAATTCTG
>Ga0180438_10002092_pt1 | contig 33651 bp, 26 predicted proteins | sample SS_ome_12_FD_132455 | JGI IMG/M metagenome (GOLD analysis project Ga0180438, IMG submission 132455) | Hypersaline lake sediment archaeal communities from the Salton Sea, California, USA - SS_3_D_2 metaG | ecosystem: Environmental > Aquatic > Non-marine Saline and Alkaline > Hypersaline >... | reverse complement strand
CCTTGAGGTGAATACACTGAAGAGACAGGATCATGACCGAGCCAAAGCCATTTTCACCAGTCAAGCTCATCTGCGGGATTATTGCTTCTGAGGAGAAATTTTTTAAGAGAGCAGAAGAACGTCTTGTTGAACTCTATGGTCCTCTGGATTTGACCAGCCAGGTATTCACGTTCGATTTTACGGATTACTATGAAAAGCAAATGGACCAGAATCTGAAACGGAAATTCGTGAGCTTTAGCAACCTTATATTCCCCGAGAGCCTTGGTGAGATAAAAATCCGGACGAATGCACTCGAAGAAGAGATCAAGGAAGAATGGAAAGCCAGGAGGAGAATAGTCAACCTCGATCCAGGCTACATGACTGCATCGGCTTTAATCATGGCTACTGCCAAGGATTTTGCCCACCGGATTCCTCTCCAGCACGGTATTTATGCTCACCTGGAGTTGCTTTTCGGCAAGAATGATGTGCGGACGTTGAGTTGGACCTACCCCGATTTTAAAACGGAAAGTTACCGGATGTTCCTTCTGGATGCGAGACGCATCTATCTTTCTCAGCTCCAGAATCAAAAAAGATCCTGAAAAACCAATTTTCTTTTTGAGAATAATGAGCAAGTGGTGAAAATGAAATTGGGGGAGTGAGGGCTGACTCGGTTTCTTTTTTTTTTTTCTTTCTTTTTTTTTTCTCTCTCTCTCTCTCTCTCTCTCTCTCTCTCTCTCTCTCTCTAGTCGACTTCGTCGATATCGAGTGCGGAGATCTCCCGGAGCTTTTTCACGATATCCGGAAGTTCCCTCAGGACAATATCGATGTCTTCTTCTGTGTTGAACCGTCCTAAAGAGAACCGGATACAGGAGCGGGCGACTTCGGGCTTGAGGCCGATCGCATCCAGAACATGAGAGACATCCTCTGCGCCTTCACTGCAGGCTGAACCTGTCGAAACATAGATACCTTTTGTGGCCAAAGCCAGGAGGATCGCTTCGGCTTCGAGACCGAAAAAGGCAAAATTCAGAGTTCCCTTTATTCTCTTCTTCTCGTGACCGTTGAATTTCACTTTGGGGATGCTGTCCTCGATTCCTCTTTTCAACTTCTCTGCCAATTTCTCTATTCGTTTTTTGTCCTTGTCTCCTCTCTCTTTAATAATCCGAACTGCCTCTCCCAGGCCGATGATTCCGGCCGTGTTTTCTGTGCCGGCTCTCATTTCCCGTTCCTGGTGTCCGCCGTAAATCAGAGGCCATATCTTCGTTCCTTTCCGGATGTACAGCGCTCCCATTCCTTTAGGTCCGTAAATTTTGTGAGCTGAGATAGAGAGAAGATCCACACCCAGGTTGTTGACATTTACATCTAATTTTCCGAAGGACTGAACTGCGTCAGTATGAAGCAGGACCTCTTTATCCCTGGCAATTCGACTGATTTCTTCAATAGGCTGGATAGTCCCGATTTCGTTATTGGCATGCATGATGGTGATGAGCGCAGTACGAGGAGTGATAACGTCCTTTATAAAATTCACATCTACAGTCCCGAATTTATCCACTGGAGCATAAGTGACTTTAAATCCTTTTTTTTCAAGGTAGTTGGCCGTCTGGAGGACTGCCGGATGTTCGATGGTGGAGGTGATGATTTCATTTTTTTCAGGGAAAGCATCGAGAACTCCCCGGATAGCCAAATTGTCGGCTTCCGAACCTGACCCGGTAAAGACTATCTCGGTCCGGCTGGCTCCCATAGCCTTGGCCACGGTTTCCCGGGCCTCTGTGACCATCTCCTTGACCTGTCTGCCGATGGGATAGAGAGAAGACGGATTTCCGAAATGTTCCTTGAGAAATTGAGACATTTTTTCTGCGACTTCAGGATCCACAGGAGTCGTTGCGTTGTTATCCAGATAAACCATATAGGCCTCTATGCATCTTTATTCATCCAAAGGATTCATAACTAAACCGGACTTGAGCTTGGGGAAGAAATCAGTCGATTTTTGGGGCATGAGTTCTCCATTCTCAACGACTTCTCTGATTTGAAAGAGAGAGACTGGCTTCAAGAGGAAAAGCAACTGAAACTCTCCCTTGACGGTTTGTTCAATCCCCTCCTCAAGATTTCTTATGTAACTCACGTTATTCTCCAAAGAAAAGGGTTCTGAGGATAAAGCCTCGAGCCTGTCGATTATGAGTGAATGGAGAATAGCCACATCGAGATATTTCCATTCTTTGGATTTGTCATCGGATATTTCTCTATCCAGGATATCTTCTGATTTGAGACGCAAAATAAATGCTTTATTGAGTGACGGAATGAAGGCTCCAAAGGCATGGATTCCGCTGAGGATTTTTTCTTGAACTTTTCCGATCGCTTCCCGGTCTGAGGTATCCGGCCAGTCAATTTCAGAGATTTCAAAGTTTGCGCTGAGAAGCTCATTAAATCTTTGGCCGGATAGTTTGTCCAGACCTTTGACCAATCTGTATGTAGGGAGGATGGTCAATCCCGGGTCATCCAGTCTGAATAATGTCATCATGATGTAGTTGAAAGACTCAGTCCCTTTGATTTCGCTTAAACCTTCAGTCTGGAATTTTTGATAGTTCAAGGATGTCTCATAGCGGTGGTGCCCATCCGCTATGATCAGCACCTTATCGGCCATGGCGCTTTGAATTCTCTGGATGTCATCCTTATCTTTTATGATCCACAGGATGTGGCGGAAATTGTCTTCATCTCTCACCTCAGCCCCTAGCTCGGCATTGGCCATTGCTCCTTTTATTGCCTCAGAAACGTTACCATTGTCGTCATTGTAGAGAAGGAAGATCTGTCCTGTGTTTGTGTTTGTTGCCTTCAAGAGGTTCAATCTATCGACTTTATGCTTGGGAAAGGTTTTCTCATGAGGAAGGACCTTTCTCGTCGAGAATTCTTCAAGCTTGACTCTCGCGATAAGCCCCATCCGCATTTTTTTCTCGTTTCTCACCTGGAATTCCTGTTTATACAGATAGAGTGCTTCCTGATCTTCGCGGACAAGAATTCCCTCTTTTTCCCACTGATCCAGGTAGATTTTTGCTCTTTTGTATTTATCCTTTTCTGGGTGCTCGGGATCGTCTTCTTTTCCCAGGATTATCCTCACGACATTGTAGGGATTTCTGTTATAGTATTCTTCCTGCAAGAAGGGCGGAATGCGGTCATAAGGCTCAGTGATGACCTCTTCCATTTTGACTTTCTGAGTGTTGTATCGTATTCCTTTAAAAGGTTGTATTTCTGCCATTTTTCCTCCAAAGACTGTCTGCGGCTTGTACTGGTTCTTAAGTGAGTCTCTCTTTTAAGATCGAGACGACCTCCATCCCCGCTCTTTTTTGGCCCTCTTTTGCCGCTGCACCGATATGGGGGGTTGCGATCACATTGGGATGATCAACAACAGAAAATTCATCCGGAGGCTCCTTCTCGAAGACGTCCAGGGCCGCGGCTCTGACTTTGCCCGAGTCGAGAGAGCGTAAGAGAGCTTTTTCATCTACGGTTCCTCCTCGGGAAGCATTGACGAGGATGACTCCATCCTTCATCATCTCGAATTCTTTATCACTGATCATGTGTCTGGTCTGATCTGTTAAAGGAAGATGAAGAGTGATGATATCCGCCTGAGAGAGAAGCTCTTCCAGGGGAATCTGTCTAACATCCAAGTCTGTTTGGCAATCAATGATGTCATAAGCGATGACTTTCATCCCGAAGGCAAGAGCCCGCTTGGCCACTTCCTGGCCTATTCTTCCGAAACCTATGACTCCCAGAGTTTTCCCATAGAGTTCCGTACCGGAAAAAAGCTTTTTTTCCCATTTGTGATCTTTCATCGAGAGATTGGCTTTCCCATGGTTTCGGACAGCCGCGAGCATCAAGCCGAATGTGTGTTCTGCCACTGAAATCGATGTGGCGGCAGGCGTGTTGGCCACCTGGATTCCTTTTGCCTTTGCCGCTTCCAAGTCGATATTATCCAGGCCGATCCCAGCTCTGACGATAAGCTCCATGTTAGAGGCTGCTTCGATGGCTTTAGCGGTCACTTTCGTTGCCCCTCGGACAACCGTTGCATGGAAATCAGGAATTGTCTTGACCAGTTCGTCCTCATCCATCCCTGTTTTCTCGGTGACATCAAACTCTGGAATGGATTTTAACTTGTCAAGCGCATCCGGACTTAAGGCGTCAGCCACGAGTATTTTTTTCATTCCCAATTCTCCTTTAAGATGGTCTCCGCTGCCTTTAATGAGCTGCCGCTTTCGAAAGTGTATCCCAACTCAGAGAGCGTCATCTCCAGGGCAGAGAGCGCGGTGATGATGTCGAATCCTCCCATATAACCCAGATGGGCGATCCTGAATATCTTTCCCTTGTAAGGATCCTGGCCTCCGGCAATGTAGGCCATGTATTTTCCCTGCATGGTTTTGACAAGTTGAACTCCATCAAGGCCTGCCGGAACTTTAACGGCTGTCAGGATATTGCCCGGGTTTTTAGACAGAAGCTCCATTCCGAGGGCTTTGATACCGGCTCGAGTCGCATCCCCGAGAATGCGGTGGTGTTCGAAAAGCTTTTCCAGGCCAACGGATTTGATGAGATCCAGAGCCTTTTTCTGCTGGATGATGAGGGAAACTGCCGGTGTCCAGGGAGTCGTCTTTTTTGCCAGGTTTTTTTTGTAGGCTTTAGCGTCAAAATAAAATTTGGGTAGAGTGGAGTTTTCCACCAGATTCCAGGCCTTGGGACTGAAGGCGAGGTAGGCCAGACCCGGAGGGATCATGAACGATTTCTGAGAGCCGGCAACCAGGATATCCACTTTCCATTCATCCATCGGGCAGGGAGTGGCGCCGAGCCCGGAGATTCCATCGACAGCCAGAATAGCCTCTGAGCGAGCCATGACTTCTCCGTAGCCCTGGATGTCATAGACTGTGCCCGAAGATGTTTCAGAAAGGGTGGCGAACACGGCTTTTGTTTCCGGATTAGCTTTCAACTCCTCGGCAAGTTGCTCTTTGCTGAACAGTTCTCCCCATTCGAGTTCGATCTCCCTGACTTCAACACCGTAGGCACGGCAAATTTTTCCCCATCTTTCGCCGAATTTTCCTCCACTAATCGTGATTACTTTATCGCCTGGATTAAGGGTGTTGATGACAGCTGTTTCCATGGCTCCGGAACCGGATGATGTCAGAACGAAAACATCTTCCTTTGTTCCGAACACATATTTCAGACCCTCTGAGACTTCCATGAAGATTCCGGAAAATTCTGGCGTCCGGTGATGGATAATGGGTTCCGCGGCTGCAGCGAGCACGTCTTCAGGAACAGGCGTTGGGCCGGGGGAAAGTAGATAGTACTTTTTTATCATATGAGTCCTCCTTTAAATGTTAAATAATGGGACCCTTTCTTTGAGAAGATGATGTTTCTCTCAAAGGTCGAGTCTTGATTATTATTAAAATCTAACAGGGTGAACAACGACACTATTCTTTAAATGATTCTGGAGAATATCAACAGTTAAAATTAGCAGAATTTGGGGAATCAGTCAATTAAAGCTGAATCAATATTTCTGTCAAGAGAGCAGTTCTTTCGATAAGAGATGAAAGAAGAAGGTGCTCGTTTTCAGCGTGAATTCCGTCTCCATCAGGCCCCAAACCATCCAGAGTCGGGATTCCCATGCCTGATGCTATGGAGGCATCGGAACCACCTCCCGTTTTACCTGCTGACAGCTTCATGTCAAGGGAGGAGGCGATTTCTTTGATCCGGGAGAATAACTCTGCGGAAGCCTCTGTTTTTTCCATTGGAGGGGTCGAGCTTTCAATCGTGAATTTCAGGCGCGCACCCTTGAGCACAGGCTTTAACTTCTTGAGTGAAGCGGTGAATTTTTCTCTCTGTTCGTTTTTCCAGAACCTGATGTCCAGGACTGCCTGTGCATTGTCGGCGACTATGTTGGGTTTTTCCCCACCTTTTATCATGCCGATATTGACGGTCGTCTCTTCCTTTTCAAGCTCTTTCACACAGCGCAGCTGATGCATAAGCTCATCAATGGCATTGATGCCTTGATTCGGATTTCCGGCATGAGCGGCTTTCCCTTTGGTCTCCAGACGGATCACAAGCCGCCCTTTTCTCTGGATTTTTAATGCTCCTCCAGGAAGAGAAGGCTCCAGACAGAGGACGTATGAAGATTTTCTGCACAGGTTTCGGATGACTTCATAGGATGCATCACTCCCGATTTCTTCGGCTGAGTTGATGAAGACAGCGATTTTCTTTTTGGGGAGTGTATTCAACTCATTCAAAGCTTTCAGGGAAAAGAGAGTCATGACAATACTGGCTTTCATATCCAGAACACCCGGTCCGAACACTTTGTCTTCTGTGATGTAAAAAGGCATTTTGTGGATTTTTCCGATAGGCCAGACTGTATCGATGTGGGTCAGGATTAAGATCTGTTCAGTGAAGGATTTGGGAGTCGGTGAAGGATAGTGGGCCACATGAAGGGCGCCGATTCCCTTCTGAGGAAATCGATCTATTCTGGCACCCGCTTTTTTAAACTCTTTAGCAACAAAGGCGGAACAGGCATCCACAGATTTTTTATCTCCGGATGGAGACTCACGATGGGCTATTTCTTTCAAAAGGTTGATCATTTCCCCTTTTCTGGATTTATAATAATGGTAAAAATCCATTTTACTTCCCTCCGCTGGAAGGGATTAACTCTATCACATAAGCTGGGGAATAGCACGTTTTTTATTATCAATTTGACATGCTGGCATTATTCGTGGATGATTTGAGGGACGGTTTGAAAATGAATATCTTTTCAATTCTTTTTATGCTGCTGATCGCTTCTATCGCTGGGGCGATAGGGGCCAACCTGGCGGGAAGGAAAAGACTCGGGTGCATAACATCCATTGTGCTTGGGTTTATCGGCGCTATGATCGGAACTCTCATCGCTCAGGCCTTGGACCTTCCGCCGTTACTCTACATAAGATTTGGGAATCACCATTTTCCGGTGATCTGGGCGGTTATTGGAGCGGCACTTTTTGTGGCTTTTTTGAACCTTTTCTCTCGGCCTGCTAAATAGAAGGCTGAATCACTCAGGAAAACAACGAGGCGACCGTTTTGTAGAGAAAAGACAATCCCCTAATGATTTTTCCTGCAGGTCTGTGTTTTAGTTTTATCGCCTGAAAACGGCAGACCTCATGACAACACATGCAGTAGATACAGAGGTTTTTATCTATCCGGATAAAATCCTCCTCGAATTTTGCGGCTCCTCGGGGGCAGATGTTTACACACTCCAGACAGGCGGTGCATTTTTTTGTGATAATTTCAGGGATGAGTGTGAGTTCGTTTTGAATATAGGCATAGAGGAATGACGGGAGTTTTCTCCTGAAAAGGCCGATCGCGGCGGCGGAATGCTTGAAATCTCTCACCTCGACATCATGAATTTTTTCTCCCACAATCTCAATATCTTCGATTTGACCTATCCCCAGACCTCTTTCATGGGCATCAAGCGTGGTGTAGATATTCATTGGATTGAAGCCAGTGATCCTTGATGCCACCGCATCCACAGCGACAGCATCCTCTGAAGCGATAATCACTCCCACCTTTTTTTTGTTTCCTGTTGAAGGGCCTTCCCCTTCCATAGCGACAATACCGTCCATGACTGTCAGATGAGGAGGTACACAGGAATAGATGTCGACAAGCATCTGGCTGAAGACATCATTCCTGATAAACTGTCTATGATAGCGGTGACGGGATCCTATCGGAATAACGCCAAACATGTTCTTCACCGCTCCTGTGAAGACTGTAAATGAATGGGTTTTCAGCTTGGGTAGGTTCAGAATGAAATCCGCCTCGAGAACTATAGGTGAAATGAAGACCTTCTTCAGGAGTTCGCCTCTGCAGTTGACTTCTCGAAACCCTTCTTCTTTCAGGTTGAGGAGGCGTACTCCCAATTCATCACAGACTTGGCGGTACCCGGAGATGAGGAAGCCATCTTCCTCCTTGGCTTGGATGTCATCCCCGACCGTGATAGCCACATCGAGTTGTTTCAGCAAAAGGAGGACTTCCCGGGTGAAAGCCGGATGCGTGACAATGGCTTTCTCAGGAGGAGAAGGAGGGGAGAGGTGGTTGATTTTGACAAACACATGACTTCCTGGCTGGATGAGATTCTCGAGTCCATCGAAGTAAGAAAAACTTTTTTTCAGGCTTTGATGAATTCCTGAGGAGTTATAATCCGCCTGTTTGACGATTGAAACTCTGGCCTTTTTCATGTTTTCTATTATATGCAAGACGAGTCGCCATGGCGAGAGGAGATATCGTTTGGATTGACAAGGGGAGTGGAGTTTAATAATCTGACGGTGTTTATTCGACAATGAATGTTTGGACAATTCTGGGTGAATTCTCTTTCCTCCTCATAATTTTCTTTTTCTTTGTGTTCTCTCTCTACAACTTTATCGAAAGGGAAAAGAGGGCTTTCTGGCGGAGCGCCACATTTCTTGCGGGGCTGGCTTTGCTCAATTTTGGCTTTCGTCTGGTCAAAGCCCCTCTTCAAAACTGGCTGTTCGGCGCAGCCTTTATCCTCTGCATCTTTGTCCTCATTCTTCTTCTTGCTCCGACCTCAAAAAAGCGCGCTGTAGAGATAGTGGGGGAACAGGAGAAAATCGATGAGAGAGATGTCATCTTTGCCCGTTTTGACCTTGAGGAGGGCACCGATAATTATAAGGACTATTATGGACGAAAACCTGAATACAAGAAGGTTGATGATGAAATAAGAAAAATTCCTGACATCCTCTCGTCTTCTCATATTGAAAAGAATCCGGAACTTTTTTCCCTGGCGAAAGTCGAATTCGATTTTCTTGAACATCAATTGTCACAGGTTCAGGGGGAAGTGTTTGAGAAAAAGATGCAGTCTTCTCCTGCGGAGAACACCCGTCTGATTAAAAATATCATCAAATACCTGGGGGGAGATATCTGCGGAGTCTGTCTCTTGGACCAGTCATATGTCTACTCTCATGTGGGGCGGGGACCTGAACCTTATGGCCAGAATATTATCATGAGCCATAAATATGCAATCGCTTTCGCTCTGGAGATGGATTTAGGAATGATCGCTTCTGCCCCTAGAGCCCCTGTCATTGTCGAGACCGGGAGGAAATATGTTGAGGCCGCAAAGATCTCCATAACGGTTGCCAGCTTTGTCCGCCGCCTGGGATTTCCGGCCAGAGCCCATATCGCCGGGAGCAACTATCAGGTCATGCTTCCGCCGCTAGCCTGGAAAGGAGGCCTGGGTGAGTTAGGAAGGCTGGGGATGCTCATTACAGAAAAATACGGGCCCAGGATAAGGTTGGGACTCATCACCACAGACCTTCCCTTAGTTCCGGATGTTCCGGTAAGTCTCGGAATCCAGGAATTTTGCCGGAAATGCCAGAAATGTGCCCGGAACTGCCCTGCTCAGGCTATTCCCTATGGAGATAAATCAGAGGAGAATGGTGTGCTGAAATGGACGATCAATCGAGAAGAATGCTACAGGTTCTGGAGAAAAGCCGGAACAGACTGTGCGGTCTGTATTTCTGTCTGTCCCTTCAGCAAGCCGGATAACTCATTTCACAACCTTATCAGGAGAGTGACTGAACGGTCTTCTTTTGCCCAGACATTTTCAATCTGGGCAGATGATTTCTTTTATGGACGCTCTCCACGCCCGAAGAAATCTCCCTTTGGTATCTAACCTGAATTATTCATAAAATATGCCGACACACCATACAAAAAATCTCTGAAGGATAACTGATCATCATATGTCGGCGTCTTTTCCCCTTTGGGCGCGCCGATTTCGCCGAATCTACTTTGTTACAGCGCAAGAGCGGTGGACGACCACAGCATCTTGCGCTGTGCCTCGTATCTCCGGCAACCTCGACTCGTGAATAATCCAGGCTGACTTTGTTTTGTGGATTAATCTTTTTTAACTGGCTTGTTGTATTTCTTTTTTCCGAGAGGCGACCACATTCCGTAGCTTTCTTCGTGAATCCTGCATTTTCCAAAAGATGTCCAGTGAAATCCATAGTTGTAACCGAACCATAGGTATTTGTCTCCACCACCGTTTTCAGTGGTGATGATGTAGCGTGCAGCCACGTTTCCTATGCCCAATACTTTTCCTCCCGGGAGGTCCGTATCTCCTTTATTCGCATCGAACGGAATCCAGCCGTAAGGAGGAAGATACACTTCTGTCCAGCGGTGAAAGACGTCATCAAAACTGGCATCATCGCCCCGGCGGCTGACCGCTCCTACGTAGCGCACCGGGACACCGAGGGCCCTGCAGAGGGCAATCATCGAGTAGGAATATTCGGAACATGACGCTGTGCCTCGCTTCAGCACAGTCGGCGCGGGATTCCATCCTCCCAGAGGCTTGAGGTTGTAGGTCAAGTTCTTTCCCAGATAATCGTATACGCGGCGGGCAATCCAGTAAAGATTTTTCTCATTTCCAGCGATACTGTGGGCAAGATTCTGGATGAACGGATCGCTAATCTTGTATTTGTCTCCATCCTGAGTGTATTTTCTTTTAATATCTTCAGGAATGTCTGCGAGACTGCCTATATTATCCGGGTGGAGAAAGTATTCGACGGCGTATATTTTCGCCTTGACTTTCCACCCTGGCTTAACGACAGAATAGCTCTTTAGATTGTCGAAGTGAAAATGAGCGATTTTCTGGCTCCATTTATCCAGGATGACTTCATCCGGATCAGGATCGAATTGGACAGGCCCCAGAAGAGTCTGGTTATCCCGGCTGACAGGCATCGGAAGGTATATATCCAGAGTATTCACCGTTCCGGGCCCGTAGTTTCTGAATTCTTTAATGAAATGAAGGGACATCTGCCGCTCGTCCCATTGTGTAAGAATATCCTCATCAAAGATTTTTATCTGGTAGATCTCATCGTTTTCATAATCCACATTCCAGAGAGTATTTTTTCCCCAGGCAAGCCCGTAAGCAAAAGGACCGTAGGCGCGCAATGACGTGAGACAGAGGCCGTCAGAGGGATCAACCAGATAGATCCGGTCCTCACTGCGATCTGTCACCCAAAGGTATTTGCCGTCGAATGCCAATCCGGTCGGCTCCAATGCGGGGGAAGAAAAGTTCTGGACCATCATTCCGTCTTCGGGTGAGACCTTGAGCAAGATATCCTGTCTATGGTCAATGATCCAGACATATTTTCCGTCCCAGGCAAGGTCTCTGGGATATGAACTGTTAGACTCCAGAATGGTGATGGCCCTCCCTGTTTCAGGGTCCAGACAGTACATGGATTTCTCTCCGGAATCGATATGCCAGAGATTTTTTCCATCCCAGGCCAATCCTTCCGGACGATGGCCAGGAGAGTCGAAGCTTTGAATCGTCTTTCCGTCTTCGGGGTTGATTTTGTAGATTTTATCCGTGTAGATATCCGCAAGCCAGAGATATTGTCCGTCAAATGCCAACCCGGTCGGGCAGGGGCCGGGTGTTTTGATTGTCTTTAAAATGTCTCCGACTTTTGCCCAGGAAAAAGTTGTCAGCAAAAATAAAGTGAAAAGACAAACCAAAAATTTTTTCATGGGATCCTCCACCTGGCTCTAATTATAATGAAATTCAATCTCATTTTTCAACGCCTGCTTTTAGGGATTGAATCTTGACAAGGAATAGAGATCAGATCCTGTTAAAACCATTGCTTAAGAGATATGATCAAGCCCTGGTTCTGGCATCGAGATAGGGACTGGCCTCCAGATTAAAATCGAAGCCTGACCTCAATATCACCAGGATGCGGAAGCATCTCCAAAACCGTGATGGAATATAGAGGTGGCTCACCTTATACTGCTGTTTTGAGCAAAAAAAACAGAAGTTGAGCCGTGAAGGAAATAAAATCAACCTTCGATATTAACTAAACATTGAAACAGTTCGGTGTCTACTGGATAGAAGAGCAGTTGCTGCATCTTCGGGAGGAGGTTTTTTTAGATATGCTTTGCTAGGTCCTCCGGGAGATCGAAGAAATCGCTACAGGGAGCCAGGCTGGATGTGAAGAATGCGGGCAGATCATCAGTCTAATGAAAGCCTATGATGCGCCAGTTCCAGTAGAGTTTGGATCGGAACCTGATATGGACAATTTTGTTCACAATAGCCATCACAATCCTGACATCCATCATTCCATTGGCGGGATAATTTTGAATAGAGAACCATGGCTTCTTTTTCTCTTTTTTGACTGTCAAAATAATGATGATAGCGCATAATGGTATTGATAGGGATTTTCTGCGGACACCTTTCCTCGCAAATTCCGCAGGCATGCCTGCAGTAAAACTGTCCATAGCTGCTTTTATAACCAGATAATGCTTGTTTATCTCTCTCTGAAAACCCGGAGCCGGAGAGGAATAGCCAATGCTCCATTTCATCGAAATTAGGCATTTGGCAGCAAACCGTATGAACGCCGGGATGATTCATGACAAATCGGAAGGCTGCTCTGCTGATTTCCCTTGGATCATGTAGGTTATGCTTCTGGATGAATCCCTGAGCCCGGTCAACCATGGCCTGGAATTCTTTCACGATCTGCTTGAAGCGGGGCGTGAGTTCCTCATTACGCTCGACCATCTCCTTGATTTCTTCCTGCAAAAGCGTGTAATTGTGAACGGGATTGACCTTCATAAGAGTCGCACCGATGTTCTTTTCTTGCAAGGCCTTTAAAATTCGTTCCCCCATATCCTTGGTGAGATAATTGTAGATAAACAAGAATACGTCAAAGCGCCCATCTTCTGCAGCGGCCATACACACTTTTTCCATTGTCTCTGTCATCAATGTTTCGTCATTTTTCCACCAGGTCGTTCCGTGACTCGTGATACCGATAAAACGAAGACGACCTTCTTCCTTTAACTGCCTGGCTGCCCCATGAAATCCTTCGCAGTCCAGTATTTGCACATCAGTGGCGTTATGGATCATCAAGCAGTCTATGTACTCCGTGTTCAGTCTTTCAAGGCATTTTCGTGCTCGATCAAGAATATTTTCCTTTGATTCATCATTTTTCAGCCGTAATTTTGTATTGATAAAGATGGAACTTCTATCCACATCCTTTATTACGCTGCCAATTGTTCTTTCCGAATTGCCGTTGCCATACTCTTCACCCGTATCCAAATAATTCACTCCTGCATCCAATGCGGCCTTTAATACCGCCTCGTTTTTAGGGTTGCCAAAGGCAATGTCTGAAACTTTGAAACCAGTCCGTCCCAGTTTGTTGTATCTCTGGATTCTATTTGGCTTAGCTGGTCGATTTTTACGGTATCCAGGTATCGGTACACCGTCAAGGCTTTTAAAAGCCATCAATCCAAAAAACGATCGGTGAAAGAATTGTCGCCGACTCTGATTTTCTTTCATTTAAACCAGTCTCCCTTCAAAGAAACAAAATGACTTTCATCAGAGGTATTTTAGGCATTTTTTCCACAGGAATCGTCCAGATTCAGGAATTGGGACGATTTCATTTGAATTTAGCCCCAGGACCATTTCAGGGTTATATGCATATAACAAACCAATTCAACCAGGTCGTATCGATGTGTAATAATCTATGAACAGAGTGCATATAAAGAAATGATAGAGATTCCTATCCTGGCCTGACTTCAAGGATGTTACAACGTATTAGGAAAGTATAATGAAAAAATATCTATGGTTCGTTATTATCTTTCCCTTTTTGATCAGCTATGGCTTACTTTGCGATGGTATACCTGGGACTGAGGACGAAGTTGGGACTTTTAGCCCGACATTTGATGGGAGCTTCAAGGAGGTCATTTGGGATGCTGGATTTTCACTTCTATATGATGGTATTCGCGAGTATCTTTTCGGGCATCAGAAGGGATTACAAGGTTTTTTTCAGCAGTGGCATGAAGAAAATAATCAGCTGCTTCTCTTCGATCCATAATTTTCGGGGGAACTCTAGGTACAGTTATTTATTGAATTAATAAACTGAACGTGCTATTTTTTAAATTCTAGATTGTTCACTATAGATCGCTGAGAGTTTAGATTTGGTTTCTGGTTATGGAACTCAAATTCTATGATATATTCAGGTTTATTACAGTATTTCTGTTTCTCTTTACTGCCTTCATCTTAATTAAACTGAAGCGCGGGAATAAGCTCAGCAACCGATTGTTTGCCATTTTTTTATTCTCTAAAGTCTTTTGTTTTACTGACAGTCTCATTTTTAGGTTTGGAGCAAATGTGGCGGCTTGGTCTCCCCATGTATTTAATATCGGTGAGTCCTTTGAATTTCTCCTTGGACCATCTTTACTTCTATATTCCCAGTCCTTGGCCTACCGCGACTTTTCACTGAAAATTCGTCATATCCTGCATCTTTTTCCATTCTTTTTTCACTTGATCTTTATGTCCTATAAATATCATTTCCATGCTGTTGAGACAAAAATTCAATTTTTACGGGAGGGATTTTTATCCTCTTTTGAATACAATTTGAATGTCATATCTATAAACTTGCATTTCATCATATATAGTATTGCCATTTTGATTATCTTAAACAATTACCGAAAAGCTCTAAAGCAGTACTATTCCTCTATTGGGAAAATTCAATTATCGTGGCTGAGTCTGTTGGTAGGTGGATTTATTGTCCTATGGAGCACATCGCTCATCAATTATCTTGGTATGCTTGCAGGTAATCCTTCCTTTTTCCCCAAAGATTTGTCAATCGTAATGCTTTTCGTTTTTGCGAATATGATACTATACAAAGGGATTGTACACCATGAAATCTTTGGTGGGATTGAGCGACCAAAGCTTAAAGCCAAACCTCTTATCTCTGAAACGATTTGCAAAAGATATATCGAGAAACTCAAGACATTTATGAAAAATGAGAAGCCTTATCTTGATCCGTCATTATCTCTTAATAATCTGGCAGAACAGTTATCCATTCCCCCCCGCCACCTCTCTCAAGTGATCAATGATTCCCTGAATAAGAACTTTTTCGATCTAGTCAGTGATTACAGGATTAATGAGACCAAGCAGATGCTTAAGGATCCAACAAATAAGAAAAAAACCATCCTGGAAATTCTTTATGATGCCGGCTTTAACTCAAAATCCTCTTTTAATTTCTTGTTTAAGAAAAAAGTAGGGATCACTCCTTCAGAGTTTCGGAAAAATTCCTTACAGAACGGATCTGTTTGATTCTTACCGAACTGCCCCGAATTGTTCCCCCTTTATTTTTTTTAGGAATACATGAGAGATCGGAACGGATGTTGAGACATAACCCCTTTCTATGATAAGGTTAACAAAAAAAATCCGACAAGAAAGGAGAATTGAATGGGGACAAGCCGTAGGGAATTCTTAAAAAATCTGAGTCTGGGTGTTGGGAGCATTGGAGTTTTTGGACTCTCTGCCAAGGAAGCTCAGGCGAAGATACAGAAGAAGGTTAAAGAGACAAAGCACCTCTCAGCCGCCGAGATTGCCAGGGATGAGGACTTCTGGTTTCCTATCCAGCAGGCGTTCAACATTGACCGGAGCATCATCAACCTCAACAACGGAGGGGTTCATCCGGCCCCGCAAATTGTTATGGATGCCATTCACCGTTACCTGGATTTTGCCAACGGAGCTCCTGTTTTAAACGGATGGAGATATCTCCGTCCGAGAAAGGAACTCATCCGGAAAAAACTGGCAGATACTTTTGGCTGTTCGCCTGAAGAGATAGCCATCACAAGGAATGTCACAGAATCCATGCAGATTGCACTCCTGGGCATTGACCTTAAACCAGGAGATGAGGTTTTGACGACAACCCATGACTATCCTTCAATGAAAAATGCTCTGTTTCAGAGGGAAAAAAGGGAAGGAGTGAAAGTCAAATTGTTTCCGTTTGACTATCCTCCCAAGAACATCAAGGAGCTGGCGAAAGCCTTTGAGAAAAACGTGACTCCTCAAACCAAACTTATCGAAGTCTGCCACATCACCAATCTCACAGGGCAGATATTCCCTATCAGAGAAATCTGCCGGATGGCTCGTCAGCGCGGTATCGAGGTGGTGATCGACGGTGCCCATGCCTTTGGCCATTTCGAATTTAAACAGAAAGACCTCGACTGCGATATTTACGGAGCCAATTTGCACAAATGGATGATGGCACCAATCGGGACTGGTTTTCTGTATGTGAAGAAAGAAAAGATTAGAAACATATGGCCGCTTTTTCCTGCAGCCGATCCGCAAGGAGACAACATCCGGAAATTCGAGCACATCGGAACTCATCCAGACTGGCTGGAGCTTGCCGTGGGAGATGCTCTGGCCTTTCATCATGGAATCGGCGGGAAGCGAAAAGAAGAGAGGCTGCGCTATTTGAGGAACTACTGGGCGAAAAAATTTGAGAAACTGCCTGGAGTGAGAATCCTGACCTCCTATGATCCGGAACAGTCCTGCGGGATCGGGACGTACACTGTTGAAAACTTTGATATGGGAAAACTGGCCCAGGTTCTCTTTGAAAAACACAAAATATATGTCATCGCAGTCGGAGTCCCGTCTCCTGAGCTTGGAGGTGAAAATATCGTTGGCATGCGTGTCACGCCCAGCATCTACACCACACTCCGCGAGCTGAATATATTCATAGAAGCCGTGTCTCACTATGTCAAGAACGGATTGCCGGGCTAAAAAACACAACGGTGTGGATTCAATAGACAGGAATAGCGTTAGAATAATGTTGGGAGACAATCCAGCTCTGTGCATTATTGTCATTGAATTTCCCGAGTAAAATAGAAAGAAAGCATGGAAACAGCCTTTTTTCGGAATAAAGCGGAAGAAAGGGGGAGTCCCGGATGAGCTGGGATTTAAAGCGGGATCTGGAGACTGTCCGCAAGGAATTTCCTATCCTGGAGAAGTGCATCTATCTCATCAGTAATTCACTCGGGGCGGCTCCGAAAAAGGCAGCGGATAGCCTGAAACGCTTTTATTCATTATGGGCAGAGGATGGCGTGAGTGCCTGGGAAAAGGAGTGGTGGGATCTTTCACGGAAAGTCGGAAATCAAGTCGCTTCTCTGCTCGGAGCCGAAGAGGATGAAGTCACCATGCAGGTCAACGCCACGCTCGGTCATTGGGTCATTCTCTCCACTCAGTTTCACTCCGGGAAAAAAAAGGACGGCAAGAGAAATAAAATTGTCATGACAGATCATGATTTTCCATCAATCATTTATGCGGTCTCAAGAATATCTGAGATTATGGGATGGAAGGTCGAATTATTGAGCAGTCACGGAGAGCCAGGATTAGAGACGGAAAGAATTATCGATGCCATTGATGATAAAACTCTTTTTGTCTCCACTTCTCATATCTACTTCAAATCTGCGTACATCCAGGATATCCAACAGATCGCTGCCAGAGCCCGTGAGGCTGGAGCCATGACTCTCATTGACGGGTATCATGCTCCTGGAACGATTCCTGTGGATGTCAAGAAGCTCGGTGTTGATTTTTATGTTGGAGGCTGTTTGAAATGGCTCTGCGGCGGACCGGGAAACGCCTTTCTCTATGTCCGGCCGGAGCTTGCCGAAAAGCTTCAACCTCAACTCACCGGCTGGTTTGCACATAAAGAGCCTTTTCTCTTTGCTCAAGACATGGAGTTCACTCAAGGCAGCTACAGGTTCATGTCCGGGACTCCTCCTGTTCCCTCGCTGTATACGGCTCAAGCTGGGCTGGAAATAATCAAGAAAATCGGAATACCTGCGATAAGAGAAAAGTCATTGGCATTGACTGACCTGATCCTCAAAAAGGCAAAGGAAAAAAGATTCCATCCGTATTCTCCTGAGGAAGAACATCTGCGTGGGGGCGCGGTTTCCTTCGGATTGCCGCAAGCTTTTGCCGTCAAGCTGGCTCTGGAACAGAGGGGGGTAAAAGTGGATTTCCGAAAGGGTGAAGGAAAGGAACCGGATATCATTAGGGTTGGTCCCCATTTCTACTCTAAAATGGAAGAAGTCGAGATTCTTTTCCAGGAAATCGAAGCCATATATTCTTCAGGAGAATATAAGAAATTTAAAGATGACATCCGCCGAGTCACTTGATTTGCCTGACTTTATTACCCAGATGACCGAAGTTGCAGCTTGTTTACAGTGAAGCCGTTCTACCGTATATTATTACTGTAGAGGGGGTAGAGAAATGAAAAAGATATCCAGACGAAATTTCATGAGCGAGTCATTGATATTAATGGGTTCGGCTTTATTCCTCCCTCCAAAATCAATCCCCGGAATGCGGCGGAATTTCTCTGGCAGTGCGCAAAGCTCAGGGATATACCCCTCCTATCTTGCCCTGGAGAAAAAAGGAGAATTGTCCAGGCGCGTAAAAGAGTTGCAGTCGCTCTACGAAAGCTGTCAACTTTGTCCCCGCGACTGCCGAGTCAACCGCTTGGAGGGTCAAACAGGGAAATGCCAAGCGACTTCCAAGGTGAAGGTGTCCAGCGCGCAAGCGCATTTTGGTGAAGAACGGCCTTTAGTGGGTCAAAGGGGATCGGGAACAATATTTTTCTCTAACTGCGGGATGAGGTGCGTATTTTGTCAAAATTATCAAATCAGTATAGAAGGTGAGGGAGTCGAGATTTCCGATCAACGTTTGGCAGAGACGATGGTCAAAGTCCAGAATATCGGATGCCACAACATCAATCTTGTGACTCCCACGCATTATTTGCCCAATATAATCAATGCTGTCCAGATTGCGGCCCGGAAAGGTCTGCGGATCCCTCTGGTTTATAACACAAGCGGATATGAAAAACTGGATGTCCTGCAGCTCCTGGATGGCATCGTGGATATCTATCTTCCGGACTGCAAGTACATGGACCCTGAACATGCGGCCAAGTACTCCTCCGAAGCCTATAATTATCCCTATTATGCCCAGATCGCGCTCAAGGAAATTTTCCGTCAGGTGGGAGATCTAGTCGTCGACAGCAGAGGAATCGCTGTCAGGGGACTCATCTTGAGGCATCTGATAATGCCCAACAGAATAGCTGGCACAGAGAAATTTCTGAAATTTGTCGCAGAAAACCTTTCCAAGACCACTTACCTCAACCTCATGAGGCAGTATCGGCCCGAACATAAAGCATTCGATTATCCTGAGATTGCGCGGCGGATCAAGCGAAGTGAGTATGAGGAAGTGCTGGAATGGGCCAAAAAATATGGTCTCAACCGTCTGGATAGGTGACCAGAAACAGATGCATCTCCCTAAACTTGATAACAAGATATACGATAGATCAGGCTAAGTGGATTGAAAACGTGCAGGCGGTGCCCCATCCTGATTTTCATGAGGCTCCACCCCAGGCTCATCCATTACGGAAATGAGCATGCTTCGACCTTAAACTGAAATTTTCTGAAATTATTATTTTTTGTGGTATAATGCCCTGAAGGGAAGCGGAGCTTCTCATTCGTCAAACAGGACAGAGAAACGTGTTGATTAAATCTATAGTATTTCTTAAATTACTCATAGAGACGGATTTTTACTGAGAAGGTTGTTTTGGTGAGAAAGAAGAGATATTTCCTCCTTTTTTTGCTTTCGTTCCTTTTTTTTACAAGTGGACTCTACCCTGAAATCGAGTATCCGTGGAAAAATATCTATATAGGCGCATTGGAAGCGAGAGCGTGGAGCGGGCTGGTTCTTTCTCCTCAAGAAAACAGTGTATTCGCTTTTCGGTTCAGGATGGAAAAAGAAGGGGAAATCGTCGACGGAAATGATGTTTACTACCTCATCTCTGAAGTTGGCCCTCATTCTCCTGATGGCCAGTATGCCAGGTTGAAACTTGATTTGAGCCTGCCGTTTAACATGAGAGATGAGACGCCTATCCTGATCAAGCCCCCCTCCAGCTCTGATACGTTTGTTTTAGAGTGGTCTCGCCAGGATGAAAGAACTGTTGTCGGTCGGGTCAAGGCTCCAGAAGGCATGAGCATTCATCTTGTGCACTATTTTCCCTGGAACATCAGGGGGAAGTATCATCTGCTTTCCGATGGACATGTCAGAGGAGAAAACACAGGTTTCAGTGACCTTCAGTATTTGCTCTGGACGGATCCCAGAGGAAATGGCGCGACTGAATCCGAAGGGGAAGAAGTGGTTCTTTCTTTTCCAGCGGATGACGATCAATATATCTATTTTGTTGCCGGACTGGGGGAAGACGAAGACGCCGTCAGCGAGCTGATTAGCCGCTTTAAAAATAGAAGAACCATTGATTCTATCCTGGAGGAAGAAGAGAGAAGGTACATAAACAGAAGAGTCAAGGTGGAAGGGCTCTTCGAAGGAGCAGCCAGAGCCATTTCAAATAATTTATTCTGGACCACTCTCTATCAGCCAGGACATAACAGGATTTATGTCCCCTTGGGGCGAAACCGGATTTTGCCAACTCCGGAAGGAAATCCGGGGCATTGGACAATATTCGAATGGGGATCTTTTTTCAATGCGCTGGAGGCATCCATCGAGAGTTCCAAACATGCCAAAGATATTATAAAAGCAGTGCTTGAAACTCAGTATCCTAACGGGAACATTCCGAACTGGCGCGGCCGATTTGGTGGGACTCCTGACCGTTCCCAGCCCCCTATAGGTTCATATATCGTCTATAAACTGTTCCAGAGACTGGGAGATGTAGACCTGTTGAATTATGCCTATCCTTATCTTGTCAGATGGCATGCGTTCTGGAAAGAAGAAAGTGCCAACGGTCAATCCCGCAGGGATGGGAATGGAGATGGCCTTCTGGAGTGGGGGACGGATCCAGAGTATCTCCCTCAAATCGTTCCCTCCTGGCAAGAGAATGAGGAAGGTAAAAAAAGAGCCATGTGGGAATCAGGAGAGGATGATCTGCCGAATTGGGATGAGGCCTCTTTTAACCAGGAGACCGGGACATTGACTATGAACAGTGTTAGCCTCAACAGCCTCTACACCCTGGATGCGTGGTGCCTGGCTCAAATTGCCGATATTCTGGACAGGAGAGAAGACTACGAACACTACCTCACTGAATATGAGGAGATGAAAGAGTTGATCAACACAGTGCTCTGGGATGACAAGGAAGGATTTTATTTTGATCGTCATTGGGATGGAAGATTTTCATCGAAGAAGGCTGCCTCCAATTTTTATCCTCTTCTTGCCAGGATTCCAGATCGATCGATGGCCTTGCAGATGAATAAGCATCTACTCAATCCCAAGGAGTTCTGGGGTGACTTTGTCATTCCCACAATATCAAGAGACGATCCGGCTTTTAATAGAGACCATTTTTCCTGGAGAGGAGCTATCTGGTCTCCCATTAATTACCTCGTCTATCAAGGATTGAAAGCGTATCGATTTGATGCTGTGGCTTCGGAATTTGCTAAAAGAAGTTATGAGTTATTTCTCCGCACATGGGAGAATTACCAGCTTTGTCCTGAGAGCTTCGATGCCCGGACCGGAGCAGCCAGAGGACATGAGTTTCAGAGCTGGGGCCCCCTCTTCACTTTAATAGCTCTTGAAGAATATCTGGATTTCACTCCCTGGGAAGGATTCAGGTTTGGGATGATCAATGCTGAAGAAAAAGGGAAGCTTTCAAGAATGTCTATCCAGGGCCGTCACTATGAAGTGGATGTTTCTCGCGTCTTGGTCAGGCTCAAAGAAGAGGACAGAGAGATATTAAGAACAAACGGAAGCGCTGTCTTCCGACGGTTTTTGTATTCAGAAAATGAGATATCCTTTGAAGTCCGCTCGATCGAGAGAAGGGATATCCGGGTGCAGTTTCTAGTCGAGGGCAAATACCAGGTTTTGGTAGATGATGAAGTAGTGAGTCTTCCGAAGGGGAGATCATGCCGGATCAGAGTTCCGGAAGGTGACCATTTCGTGCTCATCCAACTCCTGGAAAGAGCGGAGTAGCTCAAAAAAAATCCCTATATTATTTCCACTCCTTTTTTTCCAGATAGGCTTTCTTCAGTGTGTCTCCGCGCACTCCCTGTCTGAGAGCTTCTAGTGCAAGAACCTCATCCGCTGGGATGTTACCCAGGTTCACGTTGAGCCCCAGCCGTAGGATCAGCGCCTGCTGCTGATTCTTCAAAGGTGCTTCCCAGATCAGGCAGTCTGTATCCTTAACTCCGGCAACGATGTTGTCGATTTCTTCATTTTTGACCTTTCCTTCTGTATCGAAGATCCCGACTCCTTTTCCAGCTTCTCTGGCTTCGATGATCACTTTGAATGCGCCATTCTGCATGTCTTCTTCGATCAATTGATGGATGAGAGAGATGGGGAGAACTTCCTTAGGATCTTTTTTCCCGACCTCAGTTATGACCTTAAAGCCCTTATCCAGAGATTTCTTTATGGTATCTCTTCTTGCCTGTCTATCCATTTCAATCGTTCCATCCGAAATCTCTATGGCTGAAAACTTCAAATCTTTGGCTTGGTCAAGATATTTTTCTATAGATTTTTGCCAGATTGCGACTTCGAGAAATGTCCCCCCGGGCATGACATCTATATCGGATGATGTGATCATCTCATTCTTCTTTTTCAAAAGGGCCTCATCATAGAAGGCTGATGTTCCGAAAGTCAATTTGATGACATCAATAAATTCCCCGCACGTTTCGATCAGGTCCTCGAGGCGGCGAATCCCCAGTCCTTTATCGATCACCATCGTGACGCCAGTCTGTCTGGGCTTGGAAGTTCTGCCTCTAACGGGCATCTCAATCACTCCTTCCCATGGTTTGCTCATTTTATTCTCCTTTAATCCAATAGTCTTCCCCAACACTCATTCGGATTGGAAAGAACGGAGGCTGTTTGAATCACTGATTTATGCTGAACAAGCTGACCGGCTGTAAGGAGCCTTTTCTGAGCCATGCTTTCTTCGTCAAATCCCAGAACAGGAAGCTTGTCGTAAAGAATGACGGTCTCCGCTAATTTTTGGGTGACGTTGTCAAAAAGAGCTTTGACGGCTTTTCTTTTGTCTGTGATGGGCCTGAGAATAAAGCCTTTTCGTCCTTCTTCAATCCGGGGGAAAAGAATGGTGACTGCGCTGGGATCTGTTAGTTTTTGGCTGTCATTTTTGTATGAAGAAAGGTCGAGTGCAATTTTTTTCTGCCACTCGTCATCTGTCTCCTGAGTGTCGATATAACGCAAGAACTGGGGAAAGTTGTGCATCAGCGTGCCCAATCTCACGTTATCAACCAGTGAGCCCATAAACCAGGATATGGTGTTTTTATCAATCCGAAAATGCACGGTCTCTGTGGAGAAAAGCCTCAACCCTTTAATCAGACCGCTGAGAAGATAGACTGTTTTTCCGCTTCCTGCCCCTCCGATCACGACATATAAATGATCCTTTTCTTGGCTGTAGAGAGCGCAGGCGTGGAGGTTATAGATTCTATGCTTTTTTTCAAGGAGGTAAAGTGAGTATCTATACAGAAAACCCTGGTTTCCCCAGAGGCTGAACCTTAAATCCGAAGCTTCGCGAAAGAGTTTGCGAATGGGGCCTTTAAAAATTACCCGGTCCCCAAGAAATTCGCAGGAAAGGGTGTCGTCTGATTCATGGATAGAGATGCACCCATCAAGTTTTTCGGAGTAAGAGATCCGTCCAACATCCATGAAATCTGTGAGGAGAGATTTGACTTCTATTGTCAGCGGAAAAGAAGGCAGGAGGTCTTCAGCGTTGGATTCAATTCCTATCCTCGCTTTGAGTATCTTGACTGCTGTCCTCTGCACAGGTTTTTCCTCTTTCAAGATGATATATGATACATGATAAAACTCAACTCCACAATGATAATAAAAAAGCGGACAGGCCCCTTTTTTTAGGAGCTGTCCCTCTTCTTTGAAAAAGGTGCCTGTTGTACGCGCTCAGTAATTTGGTAACATTTTTTTGGTGTCAATGACACTTTTACCCTCAGTGTTTTTAACAAAAGTGTTATTTAATTACTGAGCATAAACACCTGTCCCTTCTTATTTTTGAGCGGAGTGGATAGCCGCGACTCCGAAGAAAAGAGGATGCTGTCTGACCTGAGAGAAGCCTGCTTCTCGAATGATCGAGGAAAATTCCTCTGCGGAATAAAAACGTGGAATCGTGGAAGAAAGGTAAGTGTAACCCGCTTTTGAGCCTGATATGAGGTAGCCTAAAGGCTTGACAGTCAGTTTTATGTAAAGGTGAAAAAGTGTCTGTATCATTTTTACAGATGGCTGGCTCGTTTCGAGGTTGATGAATGAACCTCCCGGTTTGAGAACGCGGTAAAATTCCTCCAGATGGTTGATGAGCACCTCTTTTTTCGGATTGATGTTTCGGGTGGCAAATGAGATGGTTGCGATATCGAAAGTCTCATCCGGAAAAGGAAGACACGCCGCATCAGCAAGGACAGGGGAGAGGTTTGGAATATTCCTTTTTTCTTTTCCTCTTTTCAACATGGGAGGGCAGAAGTCAACGGAGACAATCCTAACAGTCTTATCTGCCAGGCGGGAAAGATTCAGCGCCATCTCTCCGGTGCCGCTGCACACATCCAGCCAGTGAGTGCCTCCATTCCTGGATGCCAATCGGGCCGCTTTTCTGCGCCAGATGATATCGAGTCCGAATGTCAGAATATGATTGACGAGCTCATAAGTTTTCACCACGTCGGAAAATATTCTTTGAATACCTTTTCTCACTGGATTTTATTCCTTGATAGGCACTAACTTTTAGAAAATCTACATTAAATACGATTTGGTCTAGATTGTCCAGTTAACCCCTTCTTTTCTGTATTTTTTTTTGCTAAACTTAGTGGCTCAATAATCAGGGGATGATCAAAATAAACAATTTTGTACAGAAAGGAGGAACATGAAAATCAAAAAAATTCCAGTGTTTATTTTTGTTTTCTCAGTCATTCTTCTCGTTCTTCATGTTTTGCCTGCTCGAGTCGGTCCGACTTATGCGATCGTGAACTGTAAAATATTTCCGGTTTCCGGTCCTGCTGTTGAGAACGGAGTGATTATCATCCGGGACGGTTTGATCGATTCGATTGGAACCCAGGAAAAGGTTTCGATTCCCGAGGACGCTGAGGTGATCAACGCGGAGGGGCTTTTCGCTTATCCAGGTCTGATCGATGCTCATTCGAGTTTTTTTATCGAGCTTCCTAGAGAAGAGCCCGGACAACGAGGAGTGAGTGAGAGGGGTGCGCAGCCTGAGGAAAAGAACTGGGCTGCAGAAGTCAATCGAACGGCCTTTGAGCTTTTAAAGCCCAAAAAAACGACCGTTGATAGTTTGCACAGAGTCGGGATCACAACTGTTCTCGTCGCTCCGGAGAGAGGGATCTTTGCCGGCCAGAGTGTTCTCTTGAATGTGAACGGAGAAGAGGCCGAACCCATGGTTTTAAAAAATCCGGTGGCGCTCCATATTAACTTCACGACTGAGCGGGGAGCTTATCCTTCCAGCTTGATGGGAACCATGGCCTTACTCAAGCAGTCATTCTTGAATGCCGCTCATTATTCTTCGCATCGAACTCTCTTTCTCAGCTCTTCTCGAGGGATGAAGAGACCTGAATACGATCCTTTTCTCGAGGCTCTTTCCCCTTTTGCCTTGAACAAGAAACCCATCTTCTTCAATTGCGCCAACCTGGAAGACGTTAAAAGAGCCTCCCGTCTCATCAGGGAATTTAAGCTCAACGGATTTCTCAGCGGAGCGAACGAAGCCTGGAGAGTCGTTGACTTGGTCAAGACTATGAGAATTCCACTTCTCGTTTCCCTGAACTTCAAACCTCCAGCCACTAGTGTCTATGTGAATCAAGGGGAGGAAAAGAAGAAAAAAGCGGAGGAAGAGATCTATCCTGCCAATGCAGCCAACCTTCACAAGCAGGGCATCCAATTTGCTTTGACTTCCCTCGGTTTGAGAAATTCATCGGATATCCTGAAGAATGTCCAGAAAGCCATCAAAGCCGGGCTTCCCCCGGAAGAGGCGCTCAAAGCCATGACCGTCATCCCCGCTCAATTACTCGGCGTCGCGGATTTTCTGGGGACTCTTGAATCCGGAAAAGTTGCCAATGTGATCCTCACTTCTGGAGAGATCTTCAACGAGAAGACAAAGGTCCAAAGAGTCTTTGTGGATGGCCTTTCATTTGAAGTCAAAGAGCCTCCGAAAAAAGCCCAGCCCACAACTCTGGATCTGACAGGAAAGTGGAGAGCCATGATCTCTGGTCCGATGGGGGAGATGGAGGTTCCAATATTGGAAATCCAGCAGGAAGGAAACTCTATCAGCGGCACCATCTCTTCAGAAATGGGACAATGGGAGATTAGTGACGGGATTATCAGCGGCAATGAGCTCTCCTTCTCCATATCCGCCACTATAATGGATGAGACAATAGAGCTGGCTTTCAGTGGGACGGCAGAGAAGGACTCCTTTGAGGGAGAGATTTCCTTCGAGGGAGGCAGCGCTCGGCTCACGGCGACACGGATCCCCGACCGGAAGGATTAAAGGAGGAAAACCATGAAGAGAAAATTAATTTGTTTATTTGTGTCTCTGTGCCTGGCATCACTTTCTGGTTTTTCTTCAGCCCAGGACCTGTTGATAAAAAACGGCACGATTCTGACGGTCACCAAAGGCACGGTATCCAACGGAGATGTGCTGGTGGTCGGAGGTATCATAAAGAAAATCGGAAGGGATATCAAAGCCCCGAGCGGGATTAAGGTTATAGATGCCGCAGGAAAGTACGTCATGCCTGGGGTTATAGATTCCCACACCCATATCGCGCTCACAGGAACGAATGAGACTGCGAACGCCATCACTCCTGAAGTGGTCATGCGTGATGTTCTTAACGCCGAAGAGCTTTCCATCTACACGGCCCTTTCAGGTGGAGTAACGATGGTGCACACCATGCACGGAAGCGGAAATCCGATCGGAGGCGAGAATATTGTCATCAAGATGAAATGGGGGAAAACCTCCGAAGAGATGATCGTTCCCCAGGCGTACAGAACCCTTAAATTCGCTCTGGGCGAGAATCCCAAACGGGCGAATTCTCCCATCACAGGAACGCCTCGCTTCCCTCAGTCGCGCATGGGTGTCAATTCCATCATCCGCCGCGAGTTTCTCAAGGCGAAAAACTACATGGAGCAGTGGGACAGGTATTTGAAAGCGAAAAAATCGAAGAAAGCGGCGAAAAATCTGGTCCCTCCCAGAAAAGACCTCCAGATGGAGCAGTTGGCTGATATGATGCGTGGGAAAATGCTGGCCCGCTGTCACACTTACAGAGCTGATGAGACTCTCGAATTCATCAAGCTCTCCAAGGAGTTTGGGTTTAAAATTGCGGCTTTCGAGCACATATCCGAAGCCTTTAAGATTGCTCAAGAACTGGCTGAGGAAGGGATCGGTATTTCCATTTTTCTGGATAATTGGGCGTATAAAGTTGAAGCGTCAGAGGGGATTGCCTACAACGCGGCATTCTGCACTCAGCAAGGTGTGCTCGTTTCTATCAATTCAGACAGCGGAGAGAGGATCCGCCGCTTGTTCAACGATGCGGCAAAATCCATGAAGTACGGAGGCCTCTCCGAGGAGGAAGCCCTGAAACTCGTCACCATCAATCCCGCCATCCAGCTCGGCGTGGAAAAGATCACTGGAAGCCTGGAAGTCGGAAAACACGGAGATATTGCCATTTTCAACGAACATCCTCTCAGTGCCTACACATTATGCGAGATGACGATCATCGAAGGCGAGATTTATTTCGACCGAGCGCAGTATCTCAAGGAGAGAGAAGAAATGGAGAAGAAAAAGAAGGAGCCAGTGAAGAAGAAAAAGGGAGGGAAAAGATGAAGAGAAAAGTCATAGCTTGTATTGCTTTAGCGTTTTTCTGTTCTTCGTTAGGCTGGGCTCGCGGTGAGGATGCTCAAGTTATCGCAATAAAAGGAGCGAAGATCATACCCGTTGTCGGTGAAGATATTCAGGAAGGAACCATCCTCATCAAAGACGGTAAGATCGAAGATGTTGGGGAAAATGTCACTATCCCCCCTGGAGCCAAGATAATCGATGCCACAGGATTAACAGCATATCCAGGGATGATAGATAGCTTCTGCCATCTCGGCCTCCATGAGATAGGCTCGATCAGAGCAACTATTGATTACCGAGAGGCGGGAAGGTTCAATCCGCAGGTCAAAGCGGTGGAAGCCCTAAGGCCGGACTCTGTGCATATTCCGATAAGCCGGTCTAACGGCATAACCTCGGCGGTTGTTGTCAGTACCGGAGGGCTCATTTCAGGGCAGAGCGGTTTGATCCGGCTTCTGGGCTGGACTCCGGAAGAACTGGTTATCAAGAGTTCTGTGGCTATGCATATTCAGTTTCCGACCGTTCGCCGCTCCAGAAGAGCGGAGGCGCAGCCCCAGGATCAAACATCCAGGCAGGTCGACGAACTGAAACAGCTACTGAACGAGGCCCGCTATTACCAGAAAAGAAGAGCTGCGGCGCAAAAAGATGCGCGACTTCCTCTACCTGAATTCGATGAGAAACTGGAGTTTCTTCTTCCTGTGGTTAATGGTCAATTGCCGGTTTTGATCTCGGTCTATGCTGAAAATGACATTAAAGCGGCCATTCAGTTCGTTCAAGATGAAAAGCTGAAGGCGATATTCTTCGGTGTCACTGAAGGTTGGAAAGTGGCTGATAACCTTGCAAAGTCGGGCATTCCGGTTGTCTTTGGCTCACTCTATGCCATGCCCTCCAACTGGGAAGATGGATATGATGCCATATACAGGAATCCCGGTGTTCTGGCAAAAGCAGGAGTCAAGTTTGCCTTCTCCTCGCAGAGCGCCACTCTGGCCAAAGACCTGCCCTATCATGCGGCAAAAGCAGCGGCCTTCGGCCTGGATAGGAGAGAAGCGCTCAAGGGTGTAACACTCTATCCGGCTCAGATATGGGGAGTGGATGACGTCCTGGGCAGCCTGGAGAAAGGCAAGGTAGCGAATATCGTGCTCGCTGATGGAGACATGCTCGAACTGAGAACCAACATCAAGTATGTTTTTATAGACGGGAAACAGACCGACCTTTCCAACATTTACACAGAACTTCTCGAGAAATACAAAAGAAGAGACTGAACAAGGCCAAGAAAACTAGGGTCAGGCCTTAGAACTTCAGAAATTGGGTTCAGGTTTTTTTAGAGCTTGGATCTCGAGACTATAATTAGGCTTTGAAGACGGAAACATTGATAAGGCCCGACCTCATTATGTATTATTCTCTAAAATTACTGAAGTTTTTAAGGCCTGACCCCAATTCTTATTTTTTCTTGACAGGTCAACTCTTTCTCTATAATTTGAATATCTTAATGAGATTATGGGAGGAGATCCTATGAAAACCAAGTCAATATTTATGGGTACCGTTCTATTTTTATTTATTTCCCTATGGGTAGGCATGGATCATTCTATTCAAGCACAGAATAGTCCTGACTATGATGTTTTGATCAGAAATGGAAGGGTGTTTGATGGATCTTTTAATCAGGCAATCCGGGCAGATGTCGCTGTTAAAGATGGTGTTATTGTTGAAGTTTCTAGATCGATAAGAGGAACAGCGGCCAACGTAATTAATGCCAAGGGGCTGACCGTAACTCCTGGCTTTATCGACCTTCATACTCATGTCGACAGCGGGATGTATTTTCCTGAGAACAGAGCGTGCCTCAATTATTTAAAGCAGGGAGTGACTACGGTTATCGTCGGGCAGTGCGGGCGCAGCGCTTGGCCCATTTTTGAGAAAGCAGAGGATCTGATACAACGTTGGACTGAAGAAGGAATCGGTCCGAACGCAGCCTTGCTTGTCGGCCACGGACAGGTTCGGGAAATTATTATGGGCATGGAAGATAGAGAGCCCACACCAGAAGAACTGGAAGAAATGAAGGCCCTGGTGAAGGAAGCCATGGAACAAGGAGCCTATGGCCTATCGACAGGATTGGAGTATCTGCCAGGAAGCTATGGCAGCACAGATGAAGTCATAGAGCTGGTTAAAGTGATCGCTCCCTATGGAGGCATTTATCACACTCATATGAGGAATGAAGCAGAGGAGCTTATTGAAGCCGTTAAGGAAGCTATTGAGATCTCGGAAAAATCAGGAGCCCCGGTCCATATCTCTCACTTTAAAGCTGTGGGCAGGACAAATTGGGGTCTCGTCAAAGAAGCATGCGCCATCATTGAAGAGGCTCAGGCAAGGGGTTTACAAGTAACGGCTGACCAGTATCCCTACCGGTTCTCGAGCGGATATCCGTATTCAAGCCTTATCCCCAGGTCAGCCTGGCTGGGAATCGAGGTAAATGAAGAAAACGAAAGGTTGGATTCGGATGATATTGAAGAGGTGTTTGACTATCTTAGAGATTACGAGCTGCTCGACCTGTATAGAAAAATAACTCCTTACATCCCCATCTCCGAGCGTCACGAGCAGTTTCTCGAACAACTGCCAAGAAAAGAATTGGTGAGGCTTGTGGGTGGAAGCCTGGTCAGCACCGGGAGCTTCAGAGGCCCAGGGAGTGCCAGAGAGAGAATGCTGTTTCTTGAGCGGATGAAGGATCCGGATGAAGCCCAAAAGATCCGTGAGCAGATCAAGTCGTACATAGACAGAAGGGCAGGAGCTGAGAATATCCTTGTGGGTATCTGTGTCGAGAAGAGACTAGAAGGGAAGTCCCTGGAGCAGGTGGCTGCCATGAAGGGAAAGTCCGTAGAAGATGCAGCCATTGAGCTCGAGCTCATGGGAGCCAGGTGCATCCCATTGCGGATGTGCGAAGAGGATATTGAGTACATCATGAAAAAAGACTATGTGGGCACAGGGAGCGACGGGACCGCGCCTTTCTACGGGATTGGTCTGACCCATATTCGCTCCTATTCCACCTTCCTGCATAAAATAAAAAAATACGCCCTGGAAAGAAAGACGGCTTCTCTCTCCCATATCATTCGCTCGCAGACATCCCTTCCCGCCCAAATCATGAACTGGGATGATAGGGGTTGGATAAAGGAAGGGTATAAAGCGGACATAGTCGTGCTCGACCTCGAAAATATAAATATCGGAACGACCATATCCAATCCTCATGTCTACAGCGAGGGTATCAGGTACCTGTTGGTTAACGGAAAAATTGTCCTGAGAAATGGACGGTGGACAGAGGCACTTCCCGGAGAGGTTATCAAGCTGAAAGAGTAAAGGATTCTCTTTCATTTTGTGCGCGTAAATGATTAGAAAGCATTCAGGGATGTTCTCGCTCCAGTCAGATTTTTCACACCATTCCCTCGTCAACCTTCTCAGCCCTGGTGAACTCCGCGTGTATATCAAATCTCATGCCCGGATATTCCCCGGTCATACCAAAATGGAAGAGAATCGAGTTAAGAAATCCGAGAGTGTAAAATTTAGGTTTGAATAAGTTCAATCCAACAGAGAGGTGATTTCTATGCCTGCCAAAAATCAAAAAGTCATTCTAGCTTTTTTGCCGCTCTTCTTTTTTCTTTCCAGTTTACAGTGTTTGTCACAGGACCATCCCTATCTTCTCGATAAAGAACTTCTTGACATCATTCAAAATGAAGTTTCAGGTGAAAGAGCCTGGGATATGGTCTCCAAGATTTCCCGGTTCCACCGGATCCGGGGAGGAGGGGACGGATCTGATTATAACCGCTGTGTGGAATTCCTGGAAAAAGAATTGAGAGCGCTCGGCCTCAAGGAAGTTGTCATCAAGAAATATAAGGCAGATGGATTCCAAAAATATTTTCTCTGGCCCTCGCTTGTGGGCTGGAGAGTCAAGGAAGCCGAGCTGTGGATGGTGAAACCCAGGGTGAAGCTCATTTCCCGCTTTTCTGACCAGGCTGTCAGTTTAATGCCCTATTCTCAAGGTGGAAAAGTCGAATCGGAAGTCATCTTTGTGGGAGAGGGCAAATCCGATGAGGATTATAAGGGGAAAAACGTCAAAGGGAAGCTGGTTTTTGCTGTGGGTGGAAACGGATCCGCCGTGCACCGGCAGGCGGTCTTGAACAGAGGCGCAGCGGGAGTGATTGTCGGTCCATCCGATCGAGAAGACCGTCTGGAGTTTCCTGACCTGATCGAACTCTCCCGTCTTTCTCCAACCGGAGAAGAAAGAGCAAAAACAGGTTTTGGGTTTGCTCTTTCCAGGAGGCAGGAAAAAGAACTCCTGTCTTTGTTCGAATCCGGAGAGAAAGTCGTGATGAGGGCCTGGGTGGATGCCGAGCTCTTTGATGGAAATATGCCTGTCCTTGAAGCCAGGATCATCGGAAAAGACTTTCCGGAACAAGAAATCATCCTGATGGGGCATCTTGACCATTATAAGCCAGGAGCGAATGATAATGCGTCCGGCTCAGCGGGCCTGTTTGAGATGGTCAGAAACATCCTGGCTCTGACAGAAAAAGGGGATATTCCTCCATTAAAAAGAACTCTCCGGTTTCTCTGGCTTCCTGAACTCCATGGAGCGGCTGCGTACTTAACAGAGCATCAAGGTTTGAAAGAGAAGGGAATATGCGGGATGAACCTGGATATGATTGGCGAAGATTATGTTTTATGCCGGTCGAACTTTAACTTATACTGCTCTCCTTACTCTGTTCCTGGATACATTGATGATGTCCTCATCAACTTGCTGGGTTGGCTTGAGGGGAGAGAGTTCTTTTCGCCAAGAGGGAGCCTCCACCGTTTTAATTTCCGAGTCTGGCCCTATTCTGGAGGCTCTGACCATGTTCTATTCAACGATTCCACGTTCTCTATCCCGACTCCTATGCTGGGGCACGGAGATGTGTTTCATCACACGAGCATGGACACTACCGACAAATGCGATCCCACAGAGATGAAAAGGATAATTAGCCTGGCTCTGGCCGCATCTTTACTGATTGCCAATGCGGATGATGAGGACGCGCTCAAAATTGCTCGCGAGGTCCACGGTCAAGCCCACGCGAGATTGACAGCCAGGACTGAAAAATCTGTCAGGCTCATGCATCAGTACGCATCCTACTCAGAAAAAAAGAAAGAATTAGCCGAACTTCATACCAATTTGCTGAGCTATCCCCGCATCCAAGCCCAAATCGAAGCAGGGAACATACGAGAAGTGAACGAGCTGTGCAGAAGTGAGGCGAGCCGGAAGATAATCCATCAATTGGCTGAAGACCTGGACCAACAGGCAGCAAGAGAGACAGAGAAAATCGAGTTCATGTATAAGATCTTTATCATGCGCTATGGCTTAGATTCAGGAAATATTCGTCCAGTCCTTGAATATGAGGAAGCTTCCCGGTTAAGGCCAAAACGGCTGTTCAAGGGGCCTCTTCCCTGGAATGCGATGAATGAGATGCTCGATGCCAAGAGCTTAGCTTGGTATGATAAAAACCGGGCAAAAGCCGGAGGCAGCTATGGGTCAAAGACCTACGAGATCGTCAACCTGATGAACGGGAAAAGGACACTCCTGGATATCAGACACATTATCTCCTGTGAATACGATGAGACAGACGTTGAATTTGTCCTGCATTTTGCCAAGGATTTGGAGAAGATCGGGTTGATAACGTTTGACTAAAATGTTTCTCTTCCGTTCAGAGTTTATAACAACTTGAATTGGTAAAATTAACACCTGGAATAGCCTCGCTCCAGTCGGATTTTTTACGCCATTCCCTCATTAACTCTCTTAGAGTATAAGCGAAGGGCAGTGGGTGAGAAAACCGTTTGAAGGCGGAGCGGGCATGGTTCCTCACTGAAAAGGTGAGGAGAGCGTAGCCTGAAACCGAGCCGCTTTTGACTGATTTGGGGCCTGCTCAGCTGGCCCAAATCAGTGGGGATTCCAAGGGGGTGTGCCCCCTTGGTCGCAGGACGCGTTTGAGCGTCCGAGAAGGGGAGG
>Ga0180438_10002091_pt1 | contig 33660 bp, 25 predicted proteins | sample SS_ome_12_FD_132455 | JGI IMG/M metagenome (GOLD analysis project Ga0180438, IMG submission 132455) | Hypersaline lake sediment archaeal communities from the Salton Sea, California, USA - SS_3_D_2 metaG | ecosystem: Environmental > Aquatic > Non-marine Saline and Alkaline > Hypersaline >... | reverse complement strand
TGATTGAATCAGTCGATCATTCATATTATCCTCCTTTTAATCTTACTGCTTATTAAGCAGTAAGATTATATCGCAAAAAAAAAGGAATGTCAAGTTTTGATCATAAATTTGTCTCAGACCCGCTCAAGAGTATATTCTGCATTCTGCGGGCTCAAGTCGATGGCAGATTTCAAGTTATTAGTGGCTTCATGGAAAAGTCCCTGGCGCCTTTGAGTAAGGGCAACAGCAAGCAATACAATTGTCTTATCGGGAAGTCCCTTCATGGCAATGGAGAATTCTTCAAGTGCTTGTTGGTACGCTTCATGACATCGATAGTAATAATAACCAAGTGCCAGATGTGCTTCGGGGAGTTCAGGTTGAAGTTTAAGTGCCCGGTCTACAGCAGCCTTTGCCTTTGAAATGCGTTCCTTTGTGCGTTTAAATCCCAGTTTGAAGATTGCTGAGTGAACCTTTGAGAGTTCTGCATAGGCCAGCGTAAAAGTCGGGTCCAGTTCGACAGCCCGATCGAACATCTGCACTGCCAAATCCAAGGTGTCCTTTTCATAAAATGCTCGTCTTGCATTCTCCATACCCCGCAAGTAAGCATTGTAGGCTTCAATATTCTTTGTTGGCCTGGTATCCAGGATTCGCTTTTCCGCTTCCAACAGCGTGATGTCTAAGTGTTGGATGACATGTATTGCGATGTCGATCTGGACTTCAAAGATGTCGTTGATCACCCTGCTGTAACGCACAGACCAATGATGGGTGCCGTCTGAGACCTGGATAAGATTCGTTGTAATACGCACCCGGCTTTTTTCCCCACTCCCCCGGTCCCAACGCACAGACCCATCGAGCAAATAGTCTACTCCAAGGTCTTCACCTATTTGTTTCATTGTCTTACCTTCCCTGTTGTATTGCACAGCGCTGGTGCTGGAAATCACACCAAGGCCGCTGACGGCTGTCAATCGACTGGTTATTTCCTCGGCTATTCCATCGGCGAAATACTTATCTTCAGGGGGGCCAAGGTTTTTAAAGGGCAGGACCGAAATCTTTTTTCTTTGGGGAAAATTTTTTTTACCTTCAGTTACTCCAGGAAAAGGCAAAGATGATTTTGCTTTACTGTCTCTGTCTTTGCTTTCATGAATTAATTTTTTGAGATCTGCTTTTAAGTTTTCTTTAAACGAAAAGTCAAACGTCCCGTCGGGATGGGGTTTCCTACTATGTGAACTCCATTCGTGGTCCTTTTCTCTCCATTCGCGCAGGTAGATCACACCCCTATTGTTTTTTAAATCCAGGTATACAAAATTGTAAGCATTAATGTACCGTGGATCGCCTTCCACGCGGCGGCTATAAGCGGCACCAGCCGGAATAATCACACAATTACCTACAGTGCTTTTTTGAATTATTACTTTTCCATTGTGCTGATGGCCGCATAAAATAATATCCGCTCCTTGTGTCAACCTGGCTTCTACCGTAATACGGTCGGCTCTGTTCAACTCTTCAAACGGATGGTGCATAACAGCAATTCGTACATCAGCTTTTTTTGTTTCTTCAAGGGCATTATAAATTTGGGGTTCACCTATGATGAGTTTTCCATAATCCGAATCAGTCCTGCCACACATCAATGACGAATTGAAAAGTAGCAGAGCAACTTTTTTTTCATCGATGGTTAAAGTATAGTAATCACCATAAATACCCCCGGCATAGGATTTTACAAATTCGTTATAATTTTCAAAAGGGGCCAGCATCCGCACACGTTTTTTCTCATCAGTTAACCATTTTTTTATTTCATTGTCATTGGTTAAAGGGTACTTTAGGGCTTCCGGCAGCAATTCAAACTCATCTCGGTCCAGATCATGGTTTCCCGGCACGATAAACATATCTTTTTTATGCAATCCCGTGGCCTTGAGCACCGGTTCAATTAAATATTTTACAGCTGCTTTGTATTCTTCTTTTTTACCGGAGAAGGCCACATCCCCACTGAATATTATAAAGTCAACTGTTTCCAGGTTTTCGCTGATATTGACGCGAGCTTCAATGTCCTTTATTAAAGCATCTCTAACCACTTTACGATCAAACTCTTCACCCTTTTGGTGCCAATCCGAAAGGTGCAGCCATGTTAAACCTGCCATCAATCAACCTCCAAAATGAACGTACCTATGTACCCGAAACTATCCATTAGATTTAATTATACCATATTTGAAATTGATTTAACAACTAAAAAATTCTAATCTGATTAATTCTTATCTTGGAGTATTTTATGCGATTTATTGGGCGAAGGAACCCCATCGTTCGATCCGGGATTATGTCACACGTCGATTGATGGTTCCCATTTCATCCCAGTGCCTTAATTTACGTTGCAGTGTCGGTTTTAACGTTGCGATAACCTTTCCCCCCCTTACAGAGTCAATCCTATACGTTGTAGCGTCGTTTCAAACGGTTTCAGGGACTCTACCCGGTGTTAAAGAAAAATGGAGCGGTGCATTACTTTTTAACTTTTTTGGTCATTTTTTTTAAGCGGATTTTTAGTATCAATATATAGCTTTCCTAACGAATCCTGTTTTAAGCTATAACCAAATATGGGGACAGGTATTTTATTTGGTAAAACTAAAAGGGGAAGAAGCGTTTTATCATATCACGTCCAGAACGGTTGGACGGGAATTCTATTTTGGTGAAGTGGAAAAGGAGAAATTATTTAATATTATTAAGTACTATTCCGGATTTTATTTTGTAAAAGTTATCGGAGTCACAATTATGAGTAATCATATCCACCTGTTAATAAAATCAGAGCCCAAAAGTTATTACAGCGATAATGAAGTAATGAGAAGGATTGAAAAATATATTAATAAAAAGAAGAAGGATAAAAAGAAAGGAGAAATATCGCTTAATGAACTGCTGCGAATAAAAGAAAAAATGGAAGATATCTCTGAATATATCCGGGCCATAAAACAGACCTTTTCAAGATGGTATAATAAAACCAATAACCGCACGGGCTACCTGTGGGGTGATAGATTTAAAAGTGTTCTAATAGAAAAAGGAGAGAGTTTACTGAATTGTTTAGCTTATATTGATTTAAATCCCGTACGTGCAGGAATAGTAAAGAAACCGGAAGATTATAGATGGAGTGGCATTGGTTACAGGATTTATACAGATAATAAGGACGATTTTCTCAGTTTTGAGGGGATTTTTTCGGAATCTGATTTAAACGAACTGAGTAGAGAGAAATTACATCAATATTATCGGGCCTTTGTATATAAGTGCGGTAATATAAAACGACTGACTTTGTCAGAATTAGAGGAAGGAAAAGACATTGACGATGGAAGAAGTGCCATAGATGATGAAACATACAATAATGAATTGATGAAGGATTTTAAACTTCCAAAAAGAGAAATAATGCGAGGTAGAATTCGTTATTTTTCAGACGGGATGGTAATTGGTTCTAAGAAATTTTTAAAAGAGGCTTATTCGCGATTTGGAGGAGAAATTATTCAAAAAAAAGACCGAAATGTCTATAAGACCGGGATTAATAGAAATATTTTATCCTTAAGAAAGCTTATTTTCTGATTTTATTTAAAAAGACGAAGGCAGTCTACTTTTTTGTTTTTATTCCTATTCAAGGGATTTTTTGTACCTTTGTATAATTTGTACATCAAATAGTGGGATTATTTGATGAAATATTTTAAATTTAAGTAAATCAAGGAGTGGTGTAGACATAAAAAAGGACATTTAAGATCTGTAATCAATAACGAAATTGTGTTATTTAAGTCAACTTAACATAATTTTGAATAATATAAATTACCTGACCCTATACATTCTCCTTGCCAAGAGAGGTTTTACCGGTTCCAGGTGGACCCACAAAACAAAGGATGGGCCCTTTCATGTCCTGTTTTAACTTGCGAACCGCCAGATAATCAACGATACGCTCCTTCAGTTTTTCAAGATCGTGATGGTCTTCATCCAACACCAGGGGTTTTTGTTGTATGTCCCCTAAATCCCTTTTATTTGTTGTGACATAAAGAAATTATTATTTCTGGTTGCGGTTTAATTTTTGGCATATTTTATGCCCTTTAGTTATTGACATGTCTGTATCCAGAGCTCCCCCAAAAACATGATATATAGCTTGTCTCCAAAAAAACGAAACTAAAAATGTATATCCTCAACTTAAGGACACGACCAAAATTTGCACTTTTGTACGCACCGACCCCGTTTTTCACGAGTTCTGGCAAAAAGTGGTAGATAAGATTTATTTTCGCTCATTCTAGAACCGCCCACAATTTATACATAAGGTTATTCCTTGTCCCATGACATTATTGTTTTCTGTTATGTGAAGTAATTTGTTACCGTTAGGATGGGATTTTTTGCTGGGACCCAGGCACAAAGTCAACAAAACGATAGACGTAATAAACCTTTTGTGTTACGAAATGTCAAGAATTTGGATGACACTGGTCGCTAAGGGACCATTCAACGCTTAATACAAACTTTCGCCAAACCTTCGAAAAAAAAACCTATTTTATGGAACTTTGTTTCAATAACAATCTTTCCCGACCTATCAATAAAGCTCCATTTCCCGTCAACTATTACTGGTGCAAGACTTTCGGAAAAACTCAAGGCAAATTCAAATTTTGGATAAATAACAACCTTTCCCGTTCTATCAATAAAGCTCCATTTTCTGTCAACTTTTACTGGTGCAAGACCTTCGGAAAAAGATCCTACGCTATCGAACTTTGGTTCAATAACAATTTTTCCCGTCTTATCAATAAAGCCCCATTTCCTGCCAACTTTTACTGGTGCAAGACCTTCGGAAATATTACCTAAAATACTAAACTTTGGTTCAAAAACAACCTTTCCTGTCTTATTAATAAAGCCCCACTTGTGGCCCTTTTTGCTGCCAAATTTTACTGCTGCAAGACCTTCGGTAAATCCAATTGCAAAATCGAACTCTGGTTCAATAACAAACTTTCCATTCCTATTAATGAAACCCCACTTGTGGACTCCTTCGCTGTCAAATTTTATAGGTACTGGTACAAGACCTTCGGAGAAACTTTCAACTACCCAATCGAATTTTGGTTCAATAACAAACTTTCCCGCCTTATTAATGAAGCCCCACTTGTGGCCCTCTTTGCTGCCAACTATTACTGGTGCAAGACCTTCGGAAAAACTCAAGGCAGATTCAAATTTTGGATAAATAACAACCTTTCCCGTCTTATCAATGAAGCTCCATTTTCTGTCAACTTTTACTGGTGCAAGACCTTCGGAAAAAGAACCTACACTATCGAACTTTGTTTCAATAACAATCTTTCCCGTCTTATCAATAAAGCCCCACCTTTCATTTACGTGTTCGATAGGAAAAAGAAAGACTTTATTACAAAAAAAGAGAAAAAGAAAAAAAGCCAAAACAAATTGAATTTTTTTGATCATTCTTACCTCAATTTCTTGGATATAAAATCTAATTATAACTGAATTTAATATTTTTTCAAGTTGAGGAAGAAAATAAGAAAATAATTGTAGATATTCACTCCACTACTCAACCTCGTATTTTCGATTAGTTTACCGGTACTGGTCATCCACTATCCAGTACCGGATAACCGTTGATTATCCTTTTACTCTGTTTCTATTTTAACTCCTTCGGGCCAGTTTGTTGGCAAGTATGCTGATCAGGCCTCCCAGCATGATGTAACCTAAAACGACTTCTGCCATGACCCAGCTACTTGCTTCAACCGTGTTTGGGGTTACATCGCCGAAGCCCAAAGTTGTGAAAGTAACAACGCTGTAATAGACCATTGTCTCAAAGGAAAATTTTAAATTCGTAATTGTAAATGCCCCCGGCCCCATGGAAAAGAATTTCCAGGCAAAAAACAAAGCCATAGAGAGTGCCCAAGAAGCCCAAAGAAGCAGAGACCTTCCACAATCAGCCAGAATAAGCCAGGGTAAATAAATTGTATAAAATCTGAACTTGGAGCTTCTTAATTCCTCAATATACTCCTGGTCTTTAGCAGTTCGTACAAAGCGGGGGCTTCCGGAACAATTTGTTAATTTAATTCCTTGATAGCGACCACGACGATTATATTTAGCTTGTAGTACGTTACAATCTTCAAAATTTGCACCCCTAAGATTTGCCCTCTGGAGATCGGAATTCTGGAGATGGGCCCCCTGGAGATCGGCCTCCTGGAGATTGGCTCTATTTAAATTGGCACCCCTGAGATCGGCTCCCTGTAGATTGGCTCTCTCGAAATTTGCTCTCTTTAGATTGGCTTCCTTAAATATTGCATTTTTAGAGAATTGGGCTTCCAAAAAATTAGTCTTTTCAGAGAATATGGCGTATTCAAATAAAGACATTTCAGAGAAGAATTTGGCGTATCTAAAGTCAGCCTCTCCAGAGAATTTGGTTTGACGAAAGAAAGTCCTTCCAGAGAACTGGGCTCCCACAAAGTCAGCATCTCCAAAGAATTTGACTATCTCAAAGTCAGCCTCTCTTGAAAATTTGGCTTGACGAAAGAAAGCCTTTCCATAGAATGTTGCAAGGGTGAAAGATACTTGCTTTTCAAATATTTTTCTATTAAATGAAATATCACCTGGAAAAACAAACCCTTCAAAATTGTAATTATCTTCATGCTCATTCTGACTTTCAAATTCACTCCAGAATTTATCATTAAATTCAGCCTTCTTTCTTTCAATATCTTCTGAGTGGAATATACAATACTCATCATCATACAAAGGTCTCCCGCATAGTTTCTCACCCCAAACCTCTTTATAAATACAAGTTTTTTCCTCTTTTTCCTTTTTGCCTGGCATCATTCTCCTCCTTTAAGAAATATTAATAACATTTTTGAGAATAACATTTTTGATAAGAAAAATCAACTAGATACGATTATAAATTCACCATTAAAATTTTCAAATGCTTGTCTATGTAGCCACAGCCGGACACAGACTAACAAAGACAGGTGAAACTTATTTGTCTGTGAAAAGTCTCGTGTAAGTCTGTAGCTAAAATCAGACAGTGAATTTAGGATTCTGGACCTGGTGATATCTTAACAGGGAACCGGGTAATATGGCCGAGCAACCATTCGATTTTTAGCGCTAATTCCAGAAAATGACAGGTTATGTGTAATTATGGTGGATTAGAACCAATTATTTCAAAATAACAACTTATTAAATATAAATTTTTTTACAATAAATGTCACCAAATTACCATTATATCAAGTTACTAATTTCTGATATCCTTTATTATTAAGGTTTTTCATCCGATGAGCATTTGATTTGTAATTTGTAATCAAAAGGACGAGTATCGGGAAACTGGACAAAAAAATTTGACTTCAAGGGCGGGGGACAGAATAATGTTAAAATCAAACGATAGCCACAATTTAGGCACAATCGGTGAATTTTGGAGGGGGAGAAAAAAAAGCCAAAATCGAAAAGCCTTGATAATAAATGAATTGAAGGGTTTACCTGGAAGGATTAAAAACGATGTCCGTTGTATGATGAGAACAATGGTCATACTCCGACGTTTTGACCCTCCGTCCCAGCATTTCCTTTTCATAAAGTTTATATACCACACCAAACACGATTCACCATCAAAAAAATGGTGAATCGGAGTTCAAGGTTCTATGTTCAAGGTTCAACGTTGATGAGCTTAAAAGAATAATTAACTTTTTTAAGTACTTTGAAACAAAAATTGAACTTTGAACATTGAACACAAAATCCACCATTTTCTAAAAATCAGGTTGTGGATTTGGGCCAATTTGAACTTTTGAACGAACCTCCTCTATCTTTTAACTTGTAAGTGGCCTAATAAATATTTTTTGACTGGTCTGACACCTTCGTGTACACGAATTTTTATTTTGCAACTTAATATTTTTAATATTTGCGTTATAAAATATTAATTTTTTTAATTTATAACTTAAAAAAATTAATATTTTAGGGCAATATTTTTAATATATTTAATGTCATTTTTCTAAAATTGTCCATAATTCTATAAAATACCCTTGTTTTTTGCCCAAAAATGGAATAGTTAAATGATATTGATGTTACCGCAAAGAACGCGGAGAACACAGAGGGTTTATCGAAAATTATTTTTTTCTCCCTGCGATCTCTGCGATCTCTGCGACCTCTGCGGTGAATATCATCTAAACGATTAGAAGTAGGACGGTGTCTTGACGTTTTGAAATTCATCATTCATCACTCATCATTCATCATTCATCATTCAGACCTTCGAGTTTCAATGCTTTATCGAGTACCTCATCTAAGTGTTCTACAAAAAAGAATTGCAGTTCGTTTTTTACGTGCTCAGGAATATCTTCAAGGTTGCGCTGGTTTTCTTTGGGTAGAATAATGGTCTTGATACCGGCCCGATGGGCGGCCAGTACTTTATCGCGGATGCCGCCAACGGCCAGTACTTTGCCTCTTAAGGTAATTTCTCCAGTCATGGCGATGTCTCTACGAGCGGGGCGCTTGGTGAGTGCTGAAACCAGGGCAGTGGTCATGGTGACTCCTGCTGAGGGTCCATCTTTGGGTATCGCTCCTTCGGGTATATGAACGTGTACATCTTTCTTGCGATGAAAATTATCAGGAAGTCCGAGTTTTTTTGAGCGTGATCGTACGTAAGTCATGGCGGCCTCTGCAGATTCTTTCATTACATCGCCCAGGCGTCCGGTGAGCCTGAGATGACCATTTCCCTCCACCACTGTTGCTTCCACAAAGAGAATATCCCCACCCACAGGCGTCCATGCCATGCCAACCACCACACCCACTTCATCTTTTTCCTCTGCGGCGTCATGCAAATAGCGTTCCGGACCGAGAATATCCCTTACCTCTTTTCCGGTAATTTTGATGGGAGGTTTGGTACCGGTAACAATCTGCCGTGTGGATTTACGACAGAGCGTGGCCAGGTTACGCTCAAGGTTACGAACCCCGGCTTCGCGAGTGTAACTGCGAATCACTTCAACAATGGCACTATCATCGAAAATGACGTCTGTCTCTTTAAGGGCATGTTCCTTGAGTTGTTTAGGTACCAGGTAGCGTTTGCTGATTTCGAGCTTGTCGGGTTCTGTATAGCCTGACAATTCCAGCACTTCCATGCGGTCAAGCAGGGGTGGGGGAATGGTATCAACGATATTTGCCGTGGTAATAAAAAACACTTTGGAAAGGTCAAAGGGTAAATCGAGATAATGGTCCACAAAGGAGTTGTTTTGCTCCGGGTCGAGTACCTCAAGAAGTGCGGATGATGGGTCACCGCGATAATCTGTGCCTACTTTGTCGATCTCATCGAGCATAATTACTGGATTGTTTGAGCTTGCCCGCTGGAGGCTCTGGATGATGCGTCCGGGCAGTGCGCCGATATACGTTCGACGATGGCCGCGAATTTCTGCTTCATCACGAACACCGCCCAGGGACAAACGCATAAACGTACGCCCAAGCGCACGGGCAATCGACTTGCCAAGGGAGGTTTTACCGGTTCCCGGTGGACCCACAAAACAAAGGATGGGCCCTTTCATGTCCTGTTTTAACTTGCGAACCGCCAGATAATCAACGATACGCTCTTTCAGTTTTTCAAGATCGTGATGGTCTTCATCCAACACCTGTTGTGCTTGATCCACTTCAAGCCTGTCTTCGGTGCTTATATCCCAGGGTAAACTGACGATCCAATCCAGGTAAGTACGGGAAACATTGTATTCTGGTGACATGGGAGGAATCTGGGCCATGCGCTTGAGTTCACGGTCTGCCACTTTGCGTACTTCTTCGGGTAGATTTGCCTTCTCTATCTTTTGCTGCAGCTCATTCAGGGCGGCTGTTTGTTCGTCTGATTCGCCAAGCTCCTTTTTTATGGATTCAAGCTGCTGCCGCAGATAGGCTTCACGCTGCGCTTTATTAACGGTCTGTTGAACATCTTCATGAATTTTCGTCCCTATTTTCAAAATTTCCAACTCTCGCTCAATAAAGGTAAGCAGCAGCTTTAATCGTTCGTGGATATCAATAAGCTCCAGGATCTGCTGTTGTTCCTCCTTCTTAAGCTTCAGGTTAGAAGCGATAAAATCGATTTGCTGGCCGGTAAAACTCAGGTTATTCACAATGGTAGCGATTTCAGGGGGGAGGTTGGGCGCCTGTTTAATAATTTCATAAAACTGGTTGACCGCGGTGCGCATCATGCCTTCAAATTCAATGGAGTGTTCAAATTTATCTTTAAGGGGTTCCACATCTGCAATCATATATGGCTCTGTTTGCAAAATTTTATTCAACTTCACCCGCTGGATGCCTTGCAGCATAACCTGCATGGAGCCGTCAGGAATGCGCAGCATACGCAGGATCATGGCTCCTGAACCTATTTTATAGAGCTCTGGATTCTTCTCATCTTTATTTTTATCTTTATTTTTAGATTCTTGTTTGGTTGCGAAAACAGCGATGATTCTATCAGAGGAAACCGCATCTTCCACTACTTTTTTTTGATGTTCTGCAGTGATTTCCATGGGCAAAAGCATGGAAGGAAAGAGAACCCCATCAGGATAGGGTAATATTCTCATTTTTTTTGGAAGCTTTGGCAATGACGGACTTTCTGGTTTATCAAAATCTGAAAATAATTTCATATTGCTCCTCCTTCATATTTTTAGGGCCCACGCAATAACGAACACACAGAAAGACACAGAAAAACATAGGGGTATTATGATAAAAAAAATTCTGTGTCCTTCTGTGTTTTCTGTGGGCTCTTTTTTTCATTTTATTTCATAAAAGTTTTAATATTCTCCATTTATTCTTATTCCTTTGATTGAATTTCAATTTCTCGAATGCCGGTTTCCTGGGGAGCCTTCTGTATCAAAATTCTTAACATCCCATCTTTGGATTCGGCTTGAACTGCTGCAGGGTCAATCGAGGTGGGCATCTGAATTTCGCGTTTGAAGGGACCGGTGGCAATTTCCAGGTGCAAATATTTTGCCCCTGACATTGAAGAATCGGGAATTCGATCCCCTTCAATGGTCAGGATATCGTTTCGCACATTGACTCGGATTTTCTCAGGATCGACTCCAGGGATTTCTGCCTCCACCATGTACTGGGTCTCTGTTTCACAAATATTGATGTTTGGCTTCCATAAGGTTGTTGAGAATCCGGCAAATGTCCGATGGGTGCTTCTTAAATACTCCAAAAACTTGTTCATCTCCCCTTGTAACCATTCAAGTTCAGCGATGTTTCTTCTGGCCATATTAAACCTCCTTTATATTTCTTAACACATACTGTAATATTCCGCCGCATTTAACGTATTCCACTTCTATTTCATTATCCAGGCGGGCGATCACATCAAAGACAATCACAGAACCATCCTTTTTTATTGCCTTTACTTTAAGTCTCTTCCTGGGTTTCAAATCCTCAATCCCTGAGATGTGATACGTTTCTGATCCGTCGAGACCGAGGGTATCACTGTTTTTTTTGGAATTAAAAATCAATGGAAGTATCCCCATGCCTACCAGGTTACTCCTGTGGATGCGCTCGAAAGATTCTGCAATAATGGCTCTCACTCCCAGCAGCAGGCTGCCTTTGGCCGCCCAATCCCTGGAAGAACCAGTGCCGTACTCCTTGCCGGCAAGAACGATGAGGGGTACTCCTTCTGCCTGGTATTTTTCGGCGGCATCAAAGATGAACATTTCCTTATTTTCCGGGAATTTGACTGTAAAGCCTCCCTCTTTCGGTTTAGCCAGTCGGTTTTTTATCCTTACATTGGCGAAGGTTCCCCTTTTCATTACTTCATAATTTCCCCTTCGAGAACCATATGAGTTAAAATCATTGGGCTGGATATCCCTTTGCATTAGGTATTGCCCTGCAGGATATACGTCTGGTATGGCACCTGCCGGTGAAATATGGTCGGTGGTTATGGAATCGCCTAAAAACAAAAGTGCCCGCGCTCCCTTAATGTCAGAAAGATTTTTTACATCACGGTCGAATCCTTTAAAAAATGGGGGTTTCCTGATATAAGTCGAATCCGTATCCCAAGGAAAAATAGTTCCTTCTGCCACCGGTAGTTTTTTCCAGTGTTCATCCCCCTCAAAAATTTCAGAATACTGCTTCTGGAAATATTCCTTTTTTATAAACGTATTCATATAATTTTCAATCTCCTCACGGCTGGGCCAGATATCTTTCAAAAAAACCTTGTTTCCGTTGGCATTTTGTCCCAGGGGATCGGATGTTAAATCCAGGTCCACCCTTCCTGCCAATGCAAATGCCACCACCAGCATGGGGGATGCAAGGAAGTTTGCCCTTACCTTCTGGTGGATTCGTGCCTCAAAATTCCGATTACCGGAAAGTAAGGCTGCCGCCGTAAGCCCATTGTTCACAATCGCCTTTTCAATTTCCGGGTGAAGGGGACCGCTGTTGCCGATACAGGTGGTACAACCAAAGGCTGCAAGAAAAAAACCCAATGCTTCCAGAAAGGGCATAAGACCGGCGTTTTCCAGGTAGTTAACCACCACCTTTGACCCGGGTGCAAAAGAAGTCTTTACATAAGGCGGCACCTGGAGCCCCTTTTCAACGGCTTTTTTAGCAACCAGTCCTGCACCGATCATGACGAACGGATTTGATGTGTTTGTACATGAGGTAATGGCAGCAATAACCACACTTCCATCTGAGATAGTGACGTCCTGGCCATCCAGGTTTATTTCCACGCACTTTTTTTTACTGCTATCTCTATCATTATCAAGTGTAGTCTGGAAATTTTGTCTCATGTGATTTAACACCACCCGGTCCTGGGGTCTTGTCGGTCCGGCCAAAGAGGGTTGGATAGTCGAAAGATCCAATTCCAGAATCTCCGTATACGTCGGGTCTTGTTCTCCGGTATAGAATAAACCGTTTTCCCTTGTATATTTTTCGGTTAATTGGGCGTGTGTTTCTCTCCCTGTTTTTTCCAGGTATTCGATGGTTTTTTCATCCACCGGGAAGAATCCAAGGGTGGCCCCGTATTCCGGGGCCATGTTGGCAATGGTGGCCCTCTCTGGGACTGTCAGTTTTTTCATCCCCGGCCCGAAATACTCGACAAACTTTTCCACTACATTGTACTTTCGTAAACGTTCGGTGATTGTCAGAACCAGGTCGGTTGTGGTCACCCCCTCGTTCAATCGACCGAATAGTTTTACACCAATCACCTCTGGTATGGACATAAAGTAGGGTTGACCCAGTACTACGGCTTCAGCCTCTATACCGCCAACACCCCAACCCATTACGCCAATGCCATTTATCATTGTTGTATGAGAATCGGTGCCCACCAGGGTATCGGGGAAAGCCAGGGGTTTACCTTTTGACTCATGGACAATGACAACGCGGCTAATATGTTCAAGGTTTACCTGGTGGCAGATGCCGGAGTTTGGGGGAACAATATTAAAATTGTCAAAATTTTTTTGAGCCCATTTAAGCAGTGCATACCTTTCCCTGTTTCGTGCATACTCTCTCTCCACGTTCTTTTCTAAAGCCTCTTTTGTTCCATAGGAATCGATCTGAACGGAATGATCCACGATTAAATCAACCGGAACCAGGGGATTGATGAATGTGGGGTCTTTTCCCTGTTCTTTAAGGGCATCCCGCATGGCAGCAAAGTCAACAATGGCAGGAACGCCTGTAAAATCCTGCATGAGTACTCTTGCGGGGAAAAAGGGGATATTGATGGGTTCCTTATATTTTCTCTTCCAGCCTGTTATGGCTTTTAAGGCATCTTCTTTTACGACTTTCCCGTCTTGTTTTCTCAAAATATTTTCCACCAGGATTTTTATTGAAAAGGGCAGCCTGTCGGTATTTAATCCCAGAGAATTCAGTCGGGCTAACTTGTAAAAGTAATAAGTCGTGCCATTTAATTTAAAATTGTCTAAGCATTCACTCGTCTTCATTTTTTTTCATCCTCTCAGCATACACACATTTCCTAAAATATCATGTTTTCATTTTTTATACATTATCGTTATAATTATACTTAAAATGATTAAAAAGAAAAGTTTTTTTATTGTTATTTTATTTGTTTTAGGGCTTTTTCTGTTTCTGTTACCGGGAACAGGCAGGCCTTGTTTGCACAGACATAAATCGTTGTCTGACCATCCACCAATTTGTTTTTAAGGAGGGGCAATTGACTTTCTGTTTTACCACCCATTAAAATGATATTTGGCAAATAGTGCTGATCAAACTCTTTTCTCTTTAAAATGCAATCATCGCCCACAATAGCAACCTCATACGGTTTTTCAATAACGTATGTCAATAAAAGACTCCAATTGGCAAAATAAGTCCCGTTCCGAAGGAGAGTGGATTTAACATTGTTTAACATCTGTTTTGATATTTTGATATACTCTTCCCTGTAAAAGTATTCCCCCAGGAGGAACAGATTCATTGCCATGACAGAATTGGATGCCGGAATCACATTGTCCATCACTTCCATTTTCCGGGCAATCAGTTGGGGGTCAAGATTTGAGGTGTAATAGAACATCCCGCTTTTTTTATCATAAAAATGGTTGAGTGCATATTTTAATAAATGTTCTGCTTTGAATAACCATGTGTCATCAAAAGTCGCCTGGTAAAGTGAGATAAACGCCTTAATGGTAAAGGCATAATCATCCAAAAAAGCATTAATGGAAGCTGACGATTTATCTTCTTTGAAGTTCCGGTTTAATCGACCATTATTTGACAGCGTATGTTTCGTAATAAAATTTGCATTTTTCAACGCCATTTCTAAAAATGTGTCATCATCAAAGACCCGGTAAGCATCCACATATCCGATAAGCATGAGGGCATTCCAGGAGGTGAGTATTTTATCATCCAGTGGAGGACTGGTTCTTTTTGAACGTGCATCCAGTAATTTCCGCCTGGCAGTGGCTACCTGTTTCTGCAATTCTTCGACACTTATTTTATGTTTACTCTGTTTGACATATGCTTGATCTGTTTTGCTCATGAAAAGAATACTTTTGTCTTTTTCCCAATTGCCGTGATCGGTCACATTGTAGTAGTCTATGATGAATGCAGCCTCCTTACCCAAGATTTTTTCTATTTCTTCTTTTGTCCATGTGTAAAATTTTCCTTCTTCGCCTTCGCTATCTGCATCCAGGGATGAATAAAAGCCGAGGCCTCCCCCGGGTAATTCAGGAGACGTCAATTCCCTTTTTATAAATTCCAGGGTTTCATAAACCACCTTCTTGTATAGGGGGTCTTTGGTTAATTGATACGCCCTGGAATAGAGACTGACCAGTTGGGCATTATCGTATAACATCTTTTCAAAATGGGGAACTTTCCAATATTTATCGGTGGAGTATCGAGCAAAACCGCCGCCCACCTGGTCATAAATTCCTCCCAATGCCATATTGTCTAACGTTACTTTTACTGCCTCCAGGGCTTTTTTATTTTGAGTCATAAAAAAATATTTTAAAAGGAAGTGATAACCAATGGGTAATGGAAATTTTTGCACTTCTTTGTGTCCTCCCCATTGAAAATCGATGGCATTCTCCCAATGGGCAAAAATGTCAAACAAATCAGCCCGGTTAAATTCTGGTTTTTCACTATTTAACTGAATGATCTCGGATGATCGAATCCCACTGGTGACAGTGTTTGCCTGTTGTTCCACTTTCTCAGGATCATTTTTATAAATATTTGTTATTTGAGTGAGTAATGAGACCCATGCCTCTTTTGTAAAATAGGTGCCAGCATAAAAGGGCCGTCCATCGGGAAGTGCGATGGCATTCAGGGGCCAGCCTCCATGACCTGTTAATAGGTGAACGGCATTCATATATACCTGGTCAATATCGGGTCGTTCTTCTCGATCCACTTTAATGGAGATAAAATGCTCATTCATTATTTTAGCTACTTCTGTGTCTTCAAACGACTCCTTTTCCATCACATGGCACCAGTGACAGGCGGCATAGCCAATACTGATGATAATGAGTTTATTTTCCTTTTTTGCCTTATCAAACGCCCCTTGACCCCATGGATACCAGTCAACAGGATTATGGGCATGCATTAAAAGATAAGGACTGCTCTCATGAATCAGATGATTCGTATATTTGTATCTCATTTTCTTCTCCGTTTGACCATACGAATATTGTACGGTCATTGTTTTTGTCAGTAGTAAAACGATAAAAGTTATAAATAATAATTTACTTTTCATTGCAAAAAAGCCTCCACTGTCTGCTTAAAAGATCATTCCAAAAGAGATAAACGCGTTGAAAGAGTTAAGTAAGTTGAGTGAGATGAGTCATTTGAAAGCACTGTTGTTCCTCCTCACTCACCTCACTCACCCACTTAACTCACTCAACCAGGCCTATGAGAAATAGGCCTTTTTAAACTCCTTTAACAAGGTTCGCAATTTTTCGATAATTGAAAGGTCTGTGGTTTGTTTCGCTTTCATGGTATAGATTAAGAGGTGGTGCAGCAATTCCAGTCTTTTCTGGTAAACAGCGTACGATTGGGTTTCCTTTTTGTCATTTTCAACCGGTTTGATTCTCTGGGCCATAAAGTAATAGGTGAGTATTTGGCTCAGTTCCTCTGCATGTTTTTCTTTATTGAAGACCCACCGAACGATTTGATTGTAATTGGGTTTGGATTCTTTTGACAGTTCCACCACCTGTTTCATGGCTTTTTCAATCGTGGTAATGTGTTCGGAAATCATTTGAATTCTCATTTCATCATCATATATGCCGCAGGGTACCTGGCAGTGGGAGAGGAGAGACTCAGGCACAACGAACAAAAACAAAAAAATCGGTATGATTAGAATAACCTTTTTACCTTTAAACATTTCAAACCTCCTTATCCGATTGATACGGTTACCGCATCTTCCATTGGGTCTTTGAAGGGAATTTCGATTCTCAGGAGCCCATTCTCGTATTTTGCGTTTGCTTTTTCCGGCTTAACCGGACAGCAGAAAGCCAATGTGGATACGTACTCGGTGTTATTGTCCTCCCTGGGGGCGGAAATGTTAAAGCTGTCCTCATGCATCCGAAGCTTGATATCCTTTTTTCTTACCCCGGGAATCGAAACCTCAAGGGTTAAATAGGTATGATCCTCATCAACAAATGAACATACCTCTGGTGATACTTTAATTCTTTCTTTTGCCATTTTTTTTACCTCCTTTTATAAACGATTCTTCAGATATATCTTTCAAAGAGATATCTTTCATGCTCTTTTTTAATGCTTCGTTAATTTTTGGCCAGATATATTTTACTTTACACTTTGGATAGTGCTTACATTTTTCTTTGCTTATACCGGCACATTTTTCGTAAAAATGGGCCTTACTATCTACTGCAGTGAATACATCCCAGACAGTGATATCACTTGTTTTCTTGCCAAGGACAAAACCACCGCCTGGTCCGCGAACACTCCTTATAATACCCGCCTTTTGAAGTTGAATAAATATTTTTTCTAAAAAATGTTCGGAAATATCCTGCTTTTGTGAGATAAGTTTCCTGCTGACCGGCTTTTCCTGGTCTAATACAGCGATCTCGTAAAGGGCTCGGAGGGCATATTCTGTGTTCTTTGTAATGCTCATTTTGACTCCTTTTAAGCAAAAGTTTATTACTATAGTATAGAATAGTTTACCTATTTTGTCAACTATTTTGATTAAAAAAATTTTTTTTTTGCGAAGTAAAGGAGCTATTTAGGATTTGTCTTGAGACTTTTAAGTATTTGTCAGTGTGGCTTGTGGGTACTTGTCATTGAGTGCTTTTAGGCTTGTCATTGAAACTTTTAAGTACTTGTCATTGAAAGCATTAAAGATAAGATTTACCAATAACCAGCTCTAAAAATTCTCCCTAACGTGAGCAAAGCGAACCAATGACTAATGACAAGTTCTAAAAAGCCTCCATGACGAGTACTCAAAAGCACTCAATGACGTGAAAAATTTTGGGTCTTTGAAATGGGAGAAAAATGTGATAATATAGGGTATGTTTTTCAGGAGGAATAAATGCAAGAGAATAAGACACTTGATATTATTAAAGGCGCTATTCTATTGGAATATAGAGGTAAGGCGCTTTATGAGTCTGTCGCCCAGACGACAAAGGTAGATGCAGTGAAAGAACTTTTTGAGTTTCTTGTGAAAGAGGAGGAAACACACATCGATATTTTGAAAAAGCAGTTTACTCATGTGCATAAAAAGGAAGGATTTGATATAGAATACCCAGATAAGGCAGATTTACATGCACAGACGAGCAGCAAGGTACTTTCAGATAAGATTGTTGAAGGAATTTCCGGGGCTGGTTATGAGGCTGCAGTGATTTCTGCTGCCCTTGAATTTGAAAAGAATGCGGTTAAATACTATTCGGATCATTCTGCCCAGGCAGGTTCCGAAGAAGAGAAGAAATTATATGACTGGTTGGCAGAATGGGAAAAGGGTCATATGACCATGCTGGCTGAACTGGATAATGGGATCAAAGAGCAAATTTGGTATGATAATCAATTCTGGCCCCTTGATTGAATATCTGCCCTGAATGTGTGAAGAAATTCTTCGGGAATGTTTTGGAGATGAAGAGGAAAATAGGCCTTAAAATTTTAAAACTTTTCCCACTCCCATATCCACATAGTTCTTGCCATAGGCATCTTTAAAGCGTTTAATGGCCTTTTCGCCCGTGCAGTGGGTGGCCCCCACCTTTGAGACTCCCAGTTCCTTAAATTGCGTGATGATTTCTTTCAGCTCATCTTCAGATTTATCTATCAGGTGAAATCCTCCGAATACCATGAACACTTTTTTCCTGCGTATCTCCATCGCCTTTTTTAAAATGTTCACAATCCCCGGGTGAGAGCAGCCAGTGATAAGGACCAATCCCTTATCTGTTTCCAGTATCAATGATTGTTCTATAGTTCTATTGCCCATTTCTCCGGTTAGGAACACGTTTTTGCACAATTTCATCGGTTGATTCACAGTAACTACCTTTGCCTTATATCCTTCAACTTTTCGGACAAATGTATTGGGGAATGAATAGGGCAAAAAGACTTTTACATGCGGATTCTTTTCCAGGCATGCCCACAGTCCGCCGGTATGATCGTGATGGTTATGGGAAATAACCACCAGTTGCGTGTCGTTGGGATTGACATTCAGTATCTTCATATTGTGGACCAGGATATCTGGTTTGGTTCCGGTGTCGAATAGGATGGTTTTTTCTATCCCTTTGATCATGCATGAGAAGCCCCAATCTGCTTTGGTCCCTTCCTTATACACATAATTGTCATATATGATTGTAACAGTAATATCGGTGCCCGTTTTTGCAGCCAGACTGTTGGTTCCGGTCCCGGCCAGGACAATCATCATTCCCAGAACGATTACCATAGTTTTACAGAATCTCATTCTAATCCTCCAAAGGGTGACTTTTTTTGAAATTTTTTTACCATTGAATGTTTTAATGTTAATTGTTCATAGGATATTATACTACGTGTAGATAAAAAAAGTTTCTATTTGTTTTAAACCTGGCCTATTTTTACCTCTTCCATTACGATTTCAGCGCATATTCCACGGCTGCGATGGCATGAATACGGGTGGTATCGAACAGGGGAATCTCTCCTTCTTCTTCATGAATCAGCAGCGGAATCTCTGTGCATCCCAGGATGATACCTTGAGCTCCCTGATTTGCCAGTCGGTGGATAATCTGCCAATAGACTTTCCTGGAGGGTTCCCTGATTTCTCCGACAGACAATTCATCGAAAATGATGCGGTGAATCGTCTGTATCTCCTCTTGAGAAGGAATCAAGACCTTTAGCTGGTGTTTTTGACTCAACCGACCTTTGTAAAAATCTTCTTCCATTGTGAAACGGGTGCCCAGTAGGCCAACGGTATGGAGCCCCCTGGCTTTGATTTGTTCTGCTGTAACATCGATGATGTTCAGGATGGGAATCTGAATTTGTTTTTGTATCAAATCTGCCAGCTTGTGCATGGTGTTGGTACAGATGACCAGGAAGTGAGCGCCTGCCTTTTCAACATTTTGGGCAGCCTCCACCAGGATTGCCAGGATTGTTTCCCATTTTCCTGCTTCCATTAATGGATCGATCTCTGACATATCCACGGATACCATAACACTCCGGGCCGAATGGATGCCACCCAGTTTTGCCCGCGTGGTTTCATTGATAATTCGATAGTATTCACTGGAGGATTCGCATGTCATTCCTCCAAGCAATCCAATGGTTTTCATTACAGCCTCCTTTTATTAATCGTATACTAACTTCTAACTTAAGAGAATTAATATTTTAAGGGAACATTCTTAATGTATTTAATTTAAAATTTTTGCCTGAAAATGACAGAAAATTAAAAAAGTAGCCGTAAAAGCACCCAATCACCAAGAATGCTACTCTGCGGAGTGGTTCCGCTACGAAGAATGAGAGACAAAGAAAAAATTTATTTTGATTTATCGGGATTCGTCTCTTCTTGTGTTTTTCTATATAACCAGGGAGCTGTTGGTTTGGGTTTTGACCATAAACCGGTTTTATTTTTTTTAGCTCTTTTTTGTGCTTTGGATAATATTTTATCGGAATTATGTTTCTTGTCATGCCAGGCCAATCCAGCGTTAACCAATTCCAACGATAAATCCTTATCATCCACAAATGCACGACCAACCACTCGCCCTTCAGAATCGTATGATTTAATATGCACCGTTACTTTTTTTTTAAACGTTTTTGATGCAGTAAAATCTTTTGCTTCTTTCCCAAAGTCCTGACTGATCTCTGGACAATCAATCCCTTCTAATTCAACGTCTATTACTTTATTGTGAACCCATATTGCGATAGAGTCTCCATCCGTTATTCTTATACATGTCCCGGTAAAGGATGCAGCACTTAGGTTAAATGCGGCTAATATAAGTACAAAAAGAAACACGTTTTTTAAATTTTTTTTCATTATTACTCCTTTGATTAGAGTTTAAATAATTTTATAGCCTTCCTTTGCAAGATAAGTAGCCACTGTTTTCAAACGGTCTTTAAGTGCTTCGAGTTCTGCCGATGCTTTTTCTGCGGCTTGTATTTCACCCGCATCGAAAAAGGTTCCTTCGCAGTTGGGGCAGTGTTCGATCAAAATCTCGGTTTTAGAGGAAAAGGGAAGTTCTTCGAGAAGATTTTCACACTTTGGGCAAATGAGATCGGTTGGTCTGGCCTTCTCTTTCATTTTCTTTAATTCAGGGATGTCCGTTGATAACTCGATATATTGGGCCAATTCCTCTTTATCAAACCAAATGCCGAAACACTGATCGCAAAAATCCACAATAACCCCTTCGGATGTATTAAAATTCGAGAGAGTTGATTTTTTGCATTTGGGACAGGTAAATGTCTTTTGAGAATTTTTCATTTTACCTCCTTCTCACTTACTTTTAACATAATAAATAAAAAAAATCAAATCCGAATATTTTTAAATTCTTAACTATGGCGAAATTTTAAGAATGAACGTAAAATCAGTTTAGGATTTTTTACCATTCCCATAAGCACAGAACCGATTGTTGGATATGTTCGTGGACTCAAAAACAAATTCCATAAAATGGAAGAATGGTTCTCAAAATCACCGTTTTTTTCGATGAGCTTCACATTTTCCTTAACATAGGTAAAAATGCGCTCCATGACATTTGCATCCATATTCTCCATGATACTCCTGGCCAGGAGGCACACTTTTATCTCCCGTTCAAATTTTTTCTTCCATTGTTTTTCATATATAAAAAGATCCCCTTCATTAACAGCATCTGCCAGGAGTTCGGCAGACTTCATTCCATAATAAATACCACCGGCAGTAAGCGGTTTTATCTGACAGGCTGCATCGCCAACCAGAGCAGCCATACCTTTTACCAATTGACAGGTTCCAGCGGGCATAGTCCCTGCATTCCTGTCTACAATTTCTCCCTTATTCCCCAGCTTCTCCATAAACCTGTTTAGCTCTTGATAAGGCTCATCACAAATGGTGCCAATTCTAACTGTATTGCCTCCCTCAGGAATAAGCCAAATAAATTGAAGAAATGGTTTAATATAATGGACCTCTACAACATTCTGATGCTTTGGTACCATCTTTACCCGGTATTGATAACCATGATAAAGTTTCATGTCTGAAGAAAAGCCCAATGATTTCCTGACCGTTGAGTCTGGCCCATCTGCACCGATAACCATATCAGCATAATACTCTTCATTGGTGCTCTTTAAAACATACCCCTCTTTATAGGGTTGAACGTCAGTCAGGGCAGTATTATATTCAATATTCAGTCCCTGACTGATTTCCTTGTCAAATATCTCACGGTCGATAACATAGGCTACTTTGGGTCGTTTCAGTGAAAAAGAAGATTGATCATAAAAAACTTTTGCCCCTTCAATGGTATTAAGGATAGACTTATGAGAGAGTGGCAGACGCGTTTCTTCAAATACTCCCCGACCGACGATTCCAGCACATTGAACAGGCTTACCCACTTCGGAATGTTCTTCCAGCAGCAGCGGATCGAAACCATAATGGTTTAGCAGTTGACCAAGATAGCAGCCTACAGGACCGGCTCCGGCAATTATTATTTTGGGACTCTTTTTCACAGTAACTCTATTCATTATACCTCATTAACGTCCTGGACCTCTACAAACCGTTAATAATAGATAATAAAGCGTTCCATTCATTTTTTATAACATAAAAACCATAATTATTCAAGTTGGGTCACCCCCTTCAAAAAGTCTGCTAAATCAGCGGTGGTTTCCAGGATGATGTGTGCGCCGGCTCGTATCAGTTCATCCTGTTGGCCAAACCCGCATAAGACAGCCGCACTCCATGCACCTGCGCGTCGAGCAGCACATACATCCACAGTTGTATCGCCTACCATCAAGCAATTTTTTACAGGTACGCCCAGTCGTTTGGCAGCCAATTTCAGGGGGCTGGGGTGGGGTTTGAGGCGGTGGGTATCCTGCAGCCCGCAGGTGGTTTCAATAGCATCCGCAATCTGCGGGAAACGGTCTAAAAACTGGTCGATATGATACCGACTGCGGGTAGTAATAAGGCCCAATCGGTAGTGATGACTCAGCCGCTGGATCATCTCATCCACACCAGTAATCAGTCGGAACTGGTGAGCCGGGTAAACACCTCGCCGTCGCCGCAGCCTGTCGGTAAATGGCATGAACGTCTCCTCCAAATGCAGGAAATCGAACAAGGTAACAAGGAGGTTGCCAAGGGTTTCAGACTTCATCAGCAGCCAGTGAGCGATTTTCTGTGATGGTTTACCCAGGAATGGCCGCAGCCGCCGTGCCAATCGCTCTACTGCTTGTCTGTCTGTATCCAGCAGCGTTCCATCCAGGTCAAACAAGATTGCTTTTACCTGTGAAATATTCTCTTTCAACTTCAACAGCCGCGATCGTTTCTTGATACGATTTATACGCATCATTTTTCAAATCTTCATTTATGGATTCTCGCAGCCAGTTGGTAAACACTGCCCAGAAGTATATCCTTTCTATATTTCAACTGGTAATCCTTTATCTCCAGTTTTTTCAGGATTGATTCAATATCGATATCCCGGAATCCCCACCATAAATCGACTAATTTTTCAATCATTTTTTTATGAATAAATCTTAAGAAAACATGTTGGGGCGTACACATTTCAATCGAATATATTTTTCCATTATTTTTTAAAACCCGGATGATTTCCCTGAAAACCTGTTCTACATTATAAACGCCTCCAATCCCCAGCATGGTAACCACTACCTCGAATGAATCGTTTTTGAATGGAAGTTCCAATGCATTGGCATTAAGCGGCATAAAAACGCCTCGTTTTATTTTGCTTTTACGGCTTTGTTCGAGCATTTTTAAATTTAAATCCACTCCTACCGCTCCCTCTGCTTTGCCAGCATTCAATATTTTAGCTGAAGTCAGTCCTGAGCCGGTTCCGATTTCAAGAACGATGTGTACCGGTTTCTCAATATATTTTACTGTGATTCTTCGCCAATGGCGATCAACAAAGAATGTAAATAATGAATGAATAAAATTATAGTTTGAAGCTCTCCCGGAATATATGTTTTTCAAACGATTCTCATGATCTATTTTATCCTTTTTGATTGCCTGCTTTTCTTTCTTCATCAAATCTTAAAACCAAGAACAGTAATATCATCCCTTTGTAATTCATTACCTTGATATTTCTTTAACTCAAACTCCAATATCTTTTTCTGTTCTTCCAGAGGTCTCCTGGAATTCTTTGACAGGATATCCTTAAATCGTTTTCTGCCAAAGGAGAAATCTTTTTCTCCCCCATTTTGATGAATGAATCCATCGGTCGTCAGGTAGAAGGTGCTATTTTTTTCAATTCCAATTTCATGATTTGTATATTCAAAGTCTTTTTTAGAGCGTTTATACCCGATACTCTGTCTATCTCCTTTAATGGCATTGACTTCATCCTCCACACACCAGTAAATTGGGATTTTTGCACCGGAGAAAACCATTTTTTTCCCTTTTGGCATTATATAGCAAACAGCAATATCCAGGCCATCGTCTGTTAGAGTTGTTTTCAGATCCTGGCTTAAAGTGGCACGCATTATCAGGTTTAATTCTTTTAAAATTCTTGCCGGGTTATCATGGCATGTACCCTCGACGATACGGCTTAGTACAGAATTTGTTGTCATTGTCATTAATGAACCGGGAACACCGTGGCCAGTACAATCGCCCACAGCTATGAGGTAATTTTCTTCAAACACTTCAAACCAATAAAAATCACCGCCCACGATATCTCTTGGTTTCCATATGATGAAATGCTCCGATAAATACCTGCGCATTAATTCTTCTTTAGGCAATATTGAGAACTGAATATTCTGTGCATAATTGATGCTATCCATGATTTGTTTGTTCTTGTCATTCAACTGTTGGGTTCTCTCAACAACCTTTTGTTCGAGATTCTTATTTAAGTCGTCCAGTTCTTGATACATCCGGGCATTTTCAAGTGAAATTGATATTTGGGAAGAGAGCATATCTAAAATTTTCAATCTCGCTTCAGTAAAGGCTCCAACAGTCAAATTGTTTTCCATGTACCATATTCCACTGATCTTTCCCTGGCTGATCATGGGTGAGCATAATACTGATTTGGGCTGATTTTTCATAATATAAGGATCACTGCCAAACATCTCATCATTGGAGGCATCATCTAAAACCACATCCTGTTTCGTTCGGATGGCATAATGAATAACAGATTTTGAAATATTATTACTTTCTTCAAGCTCTGTAGAGCCAGTCAGTTTCATTACATTCTTTTCTGCATCTCCCTCTACTTCAATGGCCCATCTGTCATTCTTTTTCAGGATAAGAACCCCATGCTGAGCACCCGCATTTTCGATAACGATTCTCATGATCTTTTTTAGCAGCTCGGAAAGATTGATTTCTCTTGAAATGGTGCGTGACACTTTAAGAATCGTTGAGAGGTCCAACATCTCTTTAGAATCTGTTCCGGAGGGGGTCGGTTCATCAGCAGAACGTTCTAGCAAATGTGGTATTCTTCTCCCTGTTATCAATAAGGAGGGATACTTTTCTTCCAGGAGCTTCACTTTTACTTCAGCTCCCCACCTGGAATAATAGTAATGAGCATCCTTTAAATAGATACTGGCGATTTTATTCTCCCCCTGCTCCAGGTAAAACCTGGCTGCCAGTTCATTGGTCAATGCTCTGTATCGGAGGAATTCATTTTCTTCGGCTGCCTTTATGGCCTGGTTATAATATTTAACAGCATCAAGATAATTTTTTGAAAGCCTGGCCATTTCCGCTTCCATCAGTAACCGGTGGTGTAAAAAATTAACCGGGCAATGATCCGACCATTTTTTCATCCGTTTATATTCTTTTTTTAACCGTTTCCAGGCCTTTCTTTTTTCCGCTGCATTCATGCTGGGGAACAAAGCAGCAAGCGTAAGAAACCCGAAAGTGCAATATTCTTCCATATATGGTGAACCAACCACACCTTTGATTGCTTTATCCGCTTCTTTTAAATGCTTTAACGCAGAATTATATTCTTCATATAAATAGTAAATGTGAACTTTATAAATATGATAAATAGCAATCCCTGACATATAGTTAACGCGAATCATTCGTTCCAGGCATTTTTTTTCATCGAAGGAGGCGTCATTAAAAGAAAAGCGGCTGTATGTACGGCCTTTGAAATTCAGCCACCGCTGCTGCGCCACCTGTGCTGAATCCAGTGCATCTTGATTGGGTGTTCTTTCGATTAATGAAATATATTTTTTACCCTCTTCAATTGCAGTATCGATATCGATTACAGGGTCCCAGAGGGTGACGTACACACAGGCAAGTGCCGTGTACACTAAGTCACCGGTTTGAAGGCCGACTTCTATCGACTTTTTGAACCATTCAGAAAGGGTTTTCCAGGGTTCATTCCAACTGTGAACAAAAAGGCTGTAACTGGTATATACTAAACCCTTCCATTCAGGATCGTTGAATCGTTCATTCAGTTTAATTGCAAGCTTTCCGAATTTATTGGCAGCTTTCAGATCTCCCAGGCCAGCCATGAGGACAGCATAGCCGGAATAAGCTGCGGCAGACTCCGGGCAACTTCCATAACGCAGCGAAAGGTTCACTTTTTTTAATACTGCCGTGGCAAATAAATTGGCTCGCCCGGTCAGGAATGCCGGGGGGATAAAATCTACCAGCAGTTTCATTGCCAGTTTTTTTTCAGGGTCGGTGATTATTGGTTGCCCCAACAATTCCTCTGTTGTTCTTTTCCTTAAGTTCCATTTGGTAAATAATACTTCTTTGATAATGGAGAGCATGCTCGGTTCGGCTGATAATTTGATTCCCAATTGGCGTAATCCCTTTATACCCACTTGAATCGAATCTTCCATTTTCCCGAAAAAGAGATAATGAGCCAATTGCATTTCCCGGATGTCTGCTTTTTCACGCCTGGTTTTGGCTCTGTTAATTAGAATTTTGCAGTATTTTTCAGCTTCTTCAAATTCACCGCAAAGATAGGCACTTTCAGAATATCTTTTTAATACTTCAAAGGTTAATGAGTCGTGTTTTTCCCATGAATTTTCGGGGAGGAGATTTTTGGCAATACCCAGGTATTGGAAGGCAGGCAGATAGGCGGATGAGGCTTTGGCTTTCTTTCCTGCCGTCAAGTTCAATCGAACCAGTTCCTCTCGCTCCGTGCTGTCTTTTATCAGCGATATTCCCTGGTTGAGGTGGCGCACGATATCAATCACCTTCTCTTCCCGCTCTTCCATGTTCGCATGCTGCAGCATCAGGCGGCCGATTTGCAAGTGAACGTCTCTTTTCTTATCTTCTTTTATCAATGAATAAGCGGCCTGCTGTAAACGGTCATGTTGGAATTGGTAATATACTTCAAAGACCGGGAATGCTTCACCTGGACTGCTTTTCCATGAGTGGAGTAAACGGTATTCATTATTTAGGGGAATAATAATACCCTGTTCTATCGCATCCCACAGCGCATCGGCGGTAACTTCAGCAGGCAGGTCATTGATTATGGAGAGGGTAAAAAAATCAAAAATGTTTCCAATACATGATGCCACTTGAAGGCACCTCTGTGTCTTTTCAGGCAATTTTTGAAGCCGCTCTATCAGAAACGCAACAATATTATCGCTGACATCGGTATCCTGTATTTTTTCTGGGGCCCAATCCCATATTCCCCTTTCCGGTAAAAAGTATACGATTTCACTTTGGTACAGATTTTGTAATAACTCCTTTGAAAAAAAAGGATTTCCTCCTGTTTTCTGGTAAATAATATTTGCCAATGGCTGCGAATGTACCGGTGTACAATGGAACGTATCGGCAACGAGCAGATTTAGTGTATGAAGGGAAAGTGGTTGGACAAACAATTGATGCATCTGCTTGTGTTTTTTAATTTCATCTACCGTCAACATCAGGGGATGACCTCTGGTTACCTCATTGTCACGGTATGCCCCAATAATAAAGAGATAACGGATGTCTGTCATGGTCATTAAACTTTCGATTAATTTCAGGTTGGGGGTGTCACTCCATTGTAAATCGTCCATGAAAATGGTAAGCGGATGTTCCGGTCTGGCAAATACTTTAACAAAATTTCCAAAAGTGAATAGAAAACGGCTTTGTGCCTCTGTTGGATTGAGTTCTTTTAAAGGAGATTGAGGTCCTATAATTTGTTCAACTTCAGGGATAATATTAATAATGATCTGACCATTGGGTCCTAAGGCCTCGAGCAGTCGTTCTTTCCAGATTTCAAGACTCTCCTCTGGTTCACTTAGAAGCTGCTGTATTAATTGGCCAAAGGCGTGAGAAATCGCACTGTAAGGCACATTACGCGTGAACTGGTCAAATTTACCTTCAGTAAAATACCCCCTTTTCCGGACGATGGGTTTATGCACTTCATTGACCAGCATAGATTTTCCGACTCCGGGATACCCGGATACCAACATGATTTCTGTTGTCCCTGTGCTGACCGTTTCAAAAATATTTAACAATGTTTCCAGTTCCGTTTCACGACCATACAACTGCTGAGGGATTTGAAACCGATCTGAAATATCATTATTCCCGATTTCAAAAACTCCGATTTCTCTTGTCGCCTCAAGCTGTTCCAAACATCTCTGTAAATCGGATTTAAGACCAAAACTACTCTGGTAACGGTTTTCTGCTGATTTTTCTATTAACTTTGTGACAATTTCAGAAATGACTTCAGGAATTTTTCCATGGATTCCTCTCATGGTATAGGGGAATAAATGCCCATTTTCTTTTTGAATAAATGAAGCCTCTGCCACAGCTTCATGCGGAGGGGAGGGTTTTTTAGCAATATGGCAATGGACCAGTTCCATTGCATCGTCAGACCAAAATGGTAAAAAACCGGTCAGTATTTCATAAAATGTGATTCCCAATGAATAATAATCGGTGCGATAATCGATGGACCGATTCATCCGGCCGGTTTGTTCGGGCGATATATATGGTAACGTTCCTTCAAGTACAGCGACATTGTGTAACCCAGGATTCTCCCTGGACAATTTTGTTGAAATGCCAAAATCAATGATTTTCACCACATCCGTTTTCGGGTTCCATAGTATATTGGAAGGATTTATATCTTTATGGATGATATTATGTTGATGAATGTCACCCAGAATTTCAACGATTCGAATCGCAAGGCGAAGAAATTTCTTTAAATCCAGTACTTCACTTGAAAGCAAGTGATTCAATGAATCGCCCCCAAAGTCTTCCAGGACCATCATTAAATTATTACCATACTTTTCAAGGCTTTCCGCCCTGATCACACCGTCCACATCCAGGCTTCGTATAATTTCATACTCCCTTTTGTACCGCGCAATTTCTTCCTGGGTTGGAAAATCATTTTTTAAGATTTTAAGGACAAGCGATTTTTTATCCCTTTTCCGTTGACTGCGGTAAACAATACTCCGATCACTCTCAAAAAGAGCCCCATCGAGTATATAATCGGGAGTATTTTCCATATACTTTCTCCTTATTTTTTGTTAGGGGTAAGATCGAAGTAAGGAGAAAAATTGAATAAATGAGCGATTATTAACCAAAAAACCCAACAAGCAATGCCAAAAAAGAGGTATCCGAAGAAACCCAATAGGGGCAGTTCCGAGAATATGTGGATTTTATTAACATATGGGATTGAGTATTTCCAAAAATTGGGATTGGCATGTATATTTGGATGGAACCATATGCTGCCATAGTTCCAAAACTCCCAGAAAAAACCGGTAAAGAGAGCTGCAAGGGCGATTAAGATCACAGGATTCCAGTTGCCTTTTTTTATCGGTGTATATGGAGTCCAATATCCCGTCAGCATGATGGCTCCTGACAACAAAAGCAGAGGACCTATCCAGAGTCCCCAAAAAAGTAGAAAAGGAAAGAGACCCATACCAAAGGTGATCAAAATACCTAATAGAAATGCGACTACCAGTAAAGGTTTTGGGAAAGTAATCCTGGGACCATTTGAATATCTCTTTGTCAGAAATTTAAAGGTGTTAAGCAGGCTATACCATTCAAATATTGCTGTAAATACAACCGTGTAAGATAGGGTATACCAGACGATATTACCAAAAAGTGTGAATATCTTACTTTCCGGAGCCGGGTAATACCAGTTTTCGAGAACAAAGTAGTTCAGGTATTCAAATATGAACCAACTAGCGGCGGAAACCACTGTTAGCACAATCATGGTTTGTAGTTTGCTTGAGATAATTGAAACACCGCCATTCCTTTTATACACCCATCCATCAAGCATTATAATAAAACCCCACCATAACGTAATAAAGACGTAATGCTCAACAGGTCGCAGGAATTCAAACTTCCCCCACATCAGCACCCAACTGATAAGCATTATTACTGCAGCAGGCCAGAACCATGGCGCGAAATTGGATTTTTTATTAATATCGTTTTGCTGGCTCTCCGGTGAACTTTCATCATTATCAGCCCCCTTGAAGCCAAATAGTCTCGGGAACAATATAAAAACAAGTGTCAGCACAACCACTGCTGCTATAAGTGTAAAATAAATCCAGCTAAATCCCGGTTCCGGTACTTCTTGCTGGAGCCGGGTTGGAAATTCCCCATAACCAGGGGGCAAACCACCCCATCTGATGAAACTACCGATCCGGGGTAAAATAATTATAAGTACAAGAGAGAAGAACAAAAAAAACTTTCGGTGAATTGGTTTCATTTTGCACCTCCTTTAATATTTAATATCTTAATATCTTCCAATTAAAAATAATGTGTAACATAAACCAGAGATAATTTCAAGAGCAAATAAAAAAATCAAATCCGATTGTCTCCCTCCTATTGACAAAAAAAACTTATTCGACTAATATATAATTTTCCAGGGATCATATTTCTCCCGGGAATTTCTTCAAAACGGTCCAGAAGAAAAAAAGAGGAAAATGATCCAGGGAAAGGTACAATGAAAAAAAACATAAAAATTGGCCGCAGGTTGAGGCAAATGAATGGGGAGTGCCTCTGTGCCCTTGTGGCAATGAGAGGAGAAAAAAATGAAAAAACTAATTTTATTTGTTATTATTGTTCTCTTTTTTACATCTCAAGCGTTTACACAAAGTGATCTCAAATTCTTAAAAATTGAGGCGCCCGCTGACCAAAGGGCTAAAAACAGGTTACTTCTCAGTGTGGAGGATATAGAAAAAATTCTTGGAGAAGTCCTTCGTGAGGAAATTAATGCCAATATTAAATTTACTGATCTATACGGCAATGTTCTTGAAACACTGGGAAAAATTAAAAACGGAAAGATTAAATGGGACCATAAAGTCGTGGGTGAAACATCGCTCCTGGTAAAATTCAAAAAATCCGATTATTCAATGATTCTTGACAAAGTAAAGGAAAAATCCAGGAATCCAGGATTTCAACTGCAGGTCTTTGAGGTCAAATTTGATATTTTGAGTACAAAAGGGAAAATTGCTCAATCCTTTGAGAAAAAAGCGAAGTATATCGAAGCAGAAAGTCCCATGAAAATCTATAACATTACATTTGCAGAATTTATGGACTTGACCGCTGACATGATATATCCCATAAAAGCAGTGCCTGGTGAGGAACTGGGGAAAAGAGTTTCTGTCAGAGTCGAAAACAAAGGAACGAATCCCGCCAGGGATTTTAATGTTGAATTGGTCCTTTCCAGTGATACTCAAATTCCTGTTAAACCAGCATCATATTCTGAAAATTTCAATGAAGATATGATGTTCAAAGATGGCAGAAAGACAGTCGAATTACTCAACCCGAATAAAGACATAACTTTGAGCTTTGATGGTTCTATTAAAATCCCGGATGATACCCCTCCCGGCAGATATTATCTGGGGGTAGTGATTGATCCGGAAAATAAAATTGAAGAGCTTAATGAAGAAAATAATGCCTATGTCAGGTTTATTGTCATTTCCTATCCTGTTCCGAAGCGTTTTATATTGAACATGCCAGAAACCCATCTTATTTATGACCCTCAGACATTTGGACTTAAAATCGAATGCCAGGGTGTAATCCTATCAGAGGGTAAGGATTGGAGAAAATGTCGACTTAAACCATATGTCCAACAAATCAAACATATCTCGTGGAAAGATTTCCATTGGGAAGTCGATACTGTTGAGAGAGGTGTATGGAAGGTTAAAGGCGTAAAATTCTGTACAAAAGGTGGAGCCGGCGAGGAATTAATAATGAAAATGGATGTAAAAGGAGGGTCTAGACTGCAGCCTCCATACCGAATCACATTAGGGCTTTCAAAAACCCAGTTAGAATATGAACCGTCGACACATATATTTAAACTTTCAACTTTTGATTGTCCCATCGTTTATATTCCTTTCTGGAAAGTCGCCAGGATTGAATCCCACCTCTATCAATTCCGGCACAATCTATGGAAGGATTTTTTCTGGGAAGTGGATACATTCAAAAAAGAGGTAAGCCGGATTACAGGTGGCGATTTTGGTAAAAAAGGAGGGACACCTGAATCACTGGATATAAATATAACCGTTGAAGAGTAATCCGAATTTCCTTCGTTTTGCTCACGTCATTGAGTACTTTTTAGAGCTCGTCATGGGGCATTTGTTCGCTTCGCTCACGTCAGGGAGACTTTTAAGAACTTGTGATTGGGGGAAATTTTGTGAAGGAGGGCCTTTAAGAATAATAATCCTTGAGTATCTCATCCATCACCCGCGTGGTACGTGAAGCAGTGATACCGGTACTGGGACATTGTCCTCGATTTAACAATTCATCTACAACCGTTTGAATGAGCGCCTCCTGGATATATTTGGGTCTCTGAAAATGAAAGGTTTCCATACCGGATTCCGATTCAACTTTAATAGGCTTGAAATCGAACGTGGAAAATGAGATTTTCCCTTTACTACCAACGATGACAATCTCATCCGTATCGTTTTTTTCAGAAACAGTAAAGCACCAGGTGCCGCTACCCAGGACCCCTGAGTCGAAAAGGAAATTGGCACTAACAATATCTTCAGCAGGATATAACCCGGTCTGGTTCGCTGCAAATGCGTTCACAGAAACGGTTGGACCAAAGAGATAATCAAGGTAATCCAGTTGGTGAGACCCCAGGTCAACGAATAAACCTCCCCCGGAAATTTCCGGTTTAAATCGCCAGGGGAGGTCATCTTTTTTTAATTTCTGCTTAACCATCGGTTTAAATAAATTGATATTTACAAGCCGGGGGCTCCCGATCCGTCCGGATTCCATCAATTCTTTGATTTTAACAAAGTAGGGGAGGCATCTCCGGTAATAGGCCACAAACAGTGATACTCCGGCTTTTTTGGCAGCGTGTATCATTTCCTGGCATTCTGAGAAATGAAGTGCCATGGGTTTTTCCACGTAGATATGTTTGCCCGCCTCCGCTGCCATAATGGTGTATTTTGCGTGAGAATCGGGGGGTGTGGCCACATAGACTGCATTGATGTTGGGAGCATCAATTAATTTCTTTGCATCATCATACCATTCAGGCACGCCGTGGCGTCTGGCATAATCTTCGGCCTTATCGGCATTTCTGCGCATCACAGCCACCAGGTTCGAGTCTTTTATTCGGTTAAAAGCCGGACCACTCTTAACCTCTGTCACATTACCGCACCCGATAATTCCCCAATTTACTTGATCCATGATTCATTCCTCTCCATTTTTATCATAATAGCCGTGGAAAGTCAATCAATCGAATTGTAACGCAGCAATTCTAATTTTAAAACCGCACAGATCGTTACTTCCTTAAATTCCCTGTAAAATTGTAAAATTGAAAGTGATATTATTGATTTTTCCACACATAAAGGGAGCGTGGGACATAACCAATT
>Ga0180438_10002090_pt1 | contig 33666 bp, 30 predicted proteins | sample SS_ome_12_FD_132455 | JGI IMG/M metagenome (GOLD analysis project Ga0180438, IMG submission 132455) | Hypersaline lake sediment archaeal communities from the Salton Sea, California, USA - SS_3_D_2 metaG | ecosystem: Environmental > Aquatic > Non-marine Saline and Alkaline > Hypersaline >... | reverse complement strand
TTCTACAGTCGCAGTCTCGTCTGCGCGCACGAAAAGCACCTGGCCAATCGTGACGTATGGAATGGAGTAATCAATGATCTTGTCGCGCTCTTCAGTGATGGTGACGCCGTCAGCAAGCATGTCGAACTCGCCGGCTTCCATAGCTGGAAAGATGCCGTCCCAGGCAGCCAAAGTGAATTTTGGAACACAGTTGATACGTTCGCAAATTTCAGCGACCACATCATAATCCCAGCCTTTACTTTCACCAGTGTCCTGATCTACATAATTGAACGGCGGGTAAGCATCTTCAACAGCGACAGTGATTTCAGCGCCGCCTAAATCAGGAAAACCACCTTCGGGTTCTTCAAGCATTTCCTCAGCTGGTTCCTCTGTTTCTACCTCTTCTGGTTCCTCCGGCACAGCCGGTTCCTCAGGAGCTGCGGGTTCTTCCGCAGGGGCTTCCGGTGTTGGTGGTGGGGAACAAGAAACCAGGATAAAAACAGCGATAACTAACAGGGCGATTAAATAATTCAGCTTTTTCATATTTCTCTCCTTTTCCTTCAATCAATTGATTTCTTATTGCACTCTCTCTGAAAGCGATTATGAGCGAGTGTATTTAACTGATTAAACCGATTGTAAGTTTACATTCCCATGGGATTGAGTATAAATCTAACTGTGTAAAGGATAGACTATCTATGGGATTTTTTCAAGGTGCAATTTATCACAACACATAAAAAGGTATTATAAAGGAAAAAAATTTTAACGACAGATTAAAATTGGTTTCTATTGAATAGAAATGTGAAGCACGGTATCATAAAAGGGGTAAGTCATTGGAAATTTAGTGAATGGGTTTAAATTTTTATTCGGACAATCAAATCAACAGTTAAAACCGATCATGAAATTGTTACAGAATTTATTATCAACCGTGAAATTTGAGGATATATTAAAAGTTCGTATAGGATTGAACTGGACCGCTGTAGTTATACAGAAGAATGGTATCGATTACTGCGGTCTGGCATCCACAGTTTGGGAAGGACATGATCATACTAGCGAGCCTCGTATAGAAAAAGCTGGAAAATTAGAGAATATGTCAGGGAGAGAGCTGGCAGAACTGGCATTATCTTCAAACTTGACTTTGCGCAGTGTAGGAATTGCATCATTGAATGCACAATTACAACCGCAATTGGCAGATGATTGGATTGAGGCAAATGCCGGGAAAATTTTAGCTGAGAATGGTAAAAATAAACGAATGGTGATGGTAGGCCGCTTCCCTTTTACAGAAGGTTTACGAGCAAAAGTCAAGGAATTGGATGTTTTAGAACAGATGCCTGGTCCGGATGATTTACCAGCCAGCCAGGCTCAGGAGGTAATTCCGAAAGCTGATGTTGTGGCAATCACGGGTATGACGCTGATAAACCATACACTGGAAGATTTATTAAAGCTGTGTCATCCGGGAGCTTTTGTGATGGTTTTGGGTCCGAGCACTCCTTTGAGTCCAATTTTATTTAAATATGGTGTTAATCTTTTATCCGGAGCAATAGTAGAAAAAATTGAACCTGTTATGCGCGTAGTCACACAGGGAGGTAATTTCAGACAGGTGCATAAAGCGGGCGTACGGTTGGTGAACTTTGGTGCAAAACCGGTTAATTTCTAGACTAAGTGGCAGGATACCCAATGATTGGAAGCAATTTCCCGCCATTCAGGTTCATCGACTGAACACCGGTCGATTGCTATCGGACAGCGGGGATGAAAACGGCATCCTGATGGTGGATTTAATGGGCTTGGTACATCTCCTGTTAAAATAATTCGATTTCTGGCACGATCCTTTCTTGGGTCTGGAATAGGAACTGCAGATAACAATGCTTGAGAGTAAGGATGGAGCGGTGTTTCATATAAATCGTTTCTTGATGCGAGTTCAACAATTATTCCAAGGTACATTACTGCTACACGGTCGCAAATGTGTCGAACCATGCTCAGGTCATGGGCGATAAATAAATAAGATAAATTGAAACGATCCTGCAAGTCTTCTAATAAATTTACGACCTGGGCTTGGATGGAAACATCTAAAGCAGATATTGGTTCATCGCATACGATAAATAGCGGCTCAGGTGCTAAAGCCCTGGCAATCCCAATGCGCTGTCTCTGCCCACCTGAAAATTCGTGAGGAAATCGATTTACAAGGCGGCTGCTCATTCCTACGAGTGTTAATAATTCCTTGACCTTCTCTGTTCGTGTTTTTTGATCTGGGAAAAGTTTGTGGACACGCATGGGTTCACTAACGATAGCGTTGACCGTCCAGCGTGGGTTGAGTGAAGCGAATGGATCTTGAAAGATCATCTGAGCTTTGCGACGTATAGCCAGAATATTCTCTGAATCTTTATTGTTAATATCATGGCCATCAATCTTTACTGAACCTTCCGTAAGCGGATATAAACCTAAAATTGTCCGCCCAGCAGTAGTTTTACCGCATCCGCTCTCGCCAACTAAACCAAGTGTTTCTCCTCGATGGATTTCAAATGTTAACCCATCAACTGCTCGAACAGCACCTACTTGCCGTTCGAAAACAATACCGTGCATGACAGGAAAATGTTTTTTCAATCCATCGATATGGACGATCGATTGATTTTGATTCATCTGGATTTTCCAGTATGGATATCAACCCAACACGCGATTTGATGATCTGAACCGATCAATTCGAGTTGAGGCATTTGTTCCCTGCAGATGTCCATAACAAATTGGCAGCGTGGAGCAAACGGGCAGTGCTTCGGTTCGATCAATAAGTTTGGTGGTGCACCAGGTATCGAATCCAATCTTTGGTGTCGAGTGTAGTCAACACGGGGAAGAGCTCCCAACAATGCCGTTGTGTAAGGGTGACATGGATTCTCATATAAATTATATACATCTGCTTCTTCGAGAATTAATCCGGAGTACATAACAATCACTCGCTCAGCCAGACCAGCCACAACTCCCAAGTCATGCGTGATCCATAGGATCGCCATACCCAATTCTTCTCGTAATCTTATAACAAGCTCGATGATTTGTGCTTGAATGGTTACATCCAAGGCAGTGGTGGGTTCATCGGCGATCGCGATACTAGGAGCGCATCCTAAAGCCATGGCGATCATTACTCTTTGACGCATGCCGCCTGAGAATTGGTGAGGATAAGCATCTAATCTTTTTTCTGCGTCCGGTATACCTACAAAAGTAAGCATTTCAACCGCGCGCTGGATTGCTTTTTGTTGATCAAAACCAAGATGTAAGGTTAATGGTTCAGTCAATTGACGGCCGATTGTCAAAACAGGGTTAAGCGAAGTCATCGGATCTTGAAATATCATAGCGATTTCTCGTCCGCGGATTCTTTCCAATTCCTCTTCGGGTAATTGCAGTAAATCTTTGTTGTGGTAATATGCGCTGCCGCTGACAATTTCTCCCGGAGGTATGGGTATTAAACCTAGAATGGATAACATGGTAACTGTTTTCCCACAACCACTTTCCCCCACTACCGCTAATGTTTCACCTTCACTGATATGGAAAGAAACACCGTTTACAGCATGCACAATCCCTTCCGGAGTATTAAAAATTGTGCGTAAATTATTTATTTGCAGGATTTTATCCATTTAGTATACTCGTTGTAGATTATATTGCTCTGCTGCGAGGGTCTAGAGCATCGCGCAACCCATCCCCGATGAAATTTATGCTTAAGACAATTAAAGTGATTAATAGACCAGGAAAAAGCCATAGCCAGTAAGCCGTATCGATGTAATTATAGGCGCCTTCCAGCATATTTCCCCACGTAGCAGTTGGAGGGCGGACACCCAAACCTAAAAAGCTGATATATGCTTCCAAGGTGATCGCACTTGCAACTCCCAAGGTGGCGGCAACAATAATCGGTGCCATACTGTTTGGGAGAATATGCCTGAAGATGATTTGAAAAGTAGGGGTGCCTGTGGAATGGGCGGCTAATATGAATTCGTTCTCCTTCAAAGATAGAAATTCAGCTCTTACAATTCGAGCCAGATATGGCCAACTTGTAATCCCGATAATGAAAACAATCACGACCACACTGCCGCTGAATGTACGTCCCAGTACGGTAATATCTGGGATCTTACTTCCAAAGAATTTTGCCATCACCAAAAGAAGAAATATTTGAGGTATGATTAAAACTGCTTCTGTGAAACGCATCAAAATACTATCAATTCTCCCTCCAAAATACCCCGATATTGCGCCGATCAGCACTCCAATAAATAACTGTACAAGCATTGCAGTTAAGCCGATCAGCAGGGATATCTGACCCCCATAAATTGTACGGGCTAATATATCCCTTCCAACAGTATCGGTCCCGAAAGGATGCGCAGCAGAAGGCGGCTGTAATCGTATTCCTGTTTCTGTAAAATTGGCATAAGCTTCGGTGTATATGAATGCGCCGCCAAATGAATAAATGATCAACACCAGCAGCGAGATGCTTCCGAAAATAGCCATTTTATGACGCCTGAAACGCCTCCAGGCCAGTTGCCATAGGGTTAGCGGTGGAGTTTCTAGTTCATCCGGGATTAAATGAACAATTGCGTCAGGTGTGGTTTCCATGGAAAACTCCCAAATTAATCATATCGGATTCTAGGATCAAGCCAAGCATATGTGATATCGGTGATTATCTGGAAAACGATCACTGCTACAGCGATAAGCATTAAGATACCCATGACAACTGGCGTATCCGCGCGCGATAAATGGTCAAGAAATAACCTCCCCATACCCGGCCAAGCAAATATTCGCTCGGTTACAATGGCGCCTCCTAATAAGAAAGGCAGATCAAGTCCTATCAGAGTGACAATAGGTAGTGCTGCGTTTTTTAAAGCATGTACAAAAATTACATCTCTACGAGGTAAACCTTTTGATTTAGCTGTGCGGATGTAATCCTGGCTTAGTACCTCCAGCATGGAACTGCGCGTGTAACGGCTGTAAGTCGCGAAAAACGGAAATGCAAGCGTTGCTACGGGTAAAACCATATGCCAGGCGACCTGAATAGGAGTCTTTCCAGCAACAGGTTCAAACATGCCGACAGTTGGCAGGTATGGAAGGCCCCATTGTTTGAAATTAACTGCGAAAATATACATAACTAATAATGCAAAGAAAAACACCGGCATGGAATAAAGCGCAAATGTAATAGCGGTAACCGTGTTATCAATCGCTGAGTATTGGTGCAAGGCAGAATAAATACCAATCAGAAGCGCTCCCAGGACAACCACTGCTTCGGCGGTTAACATGAGAAGCAATGTGTTTGGCAAGCGGTCCCCGATAACTTCTGTAACCGGCCGGCCGCGATTAACGAGAGAGGTCCCAAAATCCCCGCGCAAAACACCCCGGCGTTTTCCCTGCGTTTCAGGGATGCCATCACCATCCAAATCGGTTTTGGTCCAATCGTTTCCGACCAACCAGTAAAAATATTGAACATATATGGGTTTATCCAACCCGAGTTGCCGGGTGAGACGTTCCCGGTCCTGGGAACGGGTTACTGTACGGCCTCCCATGGTAGCGATCGGGTCACCCATATTCTGCATCAAAACAAACAATACCACGCTGATAAGGAACAGCAAGGGGATAGCTTGTAGAAGACGGCGGATTATATAACGAGTCATCAAATTCTCCTCATAATTAAAGAAAAACCGGACCGTCCATTGTTGATCTGAATATGTTCGAAAATGTTGGTCTTTATTTGAAAAAAATAACCGGGAGAAGATACGAATCTTCCCCCGGTTGATTTACATGGAGAGTTTAGGAAGCATCTACTCCGAAATATCCCATTCGACAATATTAAAGAATGGTGTGGATCCAGAGAATTTCACACCGGTTAATCGATCGCTGGTGCCGAACCAGTCCGGATCCTGCCAGATTCCAATCCAGTACGCCTGATCAAAAATCAATTTGGTAATATCGTAGAAAGTTTGTTGTCGTTCTGTAAAATCAACTTGAGTTGCTTGCAATTGGAACAACCTGTCCAATTCTTCATCGCATAAGCCAGACCAGTTCGTACCTGCAGGTGATTCATCAGATGGAATCTCACTGCACAGCCAGTCCTGAGTATCCGGGTCGGGGAAATTTGGTGTAGTGGAGTACTCGAAAATGTCCAGCTCACCAGTGGCAGCAGGACCGCCTTCTCCATAACCTGAGAAGAAGATGTCCGAATCGAAGTTTAGCAGTTCTAGCTGGATACCCACCTCTGCTAACTGCTGCTGAGCAACAGCCTGTGTATCCATACGAATCTCACGGGTTGTTGTTCCGTATCGAAGGATTAATTCTACTCCATCTTTGTCGCGTACCCCATCACCGTTTGTATCTACCCAACCTGCTTCATCCAACAATTGGTTTGCCATATCGGGATCATAAGGGTATGGTTCCGTGAGAGAAGGATCGTTGTATCCCATTTCATCCCAATCCGTCATAGCTGGAACAGTTTTACCTAATAACAGGTCTTCGTTTAGTGAAAAACGGTCAAATCCATAAGCGAGTGCCTGGCGGACTTTCTGGTTTTTCAAAGCTGGATGGCCTGTTTCGCCTAAATTCAGGAACCAACCTTCATTGTAGCCAGAGAATACTCGAAATAGGTTTACACCAGCTTCTTCGAGCTGCGGCATGTCAGGATAGGAGAAGAATGTACCCAGGTCGCCGTCTCCAGAAAGAAGGGCTGCGACCTGCGAAGCGTCATCCGGGACAAAGCGGATAAAAATCTCATCGATGTTCGGTCTGCCTTTAAAGTAATTTTCATTGGCAACAAAGCGTGCGAAACTACCGGATTCCCATTCATCAAAAAGATATGGTCCGCAACCCACAGATGGGTCCCGATTCCAGTCAGCTGTATCTAATGTTCCTTCAGCATCGTATACTGGTTGTAATATGTGTTTGGGCAACAACCCGCGCCATAATATACCTGACCAAGCGGCGTACGGTTCGCTGAAATTCATGACAACTGTTTGTGGGTCGGGGGCTTCCATACTCTCAATCAGGTCGTAAGGATTGACTGCAGCGACTGTGTTGCCAGGGTCGATGATCATTTCGTATGTGAACACAAAATCTTCAGAAGTAATCGGGGTTCCATCCGACCAAACCACATCATCACGGAGGGTAAGAGTGATCGTTTTACCGTCTTCAGATATACCGCCATTTTCAGTGCTGGGGATTTCTGTTACGAGGTCCGGGACTGGTTGGTTCTGATCGTCAAAAACCCAGGCATAGCAGTTCCAGAACTGATGAGTAATCGAAGAGAACCACATATTCGTGTAATATGGGTTTAGAGTATCGAACTCCTGGGTCCAGATGAATGTAGCAACTTTTCGTTCTTCAGGGGGGGCGACCGGTTCTTCTTCTGCAGGCTCTTCCGCAGCAGGTTCTTCAACTGCTGGCTCCTCTGCAGCAGGTTGTTCAGCTACGGGTTCCTCTGCAGCAGGTTCTTCAACTGCAGGTTCTTCTGCTGCAGGTTCTTCTGAAATTGGTGCAGCTGGTTGTGCACAGGATGCCAGGATCATGCTGGCAACCACCATAATAAATAACAGATATCGAAAATATTTTTTTGTTAACATAATATTCTCCTCCTTTGAGAATATTCCGTACAGGTATGTATTGGATAAAAGGGTCTGTTAATTTGTTGGTGCACAATATATGATCTTAACCAATGTATAATATCGGCAATCTCCACCTCCTTATCACTTTTTCGTTGGCATGTTCCAATAATGAACAAAATTCTGGGGATTAAAATTCTTTAAATTGGTTTTACTATTATATAAACAATACACAAAAACGTAAAGATAGTTCAATATATTCTTTATACCGATTTTATTTGCCTTTTATTAATTTCAAAAAATGATAGGAGTAAAGATGTTGCGTCCCAAAATGGATGTGTTATCAACCGACTTGATTATAAAAATATTCGAAGAAGCAGTCGAGGTTTTAAAGGACCCTGGGGTTAGGATTGAGAACCAGCCAGCACTGTCGCTGATTGAGGCAGCGGGTGGGGTGGTTGACCGTAAAAATAACACTGCTCGATTGTCTGAAGTTATAATAAAAAAAACAATCGATTCTGCTCCATCAGAGTTCGTACTTTATGATTTGGCTGGAAATCCTGCTGTTTGCTATGGAGGAGATGCGATACATTTTGATCCTGGATCGGCGGCTATATTTTTCCTTGATAGCAAGACGGGTAAGCATAGACAGCCAGTAACTCAAGATTTTATAAATTTTGTCAAAGTAGTTGACAAATTGCCTCAATTGGATGCTCAAAGTACAGCTTTCGTGTGTTCCGATGTACCGAAGGAAATGGGAGATTGGTACAGGTTGTATCTGGCATTGAATTACATGCAAAAACCGATCATAACTGGTGCTTTTGGTAAAGATACCTGGTGGACTATGAAGGAAATGCTTACTGTGGCTGCAGGCGGGGAAGAAGAATTGGCAGCTAAGCCGATTGCTGTTTTCGATGTATGCCCGTCACCGCCGTTGTTGTGGAGTGATCTTACCTGCCAGAATTTAATTGATTGCGCGAAGACATGCATTCCAGCTCAACTAGTATCCATGCCGCTAGCTGGAGCGACTGCGCCTGTGACATTAGCCGCAGCGGTTGTACAACATACAGCTGAATGTCTGAGCGGTTTAGTTATTAACCAATTGGCGAATCCAGGAGCGCCAATTATCTGGGGTGGTTCACCTTCAATTTTTGATATGAAGAACGGCACCACCCCGATGGGTGCCGCGGGTACATGGCTTGTAGATGCTGCCTACGTTCAAATCGGCAAGTATTTAAATCTGCCAACACATGTTTATATGGGCATGAGCGATGCAAAGATTATCGATGCCCAATCTGGTCTAGAATCGATGGGGGGTGCATTGGTGGCGGCATTAATAAGAGCAAATATGATATCAGGTGCAGGTATGTTGGATTTCGAAAGCTGCCAGAGTCTCGAGAAACTTGTCATTGATGCAGAAATTATTGGGTTAGCGAAAAGAGTAGTAGAGGGAATTGAGGTGCGAGATGATCCCATCGGTATAGAGTTAATGCGAGAAATGGGACATCATGCAGGTTATCTTTCTCATCCTCATACCAGAAAATGGTTCAGGGAAGAATTCTATCTCCCATCGGGAGTAATCGACCGAAGTTCATATGATGGATGGGAAAATGAAGGTTCGAAAACGATCAATGAACGCGCTTCAGAAAGGGTGAATCAATTATTAGACTCTTATGAACCTACAGAACTTGCTAATGAAGTATTGTCTGAAATTCATACAATTGCTGATCGGGAGGCTAAAAAACTTGGTATATCGTCCCTTCAAGCAATACCAGGTTAATAATATTTGCCCACTTTACATTCTGAAATATCGGTAACATCGGTCTAAATTCAAACTAAAAAATATTCAATTCTAAAATATCGAAGGAATTCAATATGAAAAAAAAGATAAAGAGCATTACCAATCCAAAACTATCTCTAAATATACTTTCAGCAGGTGAAGTTGAACAGATACACACAGCAACTTTGGATGTGATCGAATCCACCGGAGTGAAATTTCCTTCACCAAAAGCCCTGGATATTTTGGAAGATCATGGAGCTGAGGTTGATCGAACGACTAAAATCGCTCGTATACCTGGAAATATTGTTGAGACCTACATTTCAAAAGCACCTCCTGCATACTCACTAGCGGCATTGCAATCCGCTCTTGATTTACCATTAGACGGCAATCACAGTTTCCTGGGCACCGATGGATGTGGCGTGGAGATTATTGATGCATTTTCAGGAGAAGTCCGTCGATCGACAAAAGAAGATGTTTCCGATGTGGCTAGAGTTGCAGATTATCTTGAAGAAATTTCTTTTCACTGGGTAGCCTTGTCTGCGCAGGATTGTCCACCGGAAAGCCGTTCTTTGCACGAGTTGGATGCCGTTTGGAGCGTGAGTGATAAGCATTTACAAACCGAATCGATTGTGACCGAACGTGAAATGGAAGCAGCGGTTGAAATGGGGGCAGCAATAAGCGGAGGACTGGAAGAATTGAGATCGCGACCGGTATTATCAATCATGCAGTGTACGCTCAGCCCGCTGGGTCATGATGGGGGCAGCCTTGAGGCAGGCTTGGTGGCGGCTAAAGCGGGGTTGCCGGTCGGGTTCATGACGATGGCATCCTGCGGTTCCGGTGGTCCGGTCACACTGGCTGGAAACCTGGTCGTGGGAAACGCAGAAGTGATCTCTGCAATGGCATTGATGCAGATGGCTGCTCCAGGCAGTCCATTTTATTACGCTGCGGCTCAAACTGCTCTTGATCTCCGTACAGGCGCATACACAGGCGGTGGACCGGAAGATTTTCTTTTCGGTGCTGCCTCAAATTTGTTAGCGAATTTTTACCATATCCCTTTATCTATGGGCGCGTTTGCCACTGGTGCAAAAGAGCCAGATTGGCAGGCAGCTGTTGATAACTCCTTATCATCCTTTATGGCTGTATCCACTTTATCTGATATGCTGCTTGGAGCTGGGTTACTGCATGGTTCGAGGATTTTCTCATACGAGATGTTGTTAATGGATGCGGAGATTTGGAGTATTCTAGAATCTATGTTCAAGGGGATCTTGGTAAATGAAGAAACGCTGGCTGTAGATGTGATCCGCGAAGTGGGACCTGGAGGAAATTTTCTGGGTCAAAAACATACCCGAAAACATATGCGTGATCGTTGGCAGACTGAGTTGATGGATCGCAGACCATACAATTTATGGGAGAAGGATAAAGACGGTGCAAGGGATTGGGCTGGAGATAAAGCACAAAAAATTCTAAGTAGTTACCATCCAGAACCACGTGATGAGAAACTCCAATCCGAACTTAGAAAAATTATCTCAAGCGTGGAATTAAGCTAGAATTCAAAAAAATTCACTGCGAACAATTTTCAATGTCTTCTAAGTATAGGGAATTTCTTTCTGGGGTTAAAGCAGTCATCCCAATACTATTCGGTGTAATACCATTTGGAATGATATATGGTGTTTTGGCGCTTGATTCTGGAATGTCTCCTATTGCATCCCAGGCGATGTCTTCGATTGTATTCGCAGGATCGTCACAATTTATCGCTACCCAGTTAATTGGTAATGCTGTTGTAGGGGTTGTAATCGTAATAACTATTGGAGTTGTAAACCTGCGTCACCTTTTATACAGTGCTTCTATTTCCCCCTATTTTGTGGATCTTTCACGTCCCTGGAAATATTTATTAGCGTATTTCCTTACCGATGAAGCATATGCTGTAGCAATCACCCATTTTAGAAATTTTGATAGAAATGAGAAGGAGATCCTTCAGGGTGAAAAAAAGAACGAAGTTCTCTTTTCCCAAAAAAGATATAAACAATGGTATTACTTGGGTGCTGGATTTGGATTATGGAGTACATGGCAAATTTCTACGGTTGTAGGCATTTATATGGGTGCGATAATTCCGGAAAGCTGGTCATTGGATTTTACGCTGTCTTTAACGCTGATCGCCCTGGTTATACCCACTTTAGAAGATCGTGCAAGTCTATTGTCTGCTTTAACGGCAGGTCTGATTGCTGTGCTAGCATTTTCCTTACCTTATAAATTGGGACTGCTTGCGGCGGCATTTTGCGGAATTCTGGTTGGCATGCTGATAAGGAAGAACTCATGAATATTTGGGTGATCATGGTCGCTGCTGGTTTGATAACTTATATGATGCGTGTGTTTTTTATCGTGTTGGTTGGAAGAAAGGAAATTCCAAATAATATAAGGATTGGGTTACAGTTTGTCCCACCCGCTGTATTAACAGCTATTATCGTACCAGAAGTGCTTTACAGTGATAGTGTAATGCAGCTTACTATAAGGAATTACCGGCTTATAGCTGCCGTGCTTGCATGCATTGTGGCATGGAAGACAAAAAACGCCATTCTAACGGTGGTTGTTGGAATGCTTGTTTTGTTGATATTACAAATGCTCAGTAATTGAAGTAAAGAAAACTTATATATTAATCGATATCACAAAACTGCGGTGAAAAGAGTTGGTAACTTTAGAGGATTACCAAGTTGAACTCGTTGAACTCCCTTTCGATAGTAAGGTCTTTCTCGAAGGACCTGCTGGCAGTGGGAAAACAACTACTGCCGTGGAACGACTTTTATTTCAGATGTCGAATGGAGTCCATGGTGATTCAATCCTGGTGCTGGTGCCTCACCGTTCGCTAGGAGGAGTTTATTATGATGCGCTCCAGCAGCCAGGTGTCCTGGCTGGAGGCGCGGTAACACTAGTGACCTTGGGAGGATTAGCTCGCAGGGCGATTGATTTGTTTTGGCCTGTAGTTGCTGACCAAGCGGGATTTAATATTATTCCGGGTGATCCAACCTTCCTCACTATGGAAACAGCACAGTATTTTATGGCGCACTTGGTAAATCCATTACTAAAACGAGGTCTTTTTGATTCTGTTAATTTAGAACCAAACCGGATTTACAGTCAAATTATTGATAATCTTAATAAATCGGCCATCATTGGATTTCCCCATACTCAAATCGGAGATCGTTTAAAAGCTGCCTGGAGTGGGGAACCAGGTCAAAAGAACGTATACGAAGATGTCCAATCATGTGCGAATTTATTTAGAGAATATTGTGTAAAAAATAATTTAATGGATTACTCATTACAAATTGAAGTTTTTGTGAAGCATCTTTGGCAACTACCTCAATTCGATGACTATTTTTTCAGGTCCTACCGCCATATTATTGTCGATAATCTGGAAGAAGATACGCCGGTTTCCCACGACATCCTTGAAGATTGGGTCAATAAGTTTCAGTCAGGGATGCTGGTATACGACAACGGTAGCGGTTTCCGTCGATTCCTGGGATCTGATCCAGTATCCGCATATAAACTAAAAACACAATGTGATCTTCAAGTTGAGTTTACTAAGTCATTTGTTTGTTCTGAAAATATTAAAACTCTTAGCTTTTGTCTTTCCAACGCTTTTAAAAGATTGCGTAATATCAAAAAAGAAAATCATCTGCAGGAATATGTAAATGCAAAAAAAACGGAGAAAATTCGAATCGCGTTTGATATAAAAATCCATAGATATTACCCATCCATGATTGATTGGTGTGTTGAAATTGCTGAACGGTTGATCAATGAAGGGATATCACCTGGTGAAATTGTCATCATGGCGCCCTATTTATCAGATTCGATTCGGTTTATGTTAGTAGAAAGGTTTAAGAATCACAATATCCCAGTTCGTACTCACAGACCGTCACGACCATTAAGAGAAGAACCTGCTGTAAGATGTTTATTGACCCTCGCTGCGCTCGCGTATCCAAACTGGAGAATACCGCCATCAAAAACTGATGTAACAAACGCTTTGCTGCTATCGATTAGCGGTATGGATTTAATCAGGGCACACCTCTTAACACAGATTGTCTACCGAGATAAACAGGATTCAACGAAACTGACAGAATTTGCTGAGATCAATTCTGATATGCAAGAAAGGATTACATACCGTTATGGAGCCAAATATGAGTATCTTCGTGAATGGTTGAATCTAAATCAGAATTCAATTGAAGATTTCGATCATTTCCTAAATCGATTATTTGGGGAGGTATTGTCTCAACCAGGTTTTGGTTTTTATGAAGATTTTGATGCGGGTCGTATAACGGCGAATTTAATCGAATCGATACAGAAATTTCGCTGGGTGACTGAAAGTAACTTAACCAAAACAAACCAACCAGTCGGCAAGGAATATCTGACGATGGTTCAAAATGGTGTAATTGCAGCCCAGTATTTAAAAAGCTGGCAAGAGATTTCGGCGGAAGCTGTTTATCTGGCACCAGCATATACATTCCTAATGGAGAACCGACCAGTTGATTACCAGATCTGGTTAGATCTCGGAAATCGAGGTTGGTATGAAAGACTTTCGCAACCATTGACTCATCCATATGTATTAAGCAGAAATTGGCCTTCCGGAAGTTTGTGGACCGACCATGATGAAGTTCATACTGGCTTGGAAAACCTTAACCTTTTATCCCTTGGTTTATTACGGAGGTGTCGAAGTAAGGTTTTTTGGGGTATCAGTGAATTGGGTGAACAAGGATACGAACATCGAGGACCATTTCTTCAAGCAATTCAACAGGTGCTGAAATCAAGTGCGGGTTAGGAATATATTTCTGAATTCGTAAAAATGATTATGTCTGAGGACATTGTAAAACTTCGTCCCGAACAAGAGGAGATTCTTAAATATCGAATGGGAAATATGGGAATTTCTGCTGTTCCTGGTAGTGGAAAAACATGGACTTTATCACTTCTGGCAGCCGAAATCATAAAAAGTAACTTATTGGAAGATGATCAAGAGGTTTTGGTTGTAACCATGGTCAATTCGGCTGTAGACAATTTCCACCAACGCATACAAAGATTTAGCAAAAAGAAAGGAGTACTTCCTTTTTGGGGCTACCGCGTCCGAACATTACATGGGTTGGCGCATGACATTGTTAGAGAACGTCCTGAACTGGTCGGACTTCCTGAAGATTTTTCTATAGTCGACGAACAAGAATCGAGATTGATCGTTGCAGAGGGAGTGAGAACCTGGATCCATTCAAATCCAGAAGAAGTGGAAAATATTCTAAAATCTGATCTTGAACCCAGCCAAGTATATAGAGTAAAAAATCGAAAACTACCAGAAGCGCTACTCGAAATTGGGAGCGGGTTTATTCGATTAGCGAAAGACAAACGATTAAGTCCAGAACAAATTCAAGCAAAATTAGAATCCTTGCAGATACCAATGAATCTGGTCGAGATGGGAAATGAAATTTATGCAGATTACCAACGCAGCCTTTCTTACCGGGGAGCCGTGGATTTTGATGACCTGATCTCTTATGCGCTTCTAGCTCTTGAATCGGATAACAATTTACTGGAACGCCTGCAATATCGTTGGCCTTACATCCTGGAAGATGAGGCGCAAGACAGCAGTCGTTTGCAAGAAGCAATCTTAGAGCTTTTATCAGGAAATGATGGGAATTGGGTAAGAGTTGGTGATCCTAATCAAGCAATATTCGAGACTTTTACTACTGCAAACCCAAAGTTCCTGCGAGAATTTCTTCAACAGAAGCATGTCCGAGATATGCAGCTCTCCATTTCAGGACGCTCAACCCGCAGTATCTTTGACCTAGCCAACCATCTTGTTGAATGGACCCATGACAATCACCCCATCAAGGAGGTACGAGAAAGCTTAAATTACCCGCCTCTAATTCACCCTACAGCTGAGGTTGATCCAAATCCTAATCCTCAGGATGAACCATCCAGTATATTTTTGATTTTAAAGAAATATTCTTCTGATGCAGAAATTTCAGCTGTTGCTGATTCGCTTTCTAAATGGCTACCTTCACATCCTGATGATACTGTTGCGGTACTGGTACCTCAAAATAAACGCGGTTCTGACTTAGCTTTAGAACTAAAACGGCGCAATCTAAAATTTAGCGATACTTTATTAAAAGTTACGTCACAAACACGAATTACAGCAGGCGTTATTGGTAGCTTGCTCAATTATCTTTCCACGCCTCAATCCAGCAGGAAGTTAGTAAAAGTATATGAACATTGGTTATCTCTTCAACCAGAGTGTGATAAATCTGCCGCAAAGGTATCTATAGAATTTCTTCGAAAAATCAGACGCATTGAAGATTATCTAACACCTGAACCAGGAAATGATTGGCTAGAAAAAATCAAAACTGATATTAAAAATATAACAGTCTACCAACTATTGAGAAAATTTCGAGACAGCATACTTTTGTGGCAATCAACTGTAACCATTCCGATTGATCAGATGTTGATAACGATAGCTCAAGATTTGTTCACCAAACCTGAGGACCTGGCACTTGCGCACAAACTTGCTCTTATCCTTCGTCAGGCGAGCCGTTCTCATCCGGAATGGAAATTGGAGGAATTCTCCAATGAAATCGAATTAATTTCAAAAAATAAACGCCGATTCTTAGGACTAAGCAACGCAGATACAGGATTTGACCCCGAGCGATTTAAAGGTGAAGTAGTGATTTCTACTATGCATAAAGCGAAAGGTTTGGAATGGGACCGCGTCTATTTAATGTCTGTCAATGATTACGATTTTCCTTCAGGCTTCTCGGGTGAGAATTATATTGCTGAAAAATGGTTTGTTCGAAATAATCTGAATCTTCTAGCTGAAACATTAGCCCAATTTGAGAATGTCATCTCACTGGATGAATATAAATGGTATAAAGAAGGTGATGCTACGTTAGAGGCAAGAATTGAATATGTGCGTGAACGGCTTCGTTTATTGTATGTGGGTATTACACGCGCAAGAAAAGAGTTAGTAATAACCTGGAATTCCGGTCGGAGTGGCAAATCAAATCCGGCTGTGTCCCTGATTGAATTGGCGCAGTATTGGAATGAAAAAAAGATTTTATCTGTAGCAGACGCAAAAGCTGAATAATGCAATTACCAAAGAATTTTCAATTCAGCCAGAAGAGTTTGTCGGATTACGTTGCATGTAAACGGTTATTCAGATATCGATATTATGATCAGATTGAATGGCCGGCGATAGAAATAGATCCTGTAAATGAACGTGAAAGGAGCATGAAATTAGGCGCTAAATTTCATAAAACCTTGCAGCAATTCTTTTTGGGTTTACCGAGGGAGAATATCGAGAACCATTTTACGGATGAAATATTGAACAAATGGTGGAGAAATTTTGAGGTTTGTTTGGATGAAATACGTACAAAGGATGATATTCTAATTCCGGAAATTCGATTATCTGCTCCGATTAAGGATCAGAGAATCATTGCGAAATTGGATTTAATTGTTGTTAAAACAGATCGTAGAAGAATTATATTTGATTGGAAGACAATATCAAGGCGCCCGAACAAGATGTTTCTGATTAATAATATGCAAACTCGCGTTTATCCTTATCTACTTACATGTGCTGGAGATCATGTTTTCCCTTGGAATGAATTCTCTCCGCAGCATTTAGAAATGGTGTATTGGTTCGCGGAGCACCCTGGAGCTCCTGAACGGATCGCCTACAGTGAGAAGCAGTTTCAAGAGGATGAGAAATATTTACATGGTTTAGTCTCAGAGATATACACCTTATCGAAATCGAATTTCGTTAAAACGGATAATGAGCGGCACTGCGCGTACTGTGTTTACAGGTCTTTGTGTGATCGCGGAATTGAGGCGGGGAAATTAGAAGATCTTGATGAATTAGCCTTTGAAGAGACTAGTGTTGATCGTGAATTCGATTTTGATCAAATCAAAGAAATCGAATACTGAACTTAAAACTTTATCCGAAGACCTGGTACCGTGAAAAATTGGGAAGTTCTTAAACCGAAAGAAATCCCGGAAGGTTTTTTGGGAGCTGTAGGCGGCAACCCGTTGGTGTCTGAAACATTACTCAAACGGGGAATTTCAGATGAAAAATCAGCACTGGCGTATTTAAATCCAAATTTCTATGCTCCAACATCCCCTCTCCAACTGCCTGGAATGGATCAAGCAGTAACTCGAATTCTCCAGTCACAAAAAGATAATGAAACGGTATGTGTGTGGGGGGACTTTGATGTTGATGGACAAACTTCAACAGCGCTATTGGTGTCAGCTTTAAGTAACTTAGGAATTAAAGTCATATATCACGTACCGCTTCGAGAAAATGAATCCCATGGTGTGAATATTCCGTTTCTAAAGAGGATTATTGGTGAAAATTACCAACCAGATATTGATTTACTCATGACTTGTGATACGGGTATTTCTTCAAATGAAGCACTTGAATATGCCCATAATCGCGGTATCGATGTGATCATAACTGACCACCATGATTTACCGGCAAAAATGCCTATCGCTGAGGCAATAATTAACCCGAAGATTTTACCTAAAGGTCATGCACTCAGAAACTTACCGGGAGTCGGTGTTGCTTATAAGCTAATTGAACAATTATATGAGCAATGCGATCGAAAAAATGATTGTGAACAATTCCAGGATCTGGTTGCCTTAGGCATTGTGTCCGATGTTGCTTACCTAGCCAAAGATACTCGCTATCTTTTACAGCGAGGGATTGAATGCTTGAGGCAATCAAAACGGACCGGTTTGAAAGCAATGAGCCAATTAATCGATGTCGATATGAACTCAATAACTGAGGAGCATATTGGTTTTTATATTGGACCCAGATTGAATGCTGTGGGGAGATTGGACGATGCAAAAAAATGTGTTGAATTGTTATTGACAAGCGATCCCACTCGAGCAAATATACTTGCGCTGGAATTTGAATCATTAAATGCGAGACGTAAGTTGTTGACCAATCAAGTATATTACAGTGCACTGGTTGAAATTGAGAAAAATCCAGAATTGATGGAACATAATGTACTATTAATATCGAATCCAAATTGGCCTGCGGGGGTTATCGGAATTGTAGCAAGCCGCTTGGTGGAAAGATTCAATAAACCGGTAATCATGATATCTTCTCCTGAAGGTGAAATTGCACGCGGTTCAGCCCGTTCGATTAATGGGATCGACATATCTGGTGCTATCAGCGATAATGAAGAATATTTAGTTGGCTATGGTGGGCATCCAATGGCGGCAGGGTTATCAATTGAAATTGAAAATATCCCTGTATTTCGTAAAGCGATTTCAAATACGGTTGGTGAAGTTGACGAGTTAAATAAATCCAGTCTTTCCATTGATGGTTATTTAGATTTAGAACAGCTTTCTATAGAATTGATCGAAGATATTGAAAGGTTAGCCCCTTTTGGCGCTGGTAATCCACCCCTCGTTTTTGTTAGTAGAAGGATGAATATCCGTAATTACACTACCATCGGTCGAGATGATGAACATCTTCAATTGAAAATCTTTGATGAGAATAAACGTGAGTACAAAGTGATCTGGTGGAATGGCGCTGGAGTAATGAACCAGGATCAATTTAAAGATGTCCAATTTGACCTGGCATATACTGCCCGAGGCAGCAAAAATCGTAAAGTTGGACCATTTCAAATTGAATGGATTGATTATCGAATAATTGAAACTGACGAAACTGAATTGATAAAACAAGCGCGTTGTGAGGTGATAGATTTCCGCCAGATATCACATCCATTCGAGAAGTTACAGGAACTCAAGCTTGAAGGTGATGTCCAAATATTGGCGGAATCTGATGCAATTATCAGATTAAAAAGAATTAGTGGTTTAGTCGGAATTCACGATCATATTAATGATAGGTATACGATTCAGGGAGCTGATCTTCTGGTTGTATGGACTACGCCACCGGGAAGGTTTGAATTGAACACTATCCTTGATTTTGTCTCTCCAAGAACTATTATGTATTTCTGTATCGAGCCTGAGGGAGGAGAGATTATCCACTTTCTCGAAAAATTGACAGGTTTAGTCAAGTATGGAATGAAAAAGTACAAGGGACAGCTGAGTATTACGAGATTTGCCTCAGCACTTGCCCAACGCGAATCCACTGTGGTAAAAGGATTACAATGTCTAGAAGCTGGAGGATTTATCAATATCGTTGATAAGAGTGATCAAGTGATCGGAGTGACCGGGGGAAACCGGAAATCATCACCAGGAAAAAAATTGATTATGGATCAATTGCAAGTAATGCTGCTCGAGACTTCGGCATTTCGGGATTTCATAAAATCAGTTGATTATAAATATATTGAAACAGGTATATAATTTAACAATAAGAAACACGAATTTTCTGCAATTTTAATTTCGCAAAATTTTTTTGGGAGGAAAATATGGCAAACGGGAAAGATGAAAAATTCGACGAAAAAGAGATGGAAAAAAGTGAGGAAAAAAGTTGGGATGAAAAATGGCGCAGAGATCCACTTAGCGCGATCATTTGGGCATTAATATTTATATGGGCAGGTGTGGTTCTTTTAATAAGTAACCTCGGTTTTTTAGACCAATTTGTCAGAGAGCTGGTTATAACAACCGGAGTCGTTCAAATAGATAAAGCGATCAAAGCCTGGCCAATTATACTGATCGGCGCGGGAGGATTATTTCTGCTTGAAGTGGTTCTACGTTTGATAATTCCAGAATACAGGCGTCCAGTGGGAGGGACTGTAATTTTTGCTTTTATTTTGATTGCAATTGGATTGAATTCAATTATTGGTTTAAATTGGGTTCTTATATGGCCGCTAATTCTTATTGGGATTGGACTATCAATTCTTTTACGTGGATTAAGTCGTAGACGAGAATAAATAATTGCTACAACCGGTCAAAGTTCAAAGACATAACCTCATCCCAAATGTATCGAATTATGGTTGACCTGCGGTCTCGACCAATACATCTAAAGTACGGGGATTCAAAAGCTCTGATAAGATCACCAATACGGTACCGGGGGAGAACCGGCGTGGATACAATTAGGCTGCCCATCTCCCCAGGACTCATTTCATACAACATTTTTATTCCCGTTTTTGTTTCGACTTCAAATAGGTAAAGATCGTAATTTGGAACCCAGCCTCTATTTACATCTCGCTGTTGCCCAAACATCCCTTCAGTTGCGCCATAAATTTCGCGAATAACAACGTTTCCATATAGAGCATTCAAGGATGGTTGGTAGCGGGTGTTGATCCCTGGAACGCTTCCTAATGTCATAATTTCGATATTCCAAAGATCTTTTGGGTAGATTTTATGTACCTTGTGTAAATAATGTGCAAAACGCTGCGCGGTTGGTAAAACTCCTCCCACCAATGTTACGTTCTGGTTTTTACACTTCTGATAAGCTAATTCAAAACGCTTTTCCCAATCTTCAATTGATTTACTGCCACCTAATTCATCGATTTCCTCTTGTGTTGGGACGGAGCGTATGGGAGTAAACTTTGAAACAAATTTCGTGTATATCCCTGAACTATACCCGTATTCAATTTCCCGCTCACCGGCAGAAATTATTCCCACATTTGATGGAAAATTCAAGTTCAAATTTACCCCTTTGAAAATTTCGAATTTCTCACTGGCCGCTATGTAGTTCATCACTGCTCTACCGGCACTTATTCGCATCCGTATATCGGTTGGGGTCATCGGAATAAATTTTGATTCACCTTTCGTTGTACCTCTTGTAATTGCCCATCCTGCAGGTTCTTCACACAATAATTGTCCGGTATCTCCGGACATGACCCTTTTTATCCATGGTTTATAATCTTCATAAGTAGCGATCGGAAAGACACGTCGAAAATCGACAATATTGTCTATTTGATCAGCACCTTTCTGCTTGCCGTACACCGTTTTGTTGAAATCTAAAACAAGCTTTTGTAATACATCATTTTGAGAACTGGCGGGATCGAGTAATGAATTATTCCAGGGTTGTAGAAGACCAATAAGCATTTGTTGAGTTGATTCAATATCAATTTCTGCTTTCATGAGGAGGACTCCAAATATAATAGAGATAATAAATTGAAATTAGCAGTATATTATATGCGCAAACGGAAGCAGAGAATTGCACGTTAACCTAATTCTTTTTTAGCTTATCAAGCCTGGGTGATGTGTAAAATCTTACAAAAATTTTATAAATTACCATTTGGATTATCGCTATAATAAATTTGAAGTCAAAAAGTTTGAAATTATGAATTATTTCATGATATTGATTGTAGATTTTAGATAATATTACGCAGTTCATGGAGGCTTATTTATGACTGAAGATACTGTAAAAAAGGTTCTAAAAAGATTACCTTATGGTTTTTATAGTGTGACGAGCAGGAATAGCAATGAAGTCAATGCGATGGTGTTAAATTGGATGACTCAGGTTTCATTCGAACCAAGAATGCTGGCAATAGCTGTTCAAAAAACTTCGTACTCATATAAATTAATTCAAGAAAGTAAAGTATTTGTGTTGAATATATTCAATCAAGAGGATTTTGAGTTGATAAAACCCATCACCAAAGGTCGTTCAAAGAACCCGGATAAAATGGAAGAAATAAAGTATTCTCTGGATTCTGTCACTGGAGCACCTTTGCTTGAAGATGCTGCGGCTTACCTGGAATGTAAGGTTGTCAACATCCAAGATGTTGGTGGTGATCATAATATAATTGTTGGGGAGGTTGTTGGGGCTGGAATAAACAAAGCGGGTGAAGTTGAAAATACTTTATCATTGACAAAAATTGGTTGGAGTTATGCCGGATAACACGAAAACAAATTAATTTATTTTTGTATGTGATTCAATAATTAAAAGAATCAAAAACGACAAAAATCCGCAATTGCGGATTTTTTCAATTAAACAACTTATTGAAATACTATGTTCGCTGTATAATCTTCACGTATAAGGTTACTTTATTCGCTATCAGGATCAACCATACCTGGTTGCTCTATTTCTAAAACGTCTCCATGTACATTGATGCGGATACGGAAACCCATCATTCCCATATAAGATCGAGCTTCTTCTGGAATTCCCGTTTGCATAAGATTGTCAAACTGTTTATCAATATCCTTCAATTGTGAGGATATCATTGCCATCGAAAAAATATCTTCCTGACCAAGCATTTTCGCAGTTTGTTCACTTAGAATATCCTCATGTCCTTCGATCATTTCGCCCATCGATTCTAGCACCTGGCGGTCTACCTGTTCAGAAGGAATATGGCGGTGAAACCCTGCATCATTGACTACGTAGCAAGGTTCATCACCCACGTAATTTACATCTACAGGCTGGTCTTGTTCATCAATAATCAAACCTTCAAAAACAGGTTTATTCACCATCATTTTTTTATTATATACAAAATCGTTGATTTATTTGTATGAAATAAATAAATTATTTTCTAAGAGTTTATCGCCGGATTCGAACAACTGTCCCCACTTTTACCCAATTGTATAACCACTTCGCATCTTCTGTTTTTAAATTTACACATCCATGACTCATAGGATTGCCAAAGTTATTGTGCCAATAAGTACCATGAAAGCCAAAATCCCCTGAAAAATACATTACATATGGTACGTCTTCTAGGTGATAGCCGGGACCTCTCATATCAGCATACCGGTATTTCATATAAACTTTAAATACACCTTTCACGGTTGGATATTTTGAAATTCCTGTTGAGACTAAAAATTTCTCCACAAGTTCATCGCCTTTATATGCAAAAAGGCGCTGTTTGGAGAGGTCTACATCAATCCAGCGTTCATTATTTTTCACACTATCTGGTTTATTCACAGGTCTAACTGTTGGGTTAGGTTGTGATACTTCTGTTGGAGGAAATAATGGGGTGCTTGTTGGTACTGGCGTGAAAGTTGGAGTTGGTATGAATGTGGGATTATGAATTGGTGTACTAGTTGGTGTAGAAGTTGGCGAGGATGTAAATCTGGATGTTGCTGTAATTGTATTAGTAGCAGTGTGTGTTGGTGAATACGTTATAGTGGCAGTAAAAAAGGGTATAAGTGTTTGAGCCCGAGTAGCTTTCGCTATAGTTGCGCCAGACAACGCTAAAGACAATCTTTGATTTAATGCTTGAGAGAATTTTGGAAAACCAAATAAAATTAGACCCGCGCATACTATTGTCAACATTATGATCGCGGAAGGAAATATTCGATTTTTGGGGCTTTTATTTAGTAATCCAGGTTCAACACCTGGAAACATCTGATCAGGAATTGTGATTGGTTGTTCTGCACGCAGTCTATTTATCGCCCAATGCATGCCTTTTCTCGCTTGCATACTTTCGGGATTAATTTCTAGTGCGTGAATTAAATAATTAACGCTTGCCCGGGGGGGTGCTAGTGCAGCTAAGATTAACCAGGGGCGTTCTTCGTTTGGATCTAACTTGGCTGAATATTCTGCCCATCGCCTCGCTTCTAATCGTCTTCCGTGCCTTAATGCATTGAATGCTTTATTTAGGGCAAATATTGCCCATTTGTCATCCTGAATCATTGAAATGGAAGATTATGGAGTTGTCGAAATGCTTTCGTTATTGATAAAGCATCTAATCCCAGAAGCTATACCATGAGCTGCAATTTCAGGATTTTGAGTAAGCAGTTGACGGTCAAGATTCAAAAAACCAGTCTCGATTATTACAGCAGGAGTGTTCTCATCGATTTCACCGAAGGCATGGTAACTTGTCATATCTTCGGTTACGCTTGTACTGTGCAAGTCCAACCCTGTTGCCTCCGAATAACGATTTCGTAAACATGCAGTTAATCGTGCAGATCGTTCAGGTCTTTTGCTAGCCATTGCTTGCGCAACTTTAAAACCTGTGGCGAGATCATTTACGTAATCACACGAATCTGCATGTATTGAAATCAAAACAGCAGCTTCATAATCTGTAAGTTTTGGATCGAATTCCTGCAATAAATCGACCTCAAAACCTTCTTCATCGAGGTATTTTTGAACAAATGATGCAATGTTAAGATTTACTTCTTTTTCGGTTAATCCATCACTGCATACTGACCCTGAATCACTGCCCCAGTGACCTGCAACGATTCCTACCAATTGCTTTTGTTTCGATGATTTTGTTGCCTTTATAGGAGTATCTTCTACCGGGACTGGCGGAAAGTTAAATTCCTCCCATGTACTGCTAGGTATGGATACTCCAGGAGTCCAAATTGAATACACAGTAGCAAGTACAAATGCGACTCCAAAAATTATTTTCATCTGGTAAAAGAAGCCATTTGTGTCTTTTTGGACTTCTTGATTACTATTTTCCGATTTGTAATTTTCAGTGGTCATTGTTTTGAGATGCTACCATATTCAGGGATCGAAGCAATGCAAATATTTTGAAATTATTTTTCTGAATTTTTACCTGGAATTAGATTTATCATTACCACATTGAAGAAAGATTGCAAATTGTATGCCATTGAGATATGATTTAAAACAAAAAGAGCTACCCTATTAACATGGACAGCCCTTAATTATTTATAAGATAATTAGAATAAGCCCCAGTCAGCGCCCGCGCCTTCTTCCATCATTGAGGGGTCCCACATTTCCATGCCGAGTTCAACCGATACGACCCTGTCTAATCCTTCTTCCGCCTTTTTACGAACCATCTCTATCATAGCTGGTGCATATGGACAAAATGGAGTAGTGAGGATCATTGTAATTGATACGTCATCTTCATCGATCTTTAAATCTCTAATCAGACCCAATTCGATAACGTTCAGTCCAATTTCAGGATCAATTACTTCACGAAGTTTTTCACGAACCGGCTCGACCAATTCCGGATGAGTTTGTTCTGCTTGCCAAATTAAAGCTGGACGCTTGGTTGAGTTTTTTCCAGAAGTCATGGTTGTAATTTCTCCGATATTTACAAATCAGTAATGATGAATGTACAATGAGAATCACCACTCAACTTACATTTAATTTTTTTAGCTGGTACTTCCAGTATCGTAGAAATAAGGGTCTGGTCAACTGAACAGACCTCTGGGTGATCTTGGCCGATATGGATGTAAGGACAGCTTGCTTCGTGAATTTGGTAAGTTCCACCTTTTCGCTCCCAATTCGCAGTAAAACCTTCCTGGTTGAGTAAGTCCTGGACAAGATCAAGTTTTTCTTCAACATTCAAACCATCAAGTTCATTTTTATGATCTTCCGCCAGATCGAGAGCCATCTGTGAAAATAATTCATTAACCATATATTCTGGCATTGACTCTTTTAATTGCTCAAGGAGACGAAGCGTAAGCTTAACGTAGCGTTTTGGAAATTGTTCCCTACCCCTTTCTGTTAAATAGTAAAGCCGGCGGGGTCTTCCAACTCCATGACGTTCTTCATTGGAATCAACCAAACCATCCGCTTCCAATTTGGTGATATGATGGCGAACAGATATCGGATTGATATCCACTGCTTTAGCCAATTCATTAATCGTGCATTGATCACGCGTTAGCAAGGTCTGCATCACTCGGTCTCGAGTACTTTTTACGTTGTCTTCAAAAGGTGCCATTTGTATGCCTTTGAATAATCGTCAGGAAATGTAATAAACAAATAAACCATGCCGAGTATACTATGCGCGAATATTTTTGTCAATATTTAAGAATAATATATAAAATATATTGACTAGCTGGTAGGATTTTGTTATAATCACTAATAAATTAGATATTTATCCTAAATATTGACAGTAATTATCAATATTGCTATAATCGCTTGATTTTTTAATATAAATTTCCACATTATTGCTAATCTAGGAGTGTGTATGTCAGAACTTAATATCCATGATCTTTATGTTAGTGTTGAAGGGAAACAAATTTTAAAGGGGGTAAATCTGATCGTAAATCAAGGCGAAGTACATGCGCTGATGGGACCTAATGGAACAGGTAAGTCAACTTTAGCATATACGTTGATGGGCCACCCAAATTTTGAGGTAAGTAAAGGTGAAGCCTGGTTCAAGGGACAAAATATACTTGAACTTAATCCGGATGAACGCGCTCACCTTGGTCTATTTTTAGCTTTTCAATATCCGGTTTCGATTCCTGGCGTCTCAATGGCTAACTTTTTACGTACCGCAATAAATGCACAAAGAAAAGCTAATGATCCAGAAGATAAAGGGATACCCATTCCTGAATTTCGTAAGATGTTGAAAGAGAGAATGGACCTACTTGAAATGGATCATTCATTTGCTGGCAGGTATCTGAACGAGGGGTTTTCCGGTGGAGAAAAAAAACGTGCTGAAGTTTTACAAATGGCAACTCTTAAACCAGAAATCGCCTTGATGGATGAAACAGATTCGGGTTTAGATATTGATGCTTTGAGAATTGTGGCTGAAGGCGTAAATGCATTAAAATCTCCTGAATTTGGTGTGCTGGTTATCACACATTATCAGCGGATACTTAACTACATTAAGCCTGATTATGTTCATATTATGCTGGATGGACAAGTCGCTGAAACGGGTGGAGCCGAGCTCGCAATCCTACTCGAAGATCAGGGATATGATTGGTTAAAAGAAAAAAGTGGAAAGACTATTTAAGGATGTTCGTACATTACTTTCCAGTCGATCTCATTTTTTATTGTTACCTGGAGGTTCTAAGTGAGTGATACTCAAATACTTGAAGGTATAGGTGAATATCAGTATGGTTTCAATGATCCGGAAACCTACGTATTTAAATCGAAAAAAGGATTAGACCGAGGTGTAGTTGAACAAATCTCGGCGATGAAAGGCGAACCAGAATGGATGTTGGAGTTTCGAATTAAAGCATTCGAGCATTACCAGCAGCGGGAAATGCCTACTTGGGGAGGTGACATCTCGCAGCTAGATTTAGAAAATATCTATTACTATGTAAAACCAACAGATTCTGAAAGCAAGAATTGGGAGGATGTTCCTGACACGATCAAAAATACGTTTGATAAATTGGGCATCCCTGAAGCTGAACAAAAATTTTTAGCAGGAGTTGGCGCCCAATATGAATCAGAAATGGTGTATCATCAGATTCAGGACCATCTCAAAGCAGAGGGGGTGATTTTTTTAAGTATTGAAGAAGGATTACGAGAACATCCCGAGTTGTTTAAAGAATATTTTGGAACAGTAATTCCGATTGAAGACAACAAGTTTGCAGCATTAAATAGCGCGGTTTGGAGTGGAGGTTCATTTATATATATACCTCCAGGTGTTGCAGTTGATTTACCACTGCAAGCGTACTTCCGCTTGAATGTAGCTAATATAGGCCAATTTGAGCGTACATTAATAATTGCAGATGAAGGTTCTAGGGTTCATTATGTCGAAGGTTGTACTGCACCAATGTACACCACAGATTCATTCCACAGCGGCGTTATTGAAATTGTTGTAAAAAAGAATGCCAGGGTTAGATACACAACTATTCAAAATTGGTCGACGAATGTATATAACCTGGTAACCCAACGTGCTCTTGTGAATGAAGGAGCAACAATGGAATGGGTAGATGCAAACCTTGGGTCAAAATTAACAATGAAATACCCGTCCTGCTACCTTATTGGTCCAGGAGCACACGGGGAAATATTGTCAATGGCTTTTGCAGGTGAGGGACAACATCAAGATGCTGGTGGAAAAGTAATACATGTAGCGCCTCACACGAGCAGTAAAATCACATCAAAATCGATAAGCAAAGGATCAGGTAGAGCATCTTACCGCGGTCTTCTCAAAGTATATGAAGGCGCAAAAGATGTTAAATCAAATGTGGTTTGTGATGCATTATTATTAGATGATACATCTCGATCCGATACATACCCTTATATCGAAATCGATGAAGATGATGTAACAATTGGTCATGAAGCATCGGTATCCAAAGTTGGGGAAGAACAGTTATTTTATCTGATGAGCCGAGGATTAAGCGAAGAGCAAGCCACAACAATGGTTGTATCTGGTTTCATAGAACCATTGGTTAAAGAGCTGCCAATGGAATATGCGATTGAAATGAATCGTCTGATCCAACTGCAAATGGAAGGTTCGATAGGTTGAGTATGGCCAAAAAGACAATTGTAAAAAAAACCAGAACTTCAAAGAAAAGCGTGAAGAACGATTTTCCATTCACCTCTGAGATATTTGATTCGATTTCAGGAAATGGCGCTGATCCAGAATATGTAAAAGAGTATCGAAGGGATGCCTGGAAAAACTTCGCAAATTTACCAATCCCAACAACGAAAGAAGAAGCCTGGAGACGGACCAATCTCAAGTCGATGCCAGTAAATGACTTTTTCATACCAGAATATCATAAAGATGCTATTGTTGATCTGACACCAGTTCCAGACGAGATATTAGAACCTCTTGTCGGCGAATCTCACAGTGGTCAAATAATTATTACCCCCCAAGAAGTAAAAGTAAAGGAAAATTCGGAATTATCAAAACAGGGAGTAATCTTCACTGATTTATCCACTGCGATTCAACAATATCCCAAAATCCTCGAAGGGATAATGGGCAAAATCGTCAAATCCGATGAAGGAAAGTTTTCTGCAATGGTTTCTGCCTTTGCTCAAAATGGAATTCTTTTATATGTCCCAAGTGGTGTCCATGTTAAAATTCCACTACAGAGCATCTTGTGGGGACCAGGAGAGAATTTAGCACTTTTCAACCATATTATGGTGTGGTTAGAAGATGGATCCTCCGCCACGTATGTTCATGAATCGGCTTCTCCAACTTTACCAAATACAAATGCCTTACATGCTGGAATAGTGGAAATTTTTGTTGGCGCAGAAGCAAATTTAAAATTTGTAGAATTACAATCCTGGGGAGAACATGTTTGGAATTTCACACATGAACGAGCAAGGATTGAGCGGGATGCTAATATTGATTGGATATTAGGATCTGTCGGAAGCAGGATCTCTAAGAATTTTTCAGACTTAAATCTCAACGGGCAGGGAGCTTCGGGAAGGATGTCGGGTTTTTATTTTACGGATGGCGATCAACATCTTGATCATGATACACAACAAAATCATTTTGCACCCAATACAACCAGTGATCTTTTATTTAAAGGCGCATTACGCGGGAACAGTCGTTCTGTATGGCAAGGGATGATTTATGTTGCACCTGGAGCCCAAAAAACGGATGGTTACCAGGCAAATCGCAATCTGGTCCTTGACGCGAATGCACGCGCTGATTCGATACCGGGTTTGGAAATACTAGCGGATGATGTTCGCTGTACACATGGCGCAACCGTAGGAAAAATTGACCCTGAGCAAATATTCTATCTGCTCAGCCGCGGAATTCCAAACGACCAGGCAGAAAGATTAATTGTTGAAGGCTTCTTTGATCCAATCATGCAGAGAATCCCATTTGAAGGGGTAAGATCAAGATTTCAACAAGAAATTGTTGAAAAGATGAGATTTTGATTACGGCTACAACCAATATTAATAAAATGGGTTGATTATCTTGATTTTTATTGTAAAATTTAGTTTCGTAAAATCAAGAGGTCGATCTCCAGGGTGAAGGGTATTTTTACATACTATTTTTGAGCGGATGGGTAACTGATGAATTGTAATAATCAGTAAAAACATGGCTCGCTTTTAGTATTGAAAAAGAAATATGCGTAAGGAGGGCAAATTGTCAGGATTATTTTTTACAAACGATCCAGATCTGGACGAAGCGTATAAGGTTGGTGATCGTGTAGAAGTTTACTGTGATCACGAAAAAAATGGAGACCGAATAAGGGATTGGCTTACCGGTACTGTGGTTCAAGTAGATCCCAAGATGATTGCAGTCCAATTCCGAGATAATGTATACCTGACGGATGGATGGATGGTACCAGACCATGTATTATGGTGTCCGAAAGAATCCCAAAATGTTCGCAAGCCCATCCGACGCAAACGCCGACCCAGAGGGGCGTCTAAGAAATCAAATACATAATAATGGATGAGTTAAGCGATCAAGTTAGCAAGATTACAGGATGAGCCATACAAAGATGAAAAACGAACAAATGGATCTGGTTCACATCAAAGCTGATTTTCCTATACTCAATAGAGAAATTAAACCTGGAGTTCCAATAATTTATTTAGACTCTGCCGCCACAAGCCAAAAGCCGGTCCAGGTATTGCGGGAAATGGATGACTTCAACACAAATTCCTATGCAAATATCCATCGCGGGATACATACTCTTGCCGAAGAAGCTACACAAAAGTATGAATTGGCACGCAATAAAGTAAGTGTATTTATTGGATCTCCATCCCCAAAGCAGGTGATTTTTACTCGAAATACAACTGAATCAATAAATTTAGTAGTCCAAAGTTGGGGAAGAAAAAATTTATCCAGCGGGGATTTGGTAATTTTGACCGAGATGGAACACCATTCAAATCTTGTACCGTGGCAAATGTTGGCAGAGGAAAAGGGATTTCGATTGGAATTTATCCCTGTGATGGAAAACGGATTATTGGATTTGGATGTTTACTTAGATCTTATTAATTTGGAACCTAAGGCAGTTGGTTTTACACATATGTCTAACGTCCTGGGAACCATCAACCCCGCTAAGGAAATAATCCAGATTGCTCATGAAGCAGGTGCGATAACAATCGTTGACGGCGCTCAATCAGTACCGCATTTACCAGTCAATGTCCAAGAACTGGATGCAGATTTCCTTGCATTCTCCGGCCATAAAATGTGCGGACCGAGTGGAATTGGAATTTTGTACGCGAAAAAAGAATTGCTGCAGTCAATGCCTCCATTTCTTGGCGGCGGCGATATGATAAAAAGAGTTGAACTAACTTCGTTCACAGCAAATGAAATTCCTTATAAATTTGAAGCAGGTACACCTGCAATAACGGAAGCGATTGGACTCGGCGCAGCAATGGATTACCTTAATTCTATTGGGATGGATAAAATTGCAGACCATGAACAAGCGATCGTTTCGTACGCATTGGAGCGGTTGGTTGAAGTACCTGGAGTAGAGATTTATGGACCGGAAGCTGCAAAGAAAGGGGCAGTTGTCTCATTTTCTATGGCTAGTGCCCACCCGCATGATATTTCTCAAATACTGGATAACCAGGGTATAGCAATCCGGGCAGGGCATCATTGTGCGATGCCTTTGCACAAAAAATTAAAATTACCAGCATCTGCTCGAGCCAGTTTTTACCTCTATAATTCAAAAGAGGAAGTGGATCAATTAGCGGATTCACTGTATTCGGTTCTTGATATATTTGGTATTTAATTCAAATAAGAAAGTAACAACCATTTCGCAGATTTTTATCTGTTGAAAATTCCACAAATAATGGCAATAATTATGGAAGACTTATATCGAGAAATCATTGTAGATCGCTATAAAAATCCGCAGTATAAAGGTAAATTAGAACCAAATGATATTACTTTTGACGATGATAATCCGCTTTGCGGTGATCATATACGCGTTGATCTGCGCATAGATGAAGACGGTAATGTGACTGAAGCGGCATTTGATGGTTACGGATGCGCGATATCTCAGGCATCTGCTGATCTTTTGATAGAATCAATTCAAGGTAAACATCTTAATGAAGTGAAAAGCCTCACAAAAGAAGATATTCTCGAACTATTAGGTTTAGAATTGAGCCCTATGAGATTGAAATGCGCTCTACTTTCACTGAAGGTACTAAAAGCTGGGGTTTATGGTATTGGTCAAGCCAGTGATGATCTGGTCGAATAATACTCAGGGTTTCAGTTTGAATCAAAGGTTTTTCCTACCAGGATTTTCACATGTATGATTACAATCTTGTCAATCCAGATGAATGTGAATTTATTGAAATTGCTTCGCAAGATGAATTGGACGACGGAGAGCGGCTTTTTATTGAAGTAGATGAAATCCAGATCGTTCTATTCAAAATCGCTGGGGAATATTTTGCTATTGGGGACGTCTGCAGTCATGATGATGGACCATTGGGTGATGGAGATGTTGCGGAATTCAAAGTAACTTGTCCGCGTCACGGGGCCAAGTTTGATGTGCGATCTGGGAAGGCGCTCTCTTTACCAGCAATTGTGGATATACCAGCATACCCAGTCAGAACAGTAAACAATCGAATTGAAATTGGATTACCAGTACAATAAGTTTTAGTGTTTTCGGGGCTATTCAACTACACGGCCAACAGCGTAAAACGTAGGAACGAATAGTATTCGCATACCCTTTTCGTAGGCTTGTATGGAAACGTTTTTGAATCGGTTGATTTCATTTTCAGAGATTTGATCTTTAAGGTCGGATATCACCATCCCCCATTCGCTGTCTGAATCGAATTTCGAATCACCGATTTTCCAATTTCCTCCAAGAACTCCAACCTGTATATCCGTTAACCCGGCATTTGAAAAAGCCGAGCACACCTTCCGGCCTATATAAGGATCAGCGTTTTGTAATGTTAAAGCTTTGGTTTGCAATCTTCCCAATTTTTCAAGTTCTGGAGGATAGTCGATTCGTCCACCGTAATCCGGTTCGGCGAATGCTATTACAAACCCACCCGGGAGTGTAACGCGCTGCATTTCGAGAACGGCATTATTTGGTTTGTTTAACCACATCAAGAGAAAATGGCAGAATGTAATTTCAAATGAATTGTCGCGGTAGGGTAATGATACGGCATCCCCGATCACGAGTGGAGTAAGTGGAAGATTAGTTTGCGCAAGTTTAAGATATGTCTCGTTTATATCTACGCCATGGATATTTGAATGTCCCAACCCATTTGAAGCTGAACCATTGATTAAGTAATCAACTTTTTGACCTACGTCCTCTAAGATTGCTCCTGTTCCGCATCCAACCTCCAGGATTTGTGAGGACGGTTGGAAACGAACACGCTCTAAAATAAAACTGCGAATTGATTCAGTCCAGGAGGCCTGTATTTGGAAACGAGCGTGCCATTCTTGGGGGGAAATCGGCACTTGCTTTAATCCTCCCAGATCGAACTCCATTCATCGTGCAATAAATTTCCTAACACCCGGTTAACTCCTTGAGACTGTAAAACGTCACCATCTGGTTCAACATACAACCATGCTTTGCCTTCACCTAATGCAGATTCTCTTTTTTCTGTTTCAAAATCGATCGGATTTAAAGATGAATATGGAACAGGCAAATTCCAAATGAGGTCAAGCTGACGTTCAGCTACCTGCTCGCGTAATCTTTCTAAAGAGTTAGAAAGCGCTTGATCGGTTGTACTCAAGGATATTGCTTTGACACCCATATTACTGAGAAGATTAATCTTTTCTGCTAACTCATTTTCATTTGTTTCATTTAGCGTGAAATGAACTGCAACGAAAATATCTTCGGCGAGTGAATTTTGAAGCGCATCCATAAAAGTCTCATTTTCAAATTGAAAGATCAGCATGAGATGATCCAAACCTGTATCCAACAACGTATCAAGATATGATTTATCTCCTAATAAGAGCC